>Ga0335074_10000103_pt1 | contig 144461 bp, 148 predicted proteins | sample Lox_Sample_23_FD_206715 | JGI IMG/M metagenome (GOLD analysis project Ga0335074, IMG submission 206715) | Soil microbial communities from Loxahatchee National Wildlife Refuge, Florida, United States - Lox_Sample_2.3 | ecosystem: Environmental > Terrestrial > Soil > Wetlands | place: USA...
TCGAGCGCGAGGTCGCCGAGCCCGTGGTCCTCGTCACCCACCGATCCGAGGAGACCGCTACGCTCACGACCGTCTGAGATTCACACCCGGGCCGTCACCGAAACTCCACGCCGACCGGGACATGCTCCGTCTACGGATTTCCTACGGGTTCAGCGTCCCCCGTCTACGGATTTCCTACGGGAATGCCGGCGAAAGCCCGCGAACACGGGCGAAACGGCCCACGCCGATCCCCCGTGTTTTCGTGTTTTCGGGGGTTTTCGCCCGTGTTTGCTGGACTTCGCCAAACACTAACCAATCGGGGCGCCGAGATTCGAACTCGGGACCTCACCGACCCGAACGGTGCGCGCTACCAGGCTGCGCCACGCCCCGACGCCTCCCAAGTATCCCACACAACCCCCGCCTACCCAGCGCCCACCCGCCGCCGTCCATCGCCCAGGGGCCCACCCCGCCCCCACCCCCTGCCGTCGCCACCCCCCGCTATCGTCGCCCCACCGTGCCCTCCGTCCCCACCGCGGACATCCTCGCCGAGATCGACCGCGTCCTCGAACCGGCGCGCTTCGAGGACTACTGCGTAAACGGCCTGCAGGTCCCAGGCCCCGCGCGCGTGCAGACGATCGCCACCGGCGTGTCCGCCCACGCGGAGCTGTTCGAGCGCGCGGAGCGCGAGGGCGTGGAGCTGCTGCTGGTCCACCACGGCCTCTTCTGGGGCGCGGGCGTGCGCGCGATCGACGCGATGCTCAAGCGCCGCCTGCAGATCCTGTTCGAGGCGGACATTGCGCTCGCCGCCTACCACCTCCCCCTCGACGCCCACCCGCGCCTGGGCAACAACGCGCTGCTCGCCCGCGCGCTGCAGGCGGAGGACCTCACCCCGTTCGGCCTCCACGGCGATCAGCCGATCGGCTTCCTGGCCACCTTCGCAAACGACGGCCTGGCCCCGGAGGAGCTGTTCGCGCGCGTGCACGCGATCACCGCGCGCGAGCCGCTGGTGTTCGACGCGGGCCCCGCGCGCGTGCGCTCGCTGGCGATCGTCTCCGGCGGCGGCGCCGACTACACGGCCGAGGCCGCCGCCGCGGGCGCCGATGCGCTGCTCACCGGCGAGCCGGCGGAGCGCACGATGGCGCAGGCGCGCGAGGCGGGCATCCACGTGATCGCCGCCGGGCATCATGCGACGGAGACGTTTGGCGTCAAGCGTCTCGGCGAGTACCTGCGCGAGCGCTTTGGCATCAACCACGTGTTCCTCGACGTCCCCAACCCGGTGTGATCGCACGCGCGACGCCTCGCGCGTGCTTCCGCGCACGGTCGCCAGCGTCTAACATCTTCTCAACACCCGCGTGAACCCCAAGGAGGGAGGTCCTGATGGAGGCCGCGGCGCCGTCGACCGTAGGGTCGCAGACGCTAGCTGATCTGGTTGCGCGCTCGGCCGCTGAGCATGCCGAGCATGTCGCCGTGCGCTACAAGCGCGACGGCAGCTGGCACGACGTCACCTACGCGCAGCTCGACGACATCACCGAGGAGATCGCGCTGGGCCTGATCGACCTGGGCGTCGAACCGGGCGAGCGTCTGTGCATCCTCGCCAACACGCGCCCCGAGTGGTCGTACGTGGACGTCGCCGCCACCTCCGCGGGAGCTGTGGTGGTCCCCATCTATCAGACCAACTCGCCGGAGGAGTGCCTGTGGGTGATCTCCGACTCCGACGCGTGCGCCATCGTGTGCGAGAACGACGAGCAGCTCGCGAAGGTCGCAGCGATCCGCGACCGCGTGCCCAACCTGCGCACGGTCATCGTCATCGACCCGCCCGCAGGTACCCCGCACGCCCACACACCGGCTGAGCAGACCGGCGAGAGCTCCAGCAGCAACGGCTCCTCGCACGTCGCCACCAACGGCTCCTCGCCGACCGGCGCGGGCGACGCGATCACGCTCGAGCACGTGCGTGAGCGCGGGCGCCGGCGCTCCGCCGAGGAGCTCGACGCGCGCCGCGCGGCCGTGCGCCCGGAGGACCCGTACACGTTCATCTACACCTCCGGCACCACCGGGCCGCCCAAGGGCTGCGTGCTCACGCACGGCAACTACCGCTCGATGGTCGCCATGATCAGCGAGGCCGGTGAGATCAGCGAAGACGAGGTCATCTACCTGTACCTGCCGCTCGCGCACTCCTACGCGCTGCTGATCCAGCTCGCCGTGTTCAGCCTCGGCGGCACGCTCGCGTACTTCGGTGGCGACACCAAGCAGATCGTCTCTGAGCTGCTGGAGGTCAGACCCACGTACCTGCCCTCCGTGCCGCGCGTGTTCGAGAAGATCTACACGCTCGCGCGCAGCGCCATCGACGCGCAGCCGCCGGAGGAGCGCGAGCGCGCACAGGCCGCGATCGAGCTGGGCGTGAAGGTGCGCGACATGATGGTGCGCGGCGAAGAGGTCCCCCAGGACATGCGCGAGCAGTTCGACGAGGCCGACGAGCGGCTGTTCAAGAACGTGCGCGCGATCTTCGGCGGACGCGTCCGCCACGCCACCAGCGGCGCCGCGCCGATCGCCACCGAGATCCTCGAATTCTTCTGGGCGTGCGGCGTGCCCGTGCTGGAGGGCTACGGCATGACCGAGACCTCCACCGCCGCCACCGTGTCCACCGTCGAGAACCACAAGTTCGGCACCGTCGGGCGCGCGCTGCCGGGCGTTGAGATCAAGATCGCCGATGACGGCGAGATCCTGATCAAAGGCCCCAACATCTTCCACGGCTACCACAACCGCGCGTCCACCAGCTTCGGCGCCGTCGAGGACGGCTGGCTGCACACCGGCGACCTCGGCTCGCTCGACGCCGACGGCTACCTGTCGATCACCGGGCGCAAGAAGGACATCATCATCACCGCCGGCGGCAAGAACCTCACGCCGGCGAACATCGAGAACGACCTCAAGCAGTCGCGCTGGATCTCCCAGGCGGTCATGCACGGAGACCAGCGGCCCTACCCCGTCGTGCTGATCACGCTCGACGAGGAAGAGATCCCGATCTTCGCCCACGAGCACGGCCTGCCCGAGGACATCCCCTCGCTCGCCAAAGACCCCGCCGTGCACGCGCTCATCCAGCAGGAAATCGACCGCGCGAACGCCAAATACGCGCAGGTCGAGCAGGTCAAGAAGTTTGTCATCCTCGACCACGACCTCTCGCAGGCCACGGGCGAGCTCACGCCCACGCTGAAGGTCAAGCGCAACGTCGTCAACGAACGCTACGCCGAGCTGTTCGACGCGCTGTACGCGGGCTGAGCACCGGCCAGGCGAGCCCCGAGCGAAAGCGCAGGGCGACGTGAGGCGGAGGCGATACCTGCGAAGATGACGTTGCATGCGCACTGATCCATCTGAGAACGGCGGCCTGTTCGTCGGCCGGCGTCCGGGCACCGCGCCCGTGCACTACCGCTCGCTGCCCCAGCGCGGCAGCGAACTGCGCCAGCGCGTGGACGGCTCGCTCGCCAGCATCATGCTCGCGGGGATCACGCTGCTGTGCATCCTCTGCTGGGGCCCCATCCCGCTGGCGTGCCTGTGGATCGGCTCGCAGATCGACTACATCACCGGCAGCGTCAGCCTCGGCATCCTGTTCTCCTTCGTCGGCCTGTTCGCGCTGCTGTTCGGCGCGCTCGCGCTGATGCGCAAACTCGACAGCGCGTGGATCCTCGTGCGCCGCGCCGCCGGCCACGACCAGCGCGGCGGCGCGCTCGGGCGCATCTTCGCCGCCGTCGCCGTCGTGTTCGTGCTTTGCTTCACGATCTGGTTCCTCATCATCCACGGCCCAGGCAACCTCCTCGAACGCGGCGCCGGCGCGTGAGCACGACCCAGCTTCCCCCCGCCGCCTGCGCGCGCCGACTGCCCGATCGCTGCTAGAACGGGGCCACATGGGCCTGCTCGACTACTACCGCCAATTCGAGGGCATGTCCGAGGAGGAGGTCAACGAGGGCCTACGCGAGGAGGCCGCCGAGCGCCGCCGCAAAGCGCTCACGCGCGTGGAGACCCTCGACCTGTCGCTGACCACCTGGCCGGAGCTGCCGCACCCGCGCATCGTCAGCGCGATCACGTTCGTCGCCCGCCGCGGCATGCACCGCTACCCGCACCTCGGCGGCTCAGACCTGCGCGCGCGCCTGGCCGAGCGCCACGGCGTGGACCCCGAGCGCCTGATCCTCGGCAACGGCGCCGCCGAGCTGCTCAGCGCGGCCACCCGCGCACTGATCGAGCCCGGCCAGCAGCTGCTCACCCGCTGGCCGTCCTACCCCCTGTACCCGCTCATGGCCCGCCGCGCGCACGGGCGTGCGGTGCGCGTGAACGGCGGCGTGGACGAGCTGCTCGAGGCCGCCACGCGCGAGCCCGGCGTGCGCGCGATCGCCATCGCCAGCCCCGACGACCCCACCGGCGAGCTGCTGGCCGTCAGCGAGCTGCAGCGCCTGCTCGAGCACCTGCCCGACGGCATCGCCGTGCTGCTCGACGAGGCGCTCGTCGACTTCGTCGACGCCCAGCCCACCAGCTCGTCGCTGGAGCTACTCGAGCACCACCCGCACCTGCTCGTCTTTCGCAGCTTCTCCAAGGCGTGGGGGCTCGCCGGCCTGCGCATCGGCTACGCGATCGGCGGCCCCGGCTCCGGCGAGCTGCTCGCCGAGCTCTCCCCCGACCTCGGCGTCTCCGAGATCTCCCAAGCCGGCGCGTTCGAGGCGCTGCACAGCTGCTCGGAGATCATCGAAGCCCGCGCCCGTCAGATCTGCGCCGAGCGCCCGCGCCTCACCGCCGCGCTGCGCGAGCACGGCTTTGAGGTGCCAGACAGCCAGGCGAACTTCGTGTGGGCCGCTCACCCCACGCTGTCCGGCAGCGAGCTCGCCGCGCAGCTGGCGCGCTCCGGCATCCTCGTCGCCGCCGGCGACGCGCTCGGCGAGCCCCAGCACGTGCGCATCGCCGTGCACTCACCCGCCGCCACCGACCGCCTGACCAGCGCGATCGAAAAACTCGCCTGACTCAGCCGGAGCCGGCCTGGCGGAGCAGCGCCCCGGTGGTGCCCTCGAGGATCTTGCGCCACGCGCTGATCGGCTCGTGCTGCTCGTCGAAGTGTTTGACCACCTTGCGCACGCGCTTGGCCGAGATCTCCAGCCCGTGGCGCTCGGCCACCGCGGCGTAGCGCTCGTAGTCGTCCACCAGCTGCTTGGTCACCGACTCGAAGCCGTGGCGCGCGATCTCCACGCGTGAGGTGAAGCTCATCATCGAGGTCTCGAACATCAGCTGGTCGTGCGGCTCCGGCTCGATCAGCACGATGTCCACGCCGGGGTAGCGCTGCTCCCAGCCCTTCGCCAGTTCGTGCAGGCGCTGGTGGGCCACCAGCTTGAACACCTGGTAGCCGATCTGCGTGAAGCCCATGTCCGAGATGCGCCGCGGGCGGCGGCCGCGCACGGTGTTGACCTTGCGCGAGAAGTCGTTCACGAACGGCACGATCGGGTTGATCACCACCACCAGCTTCGCCCCCGCCTGGATCGCCAGGTCGAGGTTGGTGGTGGACACGATGCCGCCGTCGATCAGCTCGCGGTCGTGCACGCGCACCGGCGCGTACACCATCGGCAGCGCCCCCGACGCGCGCACCGCAGTGGAGATGGGGATGTCGCGCGCGCCGTCCACGCCGAACACCACCCGCTCGCACGTGTCAAGGTCGGTGGCCGTCAGGTACAGCTCGCTGGCGAGCTCGCCGAAGTTGTCCGTGCGCCCCGGCGCGCTCAGCACCTCGTGCAGGTAGCGCTCGATCCCCGCCCCCGTGTACAGGCCCGAAGGCAGGCCGCCGGCCAGCCCGACGATCACGTCCATCAGCGATATGCCACCCGGCTGCGCGAGCACTTCGCGCGCGAGACCCGCCGCGCGCAGCGGCATCAGCGCGCTCTTGCGCACGAACTCCCCCAGGTTCAGCTGCAGCAGATCGCCCACGTCCACGTCTTTGAACGGCGCTTTGCCCTGGCGCGTGACCACCCGCATCATCTCCTCGGGCGTCACGCCGTTGGCGCACAGCGCAGCGATGAACGAGCCCGCGGAGGTGCCCACGTACACGTCGAAGTCGTTGACGTTGCTGTTCACCGCCAGCAGGTCCAGCGCGCGCAGCGCGCCGATCTCGTACACGCCGCCCGTGAAGCCGCCCCCGCCGAGCACCAGCGCGGTCTTGTCGCGCCTGGGCCGGCGCCTGCGCTCCACCGATGCCGCCCGCCCCACGCCCCTGGCGGCGATCGAGCGCGTCCTTGCTTTGGCCTTCCCGGCCGCCTCCAGCTTGACAACCTTGCCCATGCTCGACACATTTTATGGGCACGTGGCCCATTCTCCTGCCGGAAGAGTCCTGATTCTGCTGTTCGGACTTCTACTGCCGGGCATCGTCGCCTCGGCGCCCGCCAGCGCGCAGCCCCCGCTCTCGGCGCTGCAATCCGACTTCAGCCACCAGCTCGCGCTGGCCGGCCCGGACGACGGCGCCTACGTGTACGACCTGACCGCCAAACAGGCGCTGTTCTCCGAGCGCGCCACCGCCATGCGCCCGCCGGCGTCGGTGGAGAAGCTGTACACCGCCACCACCGCGCTCGCGCTGATGGGCCCCACGGCGCGCCTGGACACGACCGTGTACGGCGTCGGGCACATGGCGCCCGGCGGCGTGTGGGAAGGCAGCCTGTTTCTGAAAGGCGGCGGCGACCCGACGTTCGGCTCCACCGCGTTCATCCACAGCCACTACTACGGCATCGGCGCGAGCGTCTCAGCACTCGTCTCGGGCCTCGTGCGCACCGACCACATCCGCCGCATCACCGGCTCGATCGAGGGCGACGAGTCCTATTTCGACTCGCTGCGCGGCGAGCCCTCCAGCGACTACGCATGGGACCCGTTCCTGGAAGGCACGCTCAGCGCGCTCGCGTTCAACCGCGGCGAAACCGGCGACGAAAAGGGCCCGCACGCCCCCGCCGCGTACGCCGCGCACGAGCTGCGCAGCGCGCTTGAGGCCGACGGCGTGACGGTCCTCGGCGCCAGCGGCGCCGCCACCACCCCCGCCGGCGCCGTGCAGCTCGCGCAGGCGCCCTCGCCGACGCTCGCCCAACTGCTCGCGCTGATGCTGCCGCCGTCGGACAACTTCTTCGCCGAGACGCTCGTCAAGGACCTCGGCGCCCGCTACGGCGGCGCGGGCACCACGGCAGCGGGCGCGGCGGTGGTGATGAAGACGATCGCCCAGCTGCTCGACATCCACCCGCACGTGGTCGACGGCTCGGGGCTCTCCGAAGAAGACAAAACCTCCCCCTATCAGGTCGCCGACCTGCTGGTTGAGCTCGCCGGCACGCCGATCGGCACGGTGCTGCGCAACAGCATGGCGGTCGCCGGACGCACCGGCACGCTGGAACTGCGCATGAAAGACACCCGCGCCGAAGACAACTGCCAGGGCAAGACCGGCACGCTCACCGGCGTGTCCAACCTCGTCGGCTACTGCACAGCCGCCAACGGGCACACGCTGGCATTCGCTATCTTCACCGACGGCATACCCGTTGAAGTCGCGCACACCTTCCAGGACAACATGGCGATCACCGTCGCCGACTACTGAGTTGCGCGTCGCGCTGGCAGCCCTGCTCGCCGCTGTCGTCGTCCTTGCCGCGTCCGGCTGTGGCGGCGCCGCCACCCAGACGCCGGCCGCCCCCGCGGGCGGCGAAGAAGCGCTCGGCCCCGGCGAACGCTCTGGCGAAGATCCCACGGGCGAAGCTGAAGGCGGCAACGGCCCGGGCGAAGGCGGCGCGGAATCCGGCGAAGGCCACGGCGGCGAGACGCCCAGCGAAGCGCAGGCGTTGGAACACGGCAAGGAACTGCTCGAAGAAGGCGAACTGGAAGGCGAAGTGGAAGAAAAGCCCGGCGAAGAAAGCAGTGGCGGCGAAGCCAGCAAAGAAGTGTGATCCGCGCTACTGCGCGAGCAGCTCCAGCAGGCCCGCTTCGTTGAGCACACGCACGCCCAGGCGCTGCGCCTTCTCCAGCTTCGAGCCGGGGCTCTCCCCGGCGACCACGTAGTCGGTCTTCTTCGACACCGACCCCGTCACGCGCCCGCCGGCCGCGAGGATCAGCTGCGTGGCAGCCTCGCGTGAGAGCTCCGGCAGCGTGCCGGTGAGCACGAGCGTGCGCTCGGCCAGCGGGCCTTCCGAGGGCGCCGGCCCCGCTTCGTGGAAGCGCAGCCCGACCTCGCGCAGCTCTGCGATCAGCGTGCGCATCCGCTCGTCGTCCAGCTGCGCGCGGATCGAGCTGGCCATCTTCTCGCCCACCCCAGGGGTCTGCGCGAGCTCCTCGGGCGTGGCTTTCAGCAGCGCGTCGATGTCGCGGAAGCGCTGCGCGAGGTTGCGCCCGGTCACCTCCCCCACCTCCTCGATGCCCAGCGCGAACAGCACGCGCGCGAACGGGCGCTCCTTGGAGGCCTCGATCGCCGCCAGCTCCTTCGTGGCGGACAGCTCGCCGAAGCCCTCCAGCTCCAGCAGCTGCTCCTCGGTCAAGCGGTAGAAGTCGGCGGCCGTCTGCACCAGCCCGCGCTCCTGCAGCAGCGCCACCTGCTTCTCGCCGAGACCGTCGATGTCCATCGCGCCGCGCGAGACGAAGTGCTTGAGCAGCTGCCACGCGCGCCCTGGGCACACGGGGTTGGGGCACTTGGTGAACACGCTGCCCGGCGGCTTGATCGTCGGCGTGTCGCAGAACGGGCAGCGCTTGGGCGGGTGCGGCGGCGGCGGACGGTCCTTGCGCTCGGCGACGTGCGGCGCCGGCGAGACCACCTGTGGGATCACGTCCCCGGCGCGCAGCACGATCACCTGCTCGCCTGCGCGCAGGTCCTTGCGCAGGATGTCCTCCTCGTTGTGCAGCGTGGCCAGCTTGATCGTCACGCCGCCCACTTCCACCGGGTCGAGCACCGCGTACGGGCGCAGGTCGCCGAACTTGCCCACGTTCCACATCACCGCCTCGAGCTTCGTCACGGCGGTCGTCGGCGCGAACTTCCACGCGACCGCCCAGCGCGGGTCCCGCCCGACGGTGCCGAGCCTGCGCTGCAGCTCCAGGTCGTCCACCTTCACGACCGCCCCGTCGATCTCGAAGTCCAGCTCGCCCCTGCGCCGCTCCCACTCCAGGCACTGCGCGATCACCTCGTCCTCGCCGGCCAGCAGCTTGATGTCGCGGTTGACGCGGAAGTCGTGCTCGCGCAGCCACTCGAGCGCCTGCGAGTGCGTGGTGAACGACAGCCCGTCGGCGACCCCCACCTGGTAGCACCAGATCGACAGCGGGCGCTTGGCCGCATCCGCGGGGTCGAGCTGACGGATCGTGCCGGCGGCGGAGTTGCGCGGGTTCATGAACGTCGATTCGCCCGCTTCCGCGCGGCGCTCGTTGAGCGCCGTGAAGTCCTTCAGCGACATGTACACCTCGCCGCGCACCTCCACCAGCGCCGGCGCGTCGCGGATGCGCAGCGGGATCGCGCCGATCGTGCGCAGGTTGTGCGTGACGTCCTCGCCGACAGATCCATTCCCGCGCGTGGCGCCGCGCTCCAGCACGCCTTCGCGGTAGACCAGGCTGATCGCCAGGCCGTCGATCTTCGGCTCGACCACGAACGTGAAGCTCGGCTGCTCGATGCCCTCGCGCGCGAGGTGGTTGCGCATGCGCTCCACCCACGCGCGCAGCTCCTGTTCCGAGCGCACGTTGCCGAGCGAGAGCATCGGCTCCAGGTGCTTGACCTTCTCCAGGCGCCCCACCGGCTCGCCGCCCACCCGCTGGGTGGGCGAGTCGGGCGTCACCAGCTGCGGGTGCTCGCGCTCGATCGCGCGCAGCTCGTCGAGCAGACGGTCGTACGCGTCGTCGCCGATCTCCGGGTCGTCGAGCACGTAGTAGCGGTAGGCGTGGTGCTGCAGCTGCTCGCGCAGCTCCCTCACGCGGTCGAGCACCTGCGGTTGGACGCCGTCACGCGTCGCGGCGGCGCCCTTGGCCGCCTTGCCGCTCGCGGCTTTTCGCCGTGCTGCTCGCGGGGCGCTCACGGCCGGGCGTCGTGTGCCGAGCGATCTGCGGTCGCCGGCACGAGCATCGACTCCAGGTCGAAGCTGCGCAGTGCCTCCAGGCTGGGGCGGTCGGTGAGGTCGAAGTGGATCGGCGTCACGGCGATGCGCCCGGCGGCCACCGCGGCGAGGTCGGTGCCGGGCTCGTCGTGGAAGCCGGGGTCCGAGCCGTAGATCCAGTAGCGGCGGCGGTGCTCCTCCTCGCGCTCCAGCTTCAGCTCGTCGCGGTAGATGCGCTTGCCGAGGCTCGTCACCTCCACGCCGCTGGGCTCGCCCGCGGGCACGTTCACGTTCAGCAGCGTCCTCGCCGGCAGCGGCACCTCCTCGATGCGTGCGATCAGGCGTGCGACGAACGCGGCGGCCATGTCGAAGCCGAAGCCGCCGTCGAAGCGGTAGTCGAGCGCGCCCGCCCGCGACTGCTGGGAGATGGCGATCGCGGGCAGCCCCAGCACGACGCCCTCCAGGGCGGCGGCGACGGTGCCCGAATAGGTGATGTCATCGCCGAGGTTCGCGCCGTGGTTGATCCCCGAGACGACCAGGTCGGCGGCGAAGTCCGCGACGATCCCCAGGCTCGCCAGGCGCACACAGTCCACGGGCGTGCCGTCGGTGGCGTAGCCAATTGTCCCGTCCGAGAACGGCACCTCCTGCACCCACAGCGGCCGGCGCGTGGTGATCGAGCGGGCCATCGCCGAACGGTTGCCGTCGGGGGCGATCACCGCCAGGCGCACGTCCTCCAGCTCCAGCAGCGCGCGGCGCATCGCCTGCAGGCCGTCCGCCTCGATCCCGTCGTCGTTTGTCAGCAGCACGTTGAGCATGGCTTGCGCTCCAGCATAGGGGGCGCTTCGGCCCGCAAAGGTCGCGCGCCAGTTACGGCAGGGCCGCTGTTCGCGCATCTGAGACAGCGGCGGATATGCTCCACCGCGATGGCGGCGGGGACGCGAGAAGCGCGCGGTGACAGGCGTTTGCGGGCTGGGCGTGTGCGTGCGTGGGCGACGCTGTCAATCCTGGTGCTTGTGTCGGCGCTGCTCCCGGCGAGCGCTGCTGCGATGTCCGGCAACACGACCGCTGAGAACGCCGCTGCCACCCACGCGTATCTGGTGGCGAACAACAGCTACGAGGAAGCGGAGCTGTCCGACCAGCCGCAGGAGATCGCAGCGAGGGAAACCGTTGCTGCGGGCATCTCGGCCGAATGTCCGGGCATCCTCGCCAACGCTCCACCCCATGAAGAAGTGCTCGGATTCGGACTCGTTGGGCCAGTATCGGTTGGGCCTGCATCGCCAGCGCGTCCAAGTGCACGGGCGGACGGCGAACGGAACAGGCAGGCAAGGCAGCTGGGCGACCTCAAGGACGAGCTGCTGTTCGCGCTGAGCGAGGCTCGCACGCAACCCGACCGCGAAGCCACAAGCGCTCTGATCAGTGCACTCACGCCTCTGAAATGGAGCAACCCCAAGATCACCTTTCTCATCCAGACGATCGCGGCGGTCGCCAAGGAAGAACTCGAACTCCCCGCGCCGCCCGCGTGCGCGGACATGAAGTCATGGGTGGCGAGCGGCTACAAGACGTTGGCCCCAGCCTCCAAGGAAATCGCGAGCCGGTCGGAAGCGCTCTTCAAGCGCACCTTCGAGATCATCGCTCTCTCCGAGCGGTTCCAGACAAGCGCCTTCCCGAAGACCCTCGCCGCCTACGAGAACGCCGCCGACAGAGCGCTCTCGCGCCACACAGAAGCGCTCAAGACACAACTGCAGAAGGGCAGCGAAACACGTAAGGCCGTCCTACAGCGCGTGGAAGTCGCAGTGGGGCTGCCCGCCGCGAAAGCCCCCAAGGTGCAACCGAAAACACCGGCGCGCAAGCCGGTCGTGATCGCCCGTGGCAAGACCGCCGCGGGCGGGAGCTTCGTGGCAAAGGCGAAACGCTCTTCAGGCGTCCTCAGCACGTCGGGCTGCAGCATCTTCGTGACGATCTCAGAAACCTCCCGCCCCGAGTCCGGCCTGCTGGAAACGCTCTCCGGCGAAGGAACCGGCAGGTGCCTCTCGCGCTCCCACGTCGAAGCCAACCAAACTGTGAACTGCGGCTCAGGGCGGCTGACCATCGAGGCCAACCTGCTACCGGCGACGCGCAGCGTGCGACTGCTGCTGAGCGACGGCGCCACGATCGCCTCGCCCGCGATCCTCGTGCCCGCCCGCCTGGGAGGACCCGCGGGCCTCTACTACCAGGTGGTGCGCGGGCCGTCGCCGATACCAGTGTCGCTGAGCGAGCTCGACGCGCAGGGCAACACGCTGGCCGTGTTGAAGCTGCCCGCGGTGGTGGAATGCACGCAGCACCCCGTCAAATACTTCCCCGGTGGGATCGTGCGCCTGGTTCGTGAAAGCCCACCGCGGATTCCCGCGTTCACGATTCGCGCCGAACACTACCGCCGGCTCGGAACGGTCCATTTCGAATTGAAGCTCGAGATCAGCCACGAAGCGCTGTTCAGCGAAGGCAGCGAAGACTTCCTTGGCGAAGGCGAGCTTGTACCCGGCGCGAGCGTACACGGCAGGCAGACGTTTACACCGCGCGCGTCCAGCGGCTGCCAGCCTCAGCCCTACGCGATCGTGTACGGCGTGCTGAAGGCGCCGCACGACACGGTGCTCGCGCTGGTGGCCGGCAGGCTCGTGCCGCTGCGCAAGGTGCTCATCCCCGCGCGCATGCACGCCGGCGGCGTGCTCGTCTACGGAGCCTTCTCGCCGCTGCCGACCGCACTGCTGGTCCGGGGGGCGCGCGGGAGGACGATCAGCAGGGAAGACTTCGCGCAACAAGCCAGGTCCGTGACGGAAACGTGCGAAGGCGAAGCGGAAGGCTAGTAGCTCACTGACGCCAGCGCCAGCCCATGCGCCGGCGCCGTGCGGCCGGCCTCTGCGCGCGGCCGGCCCTCGAGCAGCCCCATGAACTCCTCGAACGTGCGATAGCCCCGCGCGACGTCGAGCATGGTCCCGACGAGCACGCGGTTCATGTGCCGCAGGAACATGTCGGCCTCGATCCAGAACTCGAGCAGCTCCCCGCCTGCCTGCCCCCCGCCGTGGGGGGCGCCCTTCAGGGTGTGCTCGTCGGCGGCGATCCATTCGGCGCGGCTGACGTGGCAGCGGAAGTAGCTGTGCTCGGTTTCCGAGGGCGTGAAGGCGGTGAAGTCGTGCTTGCCGCGCAGCGCGCCGGCGCACGCGCCGAGCGCGCCGCGGTCGACCGGCCCCGTCCACCAGTAGGCGCTATCGCGCCAGAACACCGAGCGGATGCGCCGCGCGAGCACCCGGTAGCAGTAGGTGCGGCTGACGGCGTCGCGCCGCGCGTTGAAGCCCTCGCGCGCGGGCTCCGACGCGAGCACGGCGAGGTCGTCGTCGAGCAGCGCGTTCAGCCGCAGGGGATCGACGGCCTCGTGCTCGTAGCTGGCGACCTGCCCCCACGCGTGCACGCCCGCGTCGGTGCGCCCGGCGACCGTGAGCGTGAGCGGCCGTCCGTCGTGCGCGGTGTCGCCGAGCACCGTGCGCAGCGCGCGCTCGAGCTCCTCCTGCACGGTGCGCTTGTCCGGCTGGCGCGCCCAGCCGGCGAAGCCGCCACCGTCGTACTCGATCGTGAGCTTGGTGACCACCGCGCGCCCCGTGGGCGAGTGCGCGCGAGCTCAGACGAGCTCGATGAACACCATCTCCGTGGCGTCGCTGCGCCGCGGCCCGAGCTTGAGGATGCGCGTGTAGCCGCCGGGGCGCTCGGCGTAGCGGGGGGCGACCTCGGCGAACAGCTTGTGCACGGCGAACTTGTCCTGCGCGAGCGTGGAGAGCGCCTGGCGGCGCGCGTGCAGGTCGCCGCGCTTGGCGAGCGTGATCAGCTTCTCGATCTCCGGCTTGACCGCCTTGGCCTTCGCTTCGGTGGTCTTGATGCGCTCGTGCTCGATCAGCTCCTTGGACAAATTCATCAGCAGCGACTTGCGGTGCGCGGAGTCGCGGCTGAGCTTGTTGCGGGTCTTCTGATGTCGCATTGTTCGAGGAGTCTAGGGGGTCCGGGCGGCGAGGGCGCGCCGGCGATCGCCGCCCTGGTCAGTCGGCGCGCAGCGCAAGACCGCGCGCGTGCAGCGTTTCGATGACCTCGTCGATCGACTTTTTGCCGAAGTTGGGGATCGCGTTGAGCTCGGCCTCGGACTTGGAGATGAGGTCGCCGACCGTCTGAATGCCGGCGCGCTTGAGACAGTTGTACGAGCGCACGCCCAGCTCGAGCTCCTCGATCAGGATGCCCCACTCCTCGCCCTGCATCGCGTTCTGCGCGCCGCTGCCGACGGCCAGGCCGTGGCCGTCGAGCTGCCCGCCGGGGGCCGCGCGCAGCTCCTGTATGCGGTCGGCGTCGGTGAAGATCGCCAGCTGGCTGATCAGCAGCTCGGCCGCCTCGCGCAGCGCGGCCTGCGGGTCGATCGAGCCGTCGGTCTCGATGTCCAGCGTGAGCTTGTCGAAGTCCGTCTTCTGCCCCACGCGCGCCTGCTCGACCGCGTAGGCGACGCGGCGCACGGGCGAGAAGATGGAGTCGATGGGAATCACGCCGATGGGCTGGTCGGCGGACTTGTTTTCCTCCGCCGGGCGGTAGCCGCGGCCGCGGCCGATGGTCATGTACAGCTCGAGCTTGGTTTTCTTCTCCAGCGTGGCGATGTGCAGGTCGGGGTTGAGGATCTCCACGCCGGCGGGCAGGTCGATGTCCTTGGCGGTGATCTCGCCCGGCCCGGTGACGACCAGCGGCGCCTCCACCTCGCTGGCGTCGGAGTGCATGCGACAGACGACGCCCTTGAGGTTGAGCACGATGTCTGTCACGTCCTCCTTGACGCCCTGGATGGTGGAGAACTCGTGCGCCACGCCCTCGATGCGTACGCTCGTGACTGCTGCGCCGGCGAGTGAGGAGAGCAGCACGCGCCGCAGAGAGTTGCCGAACGTGTAGCCGAAGCCGCGGTCGAGCGGCTCGATGGTGAACGTGCCACGGTTCTGCTCCACGGACTCGCTTGTGATCCGGGGGATTTGAAAGTCGAGCATGGGGGTCCTAACGTCGTTTTGGTCTCGCACCGGGCTGGTGAGAGCGCCGGCCGTAAGCGCCGCCGCCCAAGACGGGCGAAGGCGGGTGCAAAAGTGCTTCTACTTCGAGTACAGCTCGACGATGAGCTGCTCCTGCACCGGTGCGGCAACCTCGCGCCGCTCCGGCTTGCGTAGCACCTTGGCCGTCAACGACTCGTGGTCGGCCTGGAGCCACGCTGGTATCTGCCCGGTCAGCTCGGTGGCATCTCTGACCACCTGCGTCGCCGGCGTGCCCGCCTTGATGGCGATCACGTCGCCCGGACGAACCTGATAGCTGGGGATGTCCACGCGACGGCCGTTGACCGTCCAGTGGCCGTGACGAACGAGCTGACGCGCCTGCCGGCGCGAGGCGGCGAAGCCGAGGCGCACGAGCACGTTGTCCAGCCGGCACTCCAGCAGCGCCAGCAGGTTCTCGCCCGTGATGCCCGCCTGGCGCGAGGCCTTTTCGTAGTAGCCGCGGAACTGCTTCTCCAGCACGCCGTAGTAGCGGCGCGCCTTCTTCTTCTCGCGCAGCTGCAGCCGGTACTCGCTCTGTTTCATGCGCCCGCGCCCGTGCTCGCCCGGCGGGTAGGAGCGCCGCTCCACGCCGCACTTGTCGGTCAGGCAGCGCTCGCCCTTGAGGAACAGCTTCTGCCCCTCGCGGCGGCACTGCTTGCACTGTGGGCTGGTGTCGCGCGCCATCTCAGACCCTCCGCCGCTTGCGGGGGCGGCACCCGTTGTGCGCCTGCGGTGTGACGTCCTTGACGCCGGTGACCTCCAGGCCTGCGGCCTGCAGCGAGCGGATCGCCGTCTCGCGCCCGGAGCCGGGTCCCTTGACGTACACCTCCACCTTCTGCAGCCCCTGCTCCAGGCCCTTGCGCGCGGCGGCGTCGGCGGTCACCTGGGCGGCGAACGGCGTGGACTTGCGCGAGCCCTTGAAGCCGGCGCCGCCGGCGGACTCCCACGCGATCACGTTGCCGGCGGTGTCGGTCAGCGAGACGATCGTGTTGTTGAACGAGGTCTTGATGTGCGCCTGCCCGACGGGGATGTTCTTTTTTGGCTTGCGCCGGCCGCGCGCGCGTTTGGGAGCGGGGGGCATTCAGTGCTCCGCAGGCCGTCCCGGCCTGCGCCTCGATGATATGGGACGACCTCCAGTCGTCCTTGACCGTTCGCGCTGCGCGCTCACTTCTTTCCGGCCTTCTTCTTGCCGGCGACCTGCATGCGCTTGGGGCCCTTGCGGGTGCGCGCGTTGGTCTTCGTCTTCTGCCCGCGCACGGGCAGCCCGCGGCGGTGGCGCAGGCCGCGGTAGGAGCCGATCTCCTGCAGGCGCTTGATGTCGTTGAGGCGTTCACGGCGCAGGTCGCCCTCGACGGTGAGCCCGTCGTCGATCACGTCGCGCAGCTTGGACACCTCGTCCTCTGTGAGGTCGCGGATGTAGGTGTCCGGGTTGACGCCCACCTGCTGGAGGACTTTGGCGGAGGTCGAGCGCCCGATGCCGTAGATGTAGGTCAGCCCGATTTCCGAGCGCTTGTTCAGGGGCAGGTTGACGCCGGCGATGCGTGCCATCTAGCCCTGCCTCTGCTTGTGGCGCTTGTTCTGGCAGATCACCAGCACCACCCCGTGGCGGCGGATGATCTTGCATTTCTCGCACATGGGCTTGACCGACGGTCTGACCTTCATGATCCCTTTCAGCGGCTGGTTCCGGCGACTCGGCTCTGGCTGCCGCCCAGGCTGCCGCTACCGGTCGAGGATGAGCCTCCGCGCACGCCAACGGCACGCCAAGGCAGGACTCCAGATAGTAGCAAAGGCATGCGTGAGGGGCAGTGCCCGCTCGTCGCCGCGGCCTTCAGTGCGCGCCGGCGATGCGCTCGACGACCGCGTCGCCTGCGGGCGCCCGCTCGCCGTCGTCGGGTGCGCGCTCGCCGCCTGCGGGTGCGCGCTCGCCGCCTGCGGGTGCGCGCTCGCCGCCTGCGGGTGCGCGCTCGCCGTGGGCGGGCGCCCGCTCGCCGCCCGCGCCGCGCGCGTCTGGCGGCAGGTGCCAGGGCGTGAGGATCTGCGGCCCGGCGGCGGTGACGGCGACGGTGAACTCGAAGTGCGCCGCGGGGGAGCCGTCCTGGGAGTAGATCGCCCAGCCGTCGCCGCCCACGCGTACGCCTGGGCGCCCGGCGGTGGTCATCGGCTCGATCGCGAGGACCATGCCCTCCGCCAGCAACGGGCCCTTGCCGGGCTTGCCGTAGTTGGGCACCTGTGGGTCCTCGTGCATGCTGCGCCCGACCCCGTGGCCGACGAGCGAGCGCACGACGGAGAAGCCGGCGTCCTCGACGACCCGCTGGATGGCGTTGGAGACGTCGCCGATGCGGTTGCGGTCCTGGCACTGGGCGACGCCGGCGTGCAGCGCCGCCTCGGTGGCGGCCAGCAGGCTGAGCACCTGCTCGCCGACCTCCCCGACGGTGAACGTGCGTGCGGCGTCTGCAACCCAGCCGTCGAGCGTGACGCCGATGTCGACGGAGATGGTGTCGCCGCCCTTCAAGCGGTAGGCGCCGGGGATGCCGTGCACGATCATCGCGTTGGGCGAGGCGCAGATGGAGCCGGGAAAGCCGCGGTAGCCCTTGAACGTGGGCGTGGCGCCCTGGGAGCGGATGAAGCGCTCGGCGAGCTTGTCCAGCTCGGCGGTGCTCACCCCAGGGCGGATGCTGGCCTCGATCGCGTCCATCGTCTGCGCGAGGATGACGCCGGCCTGCGCCATCTTCTCGATCTCAGCGGGCGACTTCTTGATAATCACCCACGGAGCTTAGCCCCTACAGGTTCTCCTCCAGGCGCAGCGTGGCGACGGTGGCGCGGATGTGCGCGTGCACCTCATCGGGGCTGCGGCGCCCGTCGAAACGTCGCAGCAGCTGCGCGCGGTCGTAGTAGGCGATCAAGGGCTCGGTCTGCGAGTGGTAGACCTCCAAGCGCCGGCGGATCGTCTCCTCCTGATCGTCGTCGCGCTGCACCAGACGCGCCCCGTCCTGGTCGCAAACGCCCTCGTGCTTGGGCGGGTCGAAGTCCACGTGGTAGATGTGGCTGGGGTTCTTCACGCACACCCGCCGCCCGGCCAGCCGGCGCACGAGATCGTCGTCTGGCACCTCGATCAGCAGCGCGGCGCTCAACCGCCGCTCGAGCCCTTTGAGCGCCTCATCCAGCGCATCCGCCTGGTGCTCGTTGCGCGGAAACCCGTCGAGCAAGAACCCATCCCGCGCATCGCCTTCGCCGATCCGCGCGGTGATCATCCCCACGATCACCTCATCCGGCACGAGCTCCCCCGCGTCCATAAACCGCTTGGCCTCATTGCCGAGCTCCGTTTCATCGGCAACCTGCGCCCGCAACATGTCCCCGGTGGAGATGTGCGGCAGCGAAAAGTCTTCCTGCAGACGGTCAGCCTGCGTCCCCTTCCCCGCCCCCGGCGGCCCAAGCAGGATCAGATTCAACTCGCCCACAACCTGCGCAGCCTACCCCCTACGGGGGTGCCAGCGCCACCGTGACACCCCACACCCATCCCCATCGGTCGCGCCGGCCGCAGCTCCCCGCCAAGCGAAGCCGTTGTCTGTCTGGCGGTCGCCGCGAAGTCGCGGCCGCCAGACAGACAGCGGCCTGAGCGCCAAGCTACTTCAAGAAGCCCTCGTAGCTGCGCATCATCAGCTGCGCCTCGAGCTGCTTCATGGTTTCGAGCGCGACACCGATGACGATCAGGATGGAGGTGCCGCCGAACTGGAACTGCTGGTGGGTCTGCGAGAACACGATCGCGGGCAGCGCGGCGACGGCGGCGAGGAAGATGGCGCCGGGGAAGGTGAGGCGCGCGAGGATGCGATCGAGGAATTCGGCGGTCGGCCGCCCGGGGCGCACGCCGGGGATGAAGCCGCCGTACTTCTTGAGGTTGTCAGCCTGGTCGACGGGGTTGAAGGTGACGGCGGTGTAGAAGTAGGTGAACACGAGGATGAGCAGCGACTGGCCGAGGATGTAGTGCCAGCCGTTGGGCGAGAAGAAGTCGGACAGCGACTGGCCCCAGTGGGTTTTCACGAGCTGTCCGACGGTCGGCGGGAAGGCCATCAGGCTGGCGGCGAAGATCACGGGGATGACGCCCGCCATGTTCACGCGCAGCGGCAGGTAGGTTTGCCCGCCTTCGGTCATGCGCCGCCCGATGACGCGCTTGGCGTACTGCACGGGGATCCGCCGCTGGCCTTCCTGGACGAACACGATGCCGGCGACGACGGCGAGCACGAGGAACGGGGCGAGCACCTTGAAGACCTGGTCTTGGGTGTCCCACCACTGCTGGATGGCGGATGGCAGGCGGGAGACGATGGACGCGAAGATGAGCAGCGAGATGCCGTTGCCGATGCCGCGCTGGGTGATGAGCTCGCCGATCCACATCAGCAGGATGCAGCCGGTGGTGAGGCAGATGACGATCAGGAAGATGTGCGGCAGGTCGAAGTGCGTGATCACGTTTTCGCCTGCTTTGGCCTGCAGGCTGTGGAACAGGAAGACGTAGCCGACGGACTGCGCGAACGCGAGGCCGACGGTGAGGTAGCGCGTGTACTGGGTGATGCGCGCCTGCCCGACCTCGCCTTCCTTGGAGAGCTTCTCCAGCGATGGCACGGCCACCTGCAGCAGCTGCAGGATGATGGAGGAGGTGATGTAGGGCATGATGCCCAGCGCGAAGATCGCGATCCGTGACAGGCCGCCGCCGGAGAACAGGTTGAGGTAGCTGAGGATGCCGCCGCCGCCGAACTCTTTCTGGATGTTGTTGACGGCCGTGAGGTTGACGCCGGGCACGGGAACGTGCGAGCCGAAGCGGTAGATCAGCAGCATGGCGGCGGTGAAGCCGATCTTCTTGCGGATGTCCGCGACCTGGAAGGCGTTGAGGATCGTTGAGAGCATGGGCTTAGCTCGGCGGCGCGCGCCGGGTGGCGGGCGGCCGGCCGGAGAGCCGGATTCTAGTGGATGCCCCCGTGTGCTTCGCCGGTTGCATGGGCGGCGTGGCGCGCTAGTCCTGGATGATGTGGCAGCTGCCGCCGGCCGCCTCGATGCGCTGGCGCGCGGCTGCGCTGAAGCCGTGCGCGTGCACGGTCAACGCCTTGGACAGCTCACCGCTGGCGAGCACCTTCACCGGCACGCCCTTGCGGTTTGCGAGGCCGCGCTCTTGCAGCAGCTCGAGCGTGACCTCGCTGCCGGCGTCAAAGCGGCTCTCGAGCGAGGACAGGTTGACGGGCTGGGTGTGCGTGCGGAAGGGCTCGAAGGGCATCGACTTCTTCATGTGCGGCCCGCGCAGCTTTCGCATGCGCATGTGGATGGGCATCTGCCCGCCCTCGAAGTTGGCGCGCTGCTTGCTGCCCGAACGCGACCCCGCGCCCTTCTGCCCGCGCCCGGCGGTCTTGCCGGTGCCGGAGCCTTCGCCGCGCCCCACGCGCTTGCGCGGCCGGCGGCTGCCGGGCGCGGGCGCGAGGTTGTGCAGGCCGACGCGCTGTGGCGCGTCTGTGGGCGTGGCGGGGCTCACTTGGACTCCTTGACCTCGACCAGGTGGCGCACCTTGTGCAGCATGCCGCGCGCCTGCTGCGAGTCCTTGAGCTCGACGGTGTGCCCGATGCGACGCAGGCCGAGCGAGCGCAGCGTGTCGAGCTGCTTGCTGTCGGCGCCGTTCTTGGAGCGGCGCTGGGTGACGCTCAGCACGCCCATCACGCGGACGCCTCCCCGGCCGCCGGCGCAGCCTCCTCGCTCGCCGGCGCGGCGTCCTCGCTCGCGGGCGCAGCGTCGTCGCTCGCGGGCGTGGTCTCGCCGGTTGCCGGCGCAGCCTCGCCGCCGGGTTGCGCACGGGCGTCGCCTGCTGTCTCCAGCTCGCCCTCGCCGGCGGGCTGGGCGCCGTTGGCGGACTGGCCGCCGAGGCCGAGCACCTGGTTGATGCTGATGCCCCGCAGCCTGCCGACCTCCTCGGGGGTGCGCAGCCCGCGCAGGCCGGCGACGGTGGCCTTGACGAGGTTGATGGGGTTTTGCGTGCCGAGGCTCTTGGAGAGGATGTCGTGGATGCCGGCGAGCTCGAGCACCGCGCGCACGCCCCCGCCGGCGATCACGCCGGTACCGGGGGAGGCGGGCTTGAGCAGCACGCGCCCGGAGCCGAAGATGCCGGTGGTCTGGTGGGTGATGGTGCTGCCGTGGCGGGGCACGCGGAAGAGGTCCTTCTTGGCGCGCTCGACTCCCTTTTGGATCGCCAGCGGCACCTCGTTGGCCTTGCCGTAGCCGACGCCGACCACTTCGCGTTCGTCGCCGACGACGACGAGCGCGGTGAACGAGAAGCGCCGCCCGCCCTTGACGACCTTGGCGACGCGGTTGATCTCGACGACGCGCTCCTGGAGGTCCAGGCCGGCGGCGTTGACTGAGCGATCTGAGGAAATTGGCATGAGCGGAAGGGAGAGGGTAGCTGGCGGGGCGCGCCTAGACGGTGATGCCGGCCTCGCGGATGGCTTCGGCGAACGCGCGCACGTGGCCGTGGTACTTGTAGCCGCCGCGGTCGAACACGGCCTCGGAGATGCCGGTGGCTTTGGCGCGCTCGGCGAGCAGCTGCGCGGCGCGCGCGGAGCGCTCGGCTTTGGCGAGCGTGCGCAGCTCGGGCTCGAACCAGTTGACGGCCGCGAGCGTGCGCGCTGAGACGTCGTCCACCATCTGCGCTGAGAGGCCGCGGTTGGAGCGGAACACGGAGATGCGCGGCCGGCTGGCGGTGCCGGAGATCTTCGCGCGCACCCGGCGGCGCCGTTTGAGCCGCCGCGTCTCCTTGGTGAGCACGGTCATGCGCGCTTGCCCACCTTCCTGGGTACGTACTCGCCCTCGTAGCGGATGCCCTTGCCCTTGTAGGGCTCGGGCGGGCGCTGCTTGCGGATGACCGCGGCGATCTCGCCGACCTGCTGCTTGGAGATGCCTTTGACCACCACGCGCGTGGGCTGGGGGACTTCGAATTCGATGCCGCTGGGCGCGGGGATGGGCACGGGGTGGGAGTAGCCGACGGCGAGCTCCAGGTCTTTGCCCTTGAGCTGCGCGCGGTAGCCGACGCCCTGGATCTCCAGCCGCTTCTCGTAGCCGTTGGTGACGCCCTCGACCATGTTGGCGACGAGCGTGCGCGTGAGGCCGTGCAGCGCGCGGTGCTCGCCGCGGTCGGTGGGGCGGGTGACCAGCAGCTGCTCGCCGTCCTGGGTCACCTGGATGTCCCGGTGGATGCGCTCGCTGAGCTCGCCTTTGGGCCCCTTGACGTGCACGGACTCGGGCTCGATCGACACGGTTACGCCGCTGGGCACGGGGATGGGCTGTCTGCCGATGCGCGACATGAATGGCTCACCAAACCTGCGCGATGACCTCGCCGCCGACGCCCGCGGCGCGCGCGTCGTGGCCGGTCATGACGCCGCGCGAGGTGGACACGATCGCGGTGCCCATGCCGCCGAGCACCTTGGGTATGTGCTTGGCGTCGACGTACGTCCGCTGGCCTGGACGGGAGATGCGCCGCAACCCGGAGATGGCCGAGCGCCGGTCGTCGGTGTACTTGAGGCGGATCTGGATCAGCTCTCCGGCGCCGCCGTCGGGCGCGGGGACGACGGACCACGAGTCAATGTACCCCTGCTCGTCGAGGATCCTCGCGATCTCGCGCTTGAGCTTGGAGGCCGGCACGTCGACCGTCTCGTGCGCAGCGTGGATCGCGTTGCGCACCCTGGTGAGAAAGTCGGCTATCGGGTCTGTCATCGACATTTGTGGCTCTTGGGTGGTGGTTGGTGATGTTTTTACTTTTAAAAAGTGCGTATAACGTTCGTAATACAGCTTGCGGTGCGGAACACATGCACCGCAGGCGCCTTTACCACGACGCCTTCGTCATGCCAGGTATCTGGCCGTTGTGCGCGAGCTCCCTCAGGCAGATCCGGCACAACCCGAACTTGCGGTAGACCGCACGCGGTCGTCCACAACGGGTGCAGCGAGTATATGCCTGTGTTTTGTACTTCGCGGGCCGCGCCTGCTTGACGCGCTGCGAGGTCTTGGCCATCAGTCGGTGCTCTCTTTCTCGATGTTCTCTTCGTCTGCCGGCGCGTCGGCCTCCCCGACGATCTCCGCTTCGGCGACCGCCTCCTCAGCCACTGCCTCGACATCCTCAGCCTGTTGCTCGGCCTCGACGGCCGCCTCCGCCTCAGTTGCCGCCTCCGCCTCAGCCTCGGCGACCGGCTCCGCCTCAGTTGCCGCCTCCGCCTCAGCCTCGGCGACCGGCTCGGGCGCAGCGGCTGCCTGCGGCTCTGCCTCCACAGCCGGCGCGGACGCCGCCGCCTCGGCGGCTGCTGCTGCGGACGTTGCCTTCGCTTCCTCGGATTCCTGGTGGGCGCGGGCGGCGGCCTCGTCGGCCTCAGGGTCGTAGCCCTTGGGGCGGCCCTGCGCGGAGAACGGCAGGCCGAGTGCGGCGAGCAGCGCGTACGCCTCGATGTCGGTGGCGGCGGAGGTGGTGATGGTGACGTCCAGCCCGCGCACCTGGTCGATGGCGTCGTAGTCGATTTCGGGGAAGATGATCTGCTCTTTGACGCCCAGCGAGTAGTTGCCGCGACCGTCGAACGAACGTGGGGACAGGCCGCGAAAGTCGCGGATGCGGGGAATGGCGATGGAGATGAGGCGGTCGAGGAACTCGTAGCCGCGCTCGCCGCGCAGCGTGACGGCGACGCCGACGGGCATGCCCTCGCGCAGTTTGAACGCGGCGATCGACTTGCGCGCGCGGCGCACGCTGGGCTGCTGGCCGGCGATCGTGGCCAGCTGCTCGGAGGCGGCCCTGAGCATTTTCGAGTCCTGCTTGGCCATGCCGACGCCCATGTTGACGGTGATCTTCTCGATCTTCGGCGCCTGCATCACGGACGCGTAGCCGAAGCGCGCCATCAGCGCCGGGCGGATCTCCTCGAGGTAGCGCGTCTTCAAGCGCGCCGGGGGTGCGGTGTCGGTGGCGGTTGCCATCGTCTGCTACTCCAGCCTTGCGCCCGTCTTCTTGGCCACGCGCACGCGCTCTGTGCCGTTGCGCTCGATCCCCACGCGCGTGGGGTTGCCTTTGGCGTCCACGACCATCACGTTGGAGATGTGGATCGGCCCCTCGAGGTCGACCACGCCGCCGAGCTGCGCGCCGACGTTCTGGCCGCTCGCGCCGCTGCTCGTTTCTTTGGGACGGATGTGGCGCTTGGTCATGTTCAAGCCCTCCACGTACAGGCGCTCCTTGGTGGGTTCCACGCGCAGCACGCGACCGCTCTTGCCGCGGTCCTTGCCGGAGATCACCTGCACACGATCGCCCTTGCGCACCTTCAGCGAGCGTCGTCGTGGCGTAGCGGGGCGCGCCATCACAGCACCTCGGGCGCGAGCGAGACGATCTTCATGAAGTTGCGCTCCCGCAGTTCGCGCGCGACCGGTCCGAACACGCGCGTGCCGCGCGGGTTGTTCTGGTCGTCGATGATCACGGCGGCGTTCTCGTCGAAGGCGATGTAGGAGCCGTCGTCGCGCCCGATCGGCTTCTTCGTGCGCACGACCACCGCCGTGACCACCTCCCCCTTCTTGACCGCCCCCTGCGGATTGGCCTGCTTGACGGTGGCGGTGATCACGTCGCCGACGAATGCGTAGCGGCGCTGGGAGCCGCCCTTGACGCGGATGCACAGGATCTCGCGCGCGCCTGAGTTGTCGGCGACGCGCAGCCTCGTCTCGTTCTGGATCATGCTCGGACCTCCATCCGCTCAGGGCTTGCCATCGTCCTCATCTTGCCCTCTCCAGCACGTCCACGAGCGCCCAGCGCTTGGTGCGCGAAAGTGGTCTGCTCTCGACGACGCGGACCACGTCGCCCTCGTGCGCGTCGTTGTTCTCATCGTGCGCGTGCACGGTGCTCGAGCTGCGCACGATCTTCTCGTAGCGGCGGTGACGGCGGGCGACGTCGATGCGCACGGTGATCGTTTTCTCGGCCTTGTCCGAGACGACCACTCCCTGGCGGACCTTGCGCGTGCCCTGCACCGGCGCGTGCACCGGCGCGAGTGGCTCGGGCGCAGGCGCCGACGCGCGGCGCTCCGCCGCTTTGGCGCGTTCCTGCAGCCGCCGGGTGCGCCGGCGCGCGGCCTTGCGCTTGCGCTCCAGCAGGCGCTCGGCGTGGCGCTCCTCCGGCGTGCGGCTCGCGCGGGCCTCGCCCTTGTGCGTGGAGCGAGCCTTGCGACGGCGCTCCTTGGGCGGAAGCTGCTCAACCGGCTCGGCGGGCTCAGCCGCAGGCGCGGCAGCCTCAGCCGCAGGCGCGGCAGCCTCAACCGCGGGCGCGGCAGCCTCAACCTCAGGCGCGGCAGCCTCAACCGCGGGCGCGGCAGCCTCAACCTCAGGCGCGGCAGCCTCAGCCGCAGGCGCGGCAGCCTCAACCTCAGGCGCGGCAGCCTCAACCTCAGGCACGGCAGCCTCAGCCTCGGGCGTCTCCGGGGATGCGGCGGCGTCGTCCTCTGCGGGGGTCTCGTTCTCTGGGTCGTCGGCCATGTGTTTGTTTGCCTCGGTTGCCTTGCTCGCTAGTTGCTCGCGGGGCGCTCAGCCCCGAGCTCGCCTGTGTCCTCCAGGGTGCGCTCGCGCGCGACGGTCAGCGCGCGCGCGAGGTCGCGCTTGGCGCGGCCCAGGGCGGCGGTGTCGTTGAGTTCGCCGGTCGTGTTGGAGAAGCGCAAGCCGAACACCTCTTTGCGCAGTTCGGCCACGCGTTTGCTCAACTCCTTCTCGTCGAAGTCGCGGATCTCGCTTGCTTTCATCGTCAGTCCTCACGCGCCACGAACTTGGACTTCACGGGCAGCTTGTGCGCGGCCAGGCGAATCGCTTCGCGCGCCAGCGGCTCGGACACGCCGGCGAGCTCGAACATAACGCGGCCGGGCTTCACCACCGCCACCCAGCCTTCGGGCGAGCCCTTGCCGGAGCCCATGCGCGTCTCGGCGGGCTTCTTGGTGATGGGCTTGTCGGGGAACACGTTGATCCACACCTTGCCGCCGCGCTTGATCTTGCGGGTCATCGCCACGCGTGCGGCCTCGATCTGACGGTTGGTCAGCCAGCCGCACTCGAGCGACTTCAGGCCGTAGTCGCCGAACTGCACGTGCAGCTGGCCGCGCGAGTTGCCACGACGACGCCCGCGGTGCTGCTTGCGGTGCTTGACGCGCTTGGGCGAGAGCATCAGCGCGGCCCTCCAGCCCCTGGCGGCCCGCCCCCGCGCGAGCCGCGGCCCGAGGACCCACCCGCACCGCGTCCGCCGCGCCCGCCGCCCGCCGACCCGGACCCACCCGGCCCGCGACCGCCGCCCGGTCCACCCGGCCCGCGACCGCGACCGCCGCCTCCGGGACCGCCGCCGCGCCCGTTGCCGCCACGGCCACGGCCACGACCCTCGCGGCCGTCGCGGCCGTCGCGCTCGCTGCTGGGGGGAGCCGGCGCGGTCATGTCGGTGAGGTCCGCGCCCGTGTAGCCCTCGGGCATGATCTCGCCCTTGTTGACCCAGCACTTCACGCCGATGCGCCCGAACGTGGTGCGTGCCTCATAGAAGCCGTAGTCGATGTCCGCGCGCATCGTGTGCAGCGGCACGCGCCCGTCGGAATAACTTTCCGTGCGCGCCATCTCCGCGCCGCCCAAACGCCCGGCCACCTGCACCTTCACGCCCTTGGCGCCCGAGCGCATGGCGCTTGTGAGCGCGCGCTTCATCGCACGACGGAACGCCACGCGGTTCTGCAGCTGCTCGGCGATCGACTGCGCCACCAGCTTGGCGTCCAGCTCCGGGCGCTTGATCTCGAGGATGTTCACCTTGATCTGCTTTTTGGTCATGCGGTGCAGATCGCGGCGCAGTGCGTCCACTTCGGTGCCCGACTTGCCGATCACGATGCCGGGGCGCGCCGTGTGGATGTTGACCTCCAGCTCGTTGGCGTCCTTGCGGATGGTGATGTCCGACAGCCCTGCGTGCGCGAGCTTGCTGGTGATGTGCTCGCGCACGTGCACATCCTCCGCCAGGTACTCGGAGAAGCTGCGCTCGTTGAACCAGTTTGACTTCCAGTCGTGGATGTAGCCCACGCGCATTGCCTCTGGATGAACCTTCTGTCCCATGCTCTCAGTCTTTCAGCGGTGTCGTTCTCGAAGTTTTCTCGGTTGGTGCTGGCGCCCTAGTCGCGCGCCGTCAGTGTGATCGTCAGGTGGCTCGTGCGCTTGTGGATCGACGTCGCGCGTCCCATCGCTCGCGGGCGAAAGCGCTTGATCGTCGGCCCTTCGTCGGCGTACGCCTCGCGCACCACCAGGTCGTCCTCGAGCAGTTCGTGGTTGCTCTCGGCGTTCGCCACCGCCGACTCCAGCAACTTGCTCCAGTCGCGCGCCACCTCACGGGGGGTGAACGCGAGGATAGCGCGTGCCTCGTGCACGGACTTGCCGCGCAGGTGCCCGCACACCATGCGCGCCTTGCGCGCGGACGTGCGCACGTAGCGCGCGCGCGCCCGCACCACCCGACGGCGCTGCGGTTTGGCGGCGCGGCTTGGCGCCGGCTTGGGTGCCGGCGCGGCCGCTTTCCCCTCCTCGGGAGAGGATGCGGCCGTCGGCTGTTTGTCCGCAGCTTTTTTCCTGACCGCCGGTTTTTTGACCGCCGGCGCTTTTTTCGCCGCCGGTTGCTTCTCGGCGGGCTCCTCGCCCTCCGGGGACGTCGCCTCGGTTTTCGCTTTCCGGCGTTTGCGCGCAGGTTTCGCCGGCGCCTCAGCAGCGGGCGTCTCGGCGGGCGCGGCGCCCTCCTCGGCAGCGGGCGCGGCGGGCGCCTCGGCAGCAGCCTCGGCGGGCTCCTCGGCAGCGGGCGCGGCGGGCGCCTCGGCAGCAGCCTTGGCGGGCGCCTCAGCGGCGGCGTCCGCCGGTGCGAGCTCCTGCTCGTCAGGCTTGTCCGTCCCCGATGACGACGCGTCGCTCATCTGACTTTCCCCGAACCGGCGTGACCGCGGAACATGCGCGTGGGCGCAAACTCTCCGAGCTTGTGGCCGACCATCGACTCGCTGATGTACACGGGCACGTGTTTCTTGCCGTCGTGCACGGCGATCGTGTGGCCGACCATCTCCGGGAAGATCGTCGAAGCGCGCGACCAGGTGCGCAGCATTTTCTTGTTGTTGGCCGCGTTCAGCGCTTCGATGCGCTTCATCAGCCGCTCTTCCACCCACGGCCCCTTCTTGCTCGAGCGGCTCATCTACTTCTTCCCTTCCCTCGACGGCGACCGCGCACGATGTAGCGGCTGGAGGCCTTGTTCTTCTTGCGCGTGCGGTAGCCGAGCGTGGGCACGCCCCACGGCGTGACCGGGTGACGGCCGGGCGTGGTCGAGCCCTCGCCGCCGCCGTGCGGGTGATCGACGGGGTTCATCGCCGTGCCGCGCGTCTGCGGACGCACGCCCATGTGCCGCTTGCGCCCGGCCTTGCCCACCTTCACGTTCTGGTGCTCCGCGTTGCCGATCGTGCCGACCGTCGCGCGACACTCGGCGCGCACCATGCGCATCTCGCCGGACGGCAGGCGCAGGGTGGCCATGTCGCCGTCCTTGGCCATCAGCTGCGCTGATGCACCGGCCGAGCGCGCCATCTGCCCGCCGCGACCGGGGTGCAGCTCGATGTTGTGCACGACCGTGCCCACGGGCATGCGCGCGAGCTCCATGCTGTTGCCCACCGCCACTTCCGCGCCCTCGCCGGAGGCCACCATCATGCCGACGGTCAGGCGCTGGGGGGCGAGGATGTAGCGCTTCTCGCCGTCCACGTAGTGCAGCAGGGCGATGTACGCCGAGCGATTGGGGTCGTACTCGATCGCCGCCACGCGCGCCTGCACGCCGTCCTTGCGGCGCTTGAAGTCGATGCGCCGGTACGCGCGCTTGGCCCCGCCGCCGCGGTGGCGGGCGGTCTTGCGCCCGAACGCGTTGCGCCCGCCGCTCTTCTTCAGCCCTTCCACCAGCGTCTTCTCCGGCTTGGACTTCGTGACCTCGGCGAAGTCCGGGTAGGAGACGAAGCGCCTGCCGGGGCTCGTCGGTCGTGGTTTGCGGATCGGCATTCTCTACTCGCTCATTCATCAAGGGCGGCCAAGCCCTGGAATATCGGGATGCTCTCGCCGGAACGCACCTGCACGATCGCCTTCTTCCATTCGCGCGTGCGCCCCTTCGGCGTGTTGCCGCGGCGCTTGGGCTTGCTCTTGACGCTCATCGTGCGCACGTCCACCACGTGCACGCCGAACAGCGCCTCCACCGCCTGGCGGATGTGCGTCTTGTGCGCGTCTGGGTGCACGCGGAACACGTAGCGGTCGGCGGAGGACAGCTGGTAGCTCTTCTCGGAGACCACCGGGCGGATGATCACGTGGGTGTGCTCCATCAGGCCTCCTCTCCGGCGGCAGCGGAGCCTCTGGTGGGCGTGGCCGTGCGTGCGCTCAGCACCGCGAGCGCGGGCTCGGAGACGATCAGCGACGCGGCGCCCACGATGTCCGACACGCCGGCGCTCTGTGCGCTCAGCACGGACACGCGGTCGAGGTTGCGGAAGGACAGCGCCGCGCTGGACTCCTCGGGCATGAGCACCACCAGCGCTGGCAGCAGCTCCTCGGGGGAGCGCCAGTCGTCGAACAACTCGGCCGCGCGGCTGGTCTTCGGCTCGGTGAACGTGCTCGTGTCGAGGATCGCCAGCGAGCCACGCCCGGCGTGCAGCGACAGTGCGCTGCGCAGCGCCGCGCGCTGCTCCTTGCGGTTGACCTTGAACGTGTACGAGCGCGGTTCGGGACCGAACACCGTTCCGCCGCCGCTCCACACCGGAGAGCGGCTGGAACCGGCGCGCGCACGCCCGGTGCCCTTTTGGCGCCACGGCTTGGCACCGCCGCCGGACACCAGACCACGCGTTTTCGTTGCCGCTGTGCCGCGTCGGCGGGCCGCCTGCTCGGCACGGACGCTCTGGTGCACGAGCGGACCCACGAACCGCGCGGCGAACGCAGCATCATCCAGTTTGACCTTCTTGCTGGCAGGCGCGCCAAGCACGGGTGCGTCAGGCATCGGTCCGCACCTCCACCACCGCGCCCGTTGGGCCGGGCACCGAGCCGCGCACCATCAACAGGTGCTCGTTGGCGTCCACGCGCACGACCTCCAGGCCCTTTTGCGTCACACGCTTGTTGCCCATCTGTCCGGGACCGCGGATGCCTTTGAGCACGCGCGCGGGTGTCGCCGATGCGCCGATCGAGCCGGGCGCGCGGACGTTGTGCGAGCCGTGCGACTTGGGGCCGCTGGCGAACCCGTGGCGCTTGACCGTCCCCTGAAAGCCCTTGCCCTTGGAGGTGCCGGAGATCTTCACGCGCGTGCCGACCGCAAACGCGTCCACCGTCACCGTCGCGCCCAGCGTGAGCTCCCCGCCGTCGGCCACCACCGCGCCGTTGTCCGCCCCCGCGTCGGCGCGGAACTCCACCAGCGTGCGCAGCGCGGGCGCGTCCGCCTTCTTCAAATGACCGAGCTCCGCTTTGGAGAGGTGCTTCTCCTTGGACTGGCCGAACGCCAGCTGCACCGCCTCATAGCCGTCGCGCTCGGCCGTGCGGATCGCCGTCACCGGGCACGGCCCCGCCTGCAGCACGGTCACGCGCGCCACGCTGCCATCCTCCTGGAAGAGCTGCGTCATGCCGAGCTTCTTGGCGAGGATCGCAGCCATTGCTTACGTCGCGAGGCGAATCTCGATGTCAACGCCCGCTGGCAGATGGTCCAGGCGCTGGAGCGAGTCCACGGTCTTGGGTGTCGGCTGGTGAATGTCGATCAGGCGCTTGTGCGTGCGGATCTCGAAGTGCTCGCGCGAGTCCTTGTCCTTGAACGGCGAACGGATCACGCAGTACACGTTCTTCTCCGTCGGCAGCGGCACCGGCCCGGACACGCTGGCGCCCGTGCGCGTGGCCGTCTCCACGATCTCCCGCGCGGCGGACTCGATCGCTGAGGTGTCATACGCCTTCAAGCGAATGCGGATCTTGTTTTGGCTGGCTGCTGCCACGGGACGCTCGTTTGCTGATCGTGTGTGGTGTCTGTGTTGGGGCCTGGCGTGAAGCGTGGAAGAGGGCGGATCCCCGTGTGAGCAGAGTCCGCCCCCGGTCCCCGCCCGTGGGGCGAGGTGCTGCATTCGTCGTATCTGGCTACTCGTTGGTGCGTCGGTCCGAGCGCTCGGACCGACGCGGGTGCTTACTCGACTATCTCGCTGACCACGCCCGAGCCGACCGTGCGGCCACCCTCGCGAATGGCGAAACGCAGGCCCTGGTCCATGGCGATCGGCTGGATCAGCTCAATCTCCATCTGCACGTTGTCGCCCGGCATCACCATCTCCACCCCATCGGGCAGCTTGGCCACGCCGGTGACGTCGGTCGTGCGGAAGTAGAACTGCGGCCTGTAGCCCGTGAAGAACGGCGTGTGACGGCCACCCTCCTCCTTCTTCAGGACGTAGACCTCGGACTTGAACTTGGTGTGCGGCGTGATCGAGCCGGGCTTGCACAGCACCTGTCCGCGCTCGATCTCCTCGCGCTTGGTGCCACGCAGCAGGCAGCCGACGTTGTCGCCCGCTCGACCCTCGTCGAGGATCTTGCGGAACATCTCCACGCCCGTCACGACCGTCGAGGTGGACTCGTGGACGCCCACGATTTCCACCGTCTCGCCGGTCTTCACGATGCCCTGCTCGACGCGCCCGGTGGCCACGGTGCCGCGGCCGGTGATCGAGAACACGTCCTCGACGGGCATCAGGAACGGCTTGTCGAGCTCGCGCACGGGCTCGGGGATGTAGTCGTCGAGCGCCGCCGCCAGGTCGAGGATCTTCTGCTTGTAGCCCTCGTCGCCTTCCAGCGCCTTCAGCGCCGAGCCGGTGATGAACGGGATGTCGTCGCCGGGGAAGTCGTATTCGGAGAGCAGCTCGCGCACCTCCACCTCGACCAGCTCCAGCAGCTCCTCGTCGTCGACCATGTCGGCCTTGTTGAGGAACACCACGATGTAGGGCACGCCCACCTGGCGGGCGAGCAGGATGTGCTCGCGCGTCTGCGGCATCGGCCCGTCGGCCGCGGACACGACGAGGATCGCGCCGTCCATCTGCGCGGCGCCGGTGATCATGTTCTTCACGTAGTCCGCGTGACCAGGGCAGTCCACGTGCGCGTAGTGGCGGTTGTCCGTCGAGTACTCCACGTGCGAGGTGGCGATCGTGATCCCGCGTTCCTTCTCCTCGGGCGCGTTGTCGATTTCCGCGAAGCTGCGGGCCTCGGCGCCTCCCTTCTCAGCCAGCACCGATGTGATGGCAGCGGTCAGCGTCGTCTTGCCATGGTCGATGTGACCGATGGTGCCCACGTTCACGTGGGGCTTGTCGCGCTCGAACTTCTCCTTCGCCACTTTTCGTTCGCTCCTGTATCGACTTGGTCGCTCGCCCCTCGCAGGGCGAACCTGAGAAATCTATCTGAATGTTGTTTTCGTTGACTGCTGGTGTGCTGCTCAGGCGGGGACGGGCTCGCCGGTGCGCTGTTCCACGATCTTCTCGGCGATGTTCGGCGGAACCTCCTCGTACGCGTCGAACTGCATCGTGTACGTGGCGCGTCCTTGCGTGTTCGAGCGCAGATCCGTCGCGTAGCCGAACATCTCGCTGAGCGGCACCTTGGCGGTGACCGCGATCGCGTTGCCGCGGCGCTCCTGGCCTTCGACGCGACCGCGCCGGCGGCTGAGGTCACCGATCACGTCGCCGAGGAAGTCCTCCGGTGCGACGACCTCGACGGCAAAGATCGGCTCCAGCAGCACCGGCTTGGCGCGTTTGGCGGCCTCTTTGATGGCGTACGAGCCCGCCACTTTGAAGGCGATTTCCGAGGAGTCAACGTCGTGGTACTTGCCGTCGACCAGGGTCACGCGCACGTCGACCATCGGGTAGCCGGCCTTCACGCCGTTCTCCAGCGCTTCCTCTATGCCCTTCTTGACCGCGGGGATGTATTCGGATGGGATCGCTCCGCCCTTGATCTTGTTGACGAACTCGAAGCCCTCGCCGGGCGCCGGCTCGAGGTCGATGTAGACCACGCCAAACTGTCCCGATCCGCCGGTCTGGCGCACGAACTTGCCCTCGATCTTCTCGACGTGCCCGCGCACCGTCTCCCGGTAGGAGACCTGGGGGCGACCGACGTTCGCCTCGACCCCGAACTCCCGCTTCATGCGGTCCACCAGCACCTCCAGGTGCAGCTCGCCCATGCCCGAGATCTCCGTCTGGCCGGTTTCCTCGTTGGTCCGCACCTGGAACGTGGGGTCCTCTTCGGCCAGGCGTCCGAGGGCGGTGGACATCTTCTCCTGGTCGACCTTCGTCTTCGGCTCCACCGCGACCTTGATGACCGGCTCGGGAAAGACGATGTTCTCGAGGTGCACCGGAGCGTCCGGCGCGGCGAGCGTGTCGCCGGTGATCACCTGCTTGATGCCCACCGCCGCCGCGATGTCGCCGGCGTAGACCTCCGCGACCTCCTCGCGGTCGTTGGCGTGCATCATCAAGATGCGCCCAATCCGCTCGGTGCGACCGGTGCCGACGTTCAGCACGCGCGAGCCGGCCTCGAGCTTGCCGGAGTAGACGCGGAAGTAGGTCAGCTTGCCGACGTAGGGATCGGCGGCGATCTTGAACGCGAGCGCGGCAAACGGTTCGGAGTCGTCGGCCTTGCGCACGACCTCGCGCTCCTGCTCCTCGCCTTTGATCAGTTCCGTGCCCACCACCGGCGGCACGTCCAACGGCGAGGGCAGGTAGTCGATGACCGCGTCCAGCAGCGGCTGCACGCCCTTGTTCTTGAACGACGAGCCGCACAGCACGGGCGTCAATTTGGTCGACAGCGTGGCCTTGCGGATCGCTTCCTTGAGCGTGTCCACCGGCACCTCGGCCTCCTCGAGCAGCAGCTCGAGCAGGGCGTCGTCGTAGTGGGAGACCTCCTCCAGCAGGTGTTCGCGCGCGGCTGTCGCCGCTTCGGCCAGGCGCTCGGGGATCTCGACTTCTTCCTGTTCCTTGCCGAGCTCGTCTTTGTAGACGATCGCCTTCATGTTCACCAGGTCGACCACGCCCTCGAACTCGCCCTCAGCGCCGATCGGCAGCTGGATCGGCACCGGGTGCGCGCCGAGGCGGTCGATCATCGTCTGCACGCCCTGCTCGAAGTTGGCGCCGATGCGGTCCATCTTGTTGATGTAGGCGATGCGCGGCACGTGGTACTTGTCGGCCTGGCGCCACACGGTCTCGGACTGCGGCTCCACGCCGGCGACCGAGTCGAACAGCGCGATCGCGCCGTCGAGCACGCGCAGCGAGCGCTCGACCTCAACCGTGAAGTCGACGTGACCGGGCGTGTCGATGATGTTGATGCGGTGGCCCTTCCACTGCGCGGTGGTCGCGGCGGAGGTGATCGTGATGCCACGCTCCTGCTCCTGTTCCATCCAGTCCATCACCGCCGCGCCCTCGTGCACCTCGCCGAGCTTGTACGTGCGCCCGGTGTAGTAGAGGATGCGCTCGGTCGTCGTCGTCTTGCCGGCGTCGATGTGCGCCATGATCCCGATGTTGCGGGTGTCTTGAAGGGAGAACTTGCGTGGCATCCGAGTGCGGTCTGGTGGGTGTCTGAGGCTTGGGAGGGTGCGGCGCTTCGGGCAAAAAAATGGGGCCTCTCGGGCCCACGCGCGCAACTGGTCTATGTGGACCGGTCTGCGTCGCTATCTGCTCGAGGTTTCCATCGTCTTGACAAGGCGCTAGCGGGTGCATGCAAACGTCGGCACGCCCCGCGTCGCGGCCCCGACTATAGCAAAGGATTTCTGCGTTCTAGACGAGCATCCTGCTTGCTCGTCCAGCCACAGGAGGTTCGCGTCGGCGAGCTGTGGGTTCGCGTCGGCGAGCTGCGCGCGAGCGTCACGCCTCAAGTGCGCGCTCGGCGCACGCGGCGTCCTCGGGCGGGTCCTCGAACATGGCGGCCAGGCGTGTGAGCACGCGAGTGGCGGCATGCAGCTCGGCTGCGTCGAGGCCCGCGAGCGCCTGCTCCCAGCGCTCCTGCCAGGCGGCGCGCTTGGCCTCGATCTTGCCGGCGCCCTGTGGCGTCAGGCGCGAGACGACCACGCGCCGATCGGCCTGTGAGCGGGCGCGCTCGACGTGCCCGCAGGCGGCGAGGTGATCGAGCATCTGCGTGACCGTCGCGGGCGTCAGCCGTGCGGCTGCGGCGAGCTCGCCCACGGACAGCTCGCCGCGCTCGGAGAGCTCGATCAGCAGCTCGAACTGCGCGTGCGAGAGCTCGTCGCCGGCCAGGTGCGTGTCGCGCCCGCGCAGGCGGCTGAGCGCGCGGAACACATGGCGGAACACGAGCCCCAGCTCGATCAGCTGCGCCTCGCGCGCCTCGGCGGGCTCCCCGGCCGGCTGGTGGGTGGGCGCGGGCGAGCTCATCGCGCACCGGCCCCTGCCATTGAAGCTGCCATCGCGCACCGTCTCGACTAGAGACCGACCTCCACCACCGGCTCGGCGCCAGCCGCGGCGCCGCGCTCACGTGCGCCAGGGCGCTCGGCGCGCAGCAGCATCAGGCAGGGGATCAGCGATGCCACGGCGATCCCCAGGCCCCACCAGTAGGCGGTGTCGAAGGCGTGCGCCGGGTGCACGTGCACTTTGGCGCCGCCGGAGGCGCGCTCCAGCACGACCGCGAGGATCGCCACGCCGATCGCGCCGCCGAGGCGCATGAGCACGTTGATCTGCGGCGTGGCATCCGAGAGCTGGTCCGGGCGCATGGACGCGAAGGCGGCGGTCATCGCGGGCATGAACGACAGGCCGATGCTCACGCCGCGCACGACCAGCAGCGCGGAGAGGCCGACGATCGAGGTGTGCGCGCCGATGAACGCCAGCGGGATGGTGCTCACGCACAGCAGCGACACCCCCGTCAGCGCGATCCGCCCGCCGCCGAAGCGGTCGGTGAGGCGCCCGGCGATCGGCATCGCGATGAGCGCGCCGATGCCCTGGGGAGCGTTGAGCAGGCCGGTGTTGATGACGCTGTCGCCCCGCACTTCCTGGTAGTACAGCGGCACCAGGATCATCGCCCCGAACAGCGCGGCGCCGAGGCCGAAGGTGGTGAACGAGGCGCCCGAGAACACGCGGTTGGCGTACAGGCGCACGTCCAACAGCGGGCGCTCGATGCGCAGCGCGTGCAGCGTGAACGCGATCGACAACGCCACGCCGGCGATCACCGGCGCGAGCACGACCGTGGAGCCGAGGCTGGCACCGGAGCCGAGTTCGCTGAGCCCGTACACGATCGCCGCCGCGCCGGTGGGCAGCAGCGCGAGGCCGAGCACGTCGAGCTTGCCCGCCTCGCCCGAGTCGGTGCGCGGGAGCATGCGCCAGGCGAGCGCGAACGCGACCACGCCGACGGGCAGGTTGACGAAGAAGATCCACGACCAGTGCAGGTGCTCGAGGATCGCCCCGCCGATGACCGGCCCGAAGATCGGCGCGAGCATGGCGGGCATCGAGACCACGCCCATCACCCGGCCCATCCGCTGCGGGCCGGCGACCTGCGCCATGATCAGCTGCGCGACCGGCATGATCATGCCGCCGCCCACGCCCTGCAGCACCCTGAAGACGACCAGCGCGCTCAGCGAGCTCGACAGCCCGCAGGCGGCGGAGCCGGCGGTGAACAGCACGAGCGAGACCAGGTACACGCGCCTGGCGCCCCACCGGCGCGAGGCCCAGCCGGTGACGGGGATGACGGCGCCGAGCGACAGCAGGTAGCCGGTGACCACCCACTGCACCTGTGCGATGTTGCTGTGCAGTTCGTGCCCCAGCGTGCGCAGCGCGACGTTGACGATCGTCGTGTCGAGGATCGACATGATCATCCCCAAGATCACCACGCCGGAGATCACCCACACGTGGCGCTCGATCTTCACCGACGCATGCGGGTCGTGCCCGTGGGTGGCGTCAACAGATGCCTGATTGGAAGCCGCAGAAGACATTCGGTACCGAAATATTAGGTACCGAACGTTCTCCCTTCAACCCCTGAAGGGAGAAATTTTGGACCTCAAACGGCGTGAGCGCGTCGAGGACCAAGCGGACCGCGGACGCAGCGCGCGTGGCGTGCTTTGCACGCGAGCGAGCGAGGACAAAGGTCCGCGCCGGTCATCGGCGTGCTCACCAGCGGTAGTGCGCGAAGGCCTTGTTGGCCTGGGCCATGCGGTAGATGTCGTCCTTGCGCTTGTACGCGCCGCCCTGCTGGGACTGGGCGTCCATCAGCTCGTTGGCGAGGCGCTGGGCCATGGTCTTCTCGCGGCGCTGGCGCGCGAACTCGACGAGCCAGCGCACGGCCAGCGTGCGCGCCCGCCGCGCGGGGACCTCCACGGGCACCTGGTAGGTGGCGCCGCCGACACGGCGCGAGCGGACCTCGAGCGAGGGCGTGAGCGCTTTGATCGACACGTCGAGCGTTTCCACGGGGTCTTTGTCGCTGCGCTCGGCGAGCAGCGCGAGCGCGTCGTAGACGATCCGCTCGGCGGTGGACTTCTTGCCGTCGAGCATCACCTTGTTGATGACCTGCTGGACGAGCTTGGAGCGGTGGATGGGGTCCGCCTCGACGGGACGGATCTGGGCGGCTGCGCGACGCGGCATGGACTATTTTTTCTTCACGCCGTACTGCGAGCGCGCCTTCTTGCGGTCGCTGACGCCGGCCGCGTCGAGCGTGCCGCGCACGACCTTGTAGCGCACGCCCGGTAGGTCCTTGACGCGCCCGCCGCGCACGAGCACGACGGAGTGCTCCTGCAGGTTGTGTCCCTCTCCGGGGATGTACGCGGTGACCTCGATCGACCCCGAGATGCGCACGCGCGCGACCTTGCGCAGCGCGGAGTTGGGCTTCTTGGGGGTGGTGGTGTACACGCGGGTGCACACGCCGCGCCGCTGGGGGGCCGCGACCTTCTTCTTGCGGCCCTTGCCCGACTTCAGGCCGGGGGTGGCGAGCTTCTTCTTGGGCGTCACGCGCCCCTTGCGCACCAGCTGCGAGGTCGTTGGCATCCCGCAGGATGCTAGCAGCGCTAGGCGGGCTGCGGCGCGACGCCGGCGGAGCGCACGGGCGCGGGCATGAGCGCGGCTGCGATGACGACCAGCGTGAAGGCCAGCGCCTGCAGCACCACGCCGGCGGGGCTGGCGGCGACGGGGTCGCCGAACACGACGATCCCGCCGGCGATGCCGGCGATGTTGGCAGCCGTGCCGGTGACAGCGATCACGGGGACGGCCTGGCCGTCCTGCAGCCCGCGGGCGGAGGCGAAGAAGGCGACGATCGAGGCGATGACCGCGACGGCCAACCAGGGGCTGAGCGCGAGCCCGACGAAGCCGTGGGCGCCGACGATGCCGGTGAGCGCCTTGATCGCGGTGTCGGAGACGCCAAACAGGATGCCCGCCGCTGCGCCAAACATCACCCCGTGGTGCTCGGCCTGTCCACCCATGCGCGGGCCCATGATGAGCAGGCCGCCGATGCCGAACAGGCCGGCCTCGAAGCAGCTCATGACGATCGGTGAGAAGTGCGAGTGCGCGCCGTGCATGGCGGGCAGCGTCATGCCCAGCAGCACCAGCCCGGCGGCGGTCAACAGCAGGCCGACCCACTGGCGCCGGCCGACCTGAAAGCCGAACAGCCGGTCGGCCATCACGGCGATGAACACAACGCCTGCGGCGAGCGAGACCTGGATCACGGACATGGGCGCCATGGCCAGCGCGGCCACGTGCAGGCCCCAGCTGGCGGTGGCGATGATCATGCCGAGCGTGAACCACTTGGAGGAGTACAGCTCCCTGACGGAGCGCAGCGGGTGCAGCACCTGCACCTTGGGCACCGAGTTCGCTCCCCTGTACTTGTAGAAGAAGCCGAGGTTCGCCACGAAGGCGCAGGCGAGCGCGAGGAGTATGCCTAGATCAAGGGTCATGGATTAGTGGCCCGACGGTAGGGTCCATCGGCCGGGACCTGCGGGTGCTTTACTGCGCCCGGACGAAATCAGCGCAACGTCCGGCATCTGCGCCCTGTGCACCCTACTGAGCTGGACCTGTATGCGAGCTAAAGACGATCTCGGCGGACGCGAAGAAGCTGCGGCGGGCGTGGATGCGCCCGCGCGGCCGCTGTTGATGGTGGACATAGATGGCGTGATCTCGCTGTTTGGCGCGTGGCCGCGCGACGGCTGGACGCGTCCGGGGCTGCGCGCGAGCGAGCGCACGGTCGAGGGCTGCCTGCACTCGATCGACGGCATGCCGCACTTCCTTTCGGCCACCGCCGCCGCACACCTGCTCGATCTCAGCGCGTCGTTCGATCTGGTGTGGGCGAGCGGCTGGGAGGAGCGTGCCAACGAGCACCTCCCCCGCCTGCTGGGGCTGCCGCGCTCGCTTCCGTTCCTACGCTTCGAGCGCAAGGTTGGCCGCGCGAACGCGCACTGGAAGCTCGCGGCGATCGACGCCTACGCGGGCGATCGGCCGCTGGCGTGGGTGGACGACGCGTTGAACGAGGCTTGCCAGGAGTGGGCGGGCGCGCGTGCGGCACCGACGCTGCTGGTTGAGACCGAGCCGGAGCGCGGGCTCACGGAGCTGGAGCGCGCGCGCTTGCAGGCTTGGGCCCAGGCGCTTGACGGTGCGGCGCGCATGGGCAACGGTGAGCGGGCAACAAAGTGAGCGGGTGACGCGCGAGCCGTCCATCCGCGCGGCTCGCGCGCACTCAAACCCGCTGGCGCGCTATTTGACTTGCTGTTTGCAGCTCCAGCTCTTGAGCGTCTTGTTGGCTGAGCTCACCTGTGATTTGGTCGCATGTGGGTGTTTTTTCTCGAACGACTTTACGTACGATTCGCACTGCGCTTTGGTCCACTTGGTCGAAGACGCGGACGCCATGGCCGGCACGCTGACACCGCAGACTGCAATTGCCGCCGCGGCGAGCGCAGCGGGTACGCGATTCTTACGTATCACTTGATCTCCTGGGGTAGGGTGACTAGACCGCACGTGCGCCCTCCCAAGCGCATTGAGCGCGCGATCCTACAACTCGCGCGTGGGCGATGCTGCTCGCGCAAGCAAACGCCCAAACGCGCGAGTTAGTCCTAGTCCTCGCTGAGATTCTCCTCGGGCAGCTCCAGTTCGGCGAGCTCCTCCGCGAAGCCGGGGTCGGTGCCGCCGGCGCCGATTTTCTCCAGCGACGCGAGGTCGGCGTCGAACTCCTGGCCGTAGCCGCCCAGGCCGTCGCCGGCGAGCCCCAGCTCGGCGGCGATCTCGTCCTGGTCGAGCAGGCCGACGTCGTCGATCGCCCGCGGCAGCGGTTCGGAGGGCTCGATCTCGATCCGCCGGTAGCGCTTGAGGCCGGTGGCGGCGGGGATCAGCTTGCCGATGATCACGTTCTCCTTGAGGCCGTTCAGGCGGTCGATCTTGCCTTCCAGCGCGGCGTCGGTGAGCACCTTGGTCGTCTCCTGGAAGGAGGCGGCCGACAGGAACGAGTCGGTGTTGAGCGACGCCTTGGTGATGCCGAGGATGATGTCCTCGAACTGCGCGGATTCGCCGCCGCTCTCGGCGATCGACTCGTTGGCCTTGGCGAACTCGAAGCGATCGACGAACTGCCCCGGCAGATAGTCGGTGTCGCCCTTCTGGTCGACGCGCACCTTCTTGAGCATCTGGCGGACGATCAGCTCGATGTGCTTGTCGTTGATGTCCACGCCCTGGGACTTGTAGACCTCCTGCACCTCGGTGACGAGGTACTGCTCGGTCTCCGTGCGCCCGCGGATGGCGAGCAGCTCGTGCGGGTAGACGGAGCCCTCGTTGAGCTGCTTGCCGGCTTTGATCTTCTCGCCGTGCGAGACGAACAGCCGCGTGCGCCGGGGGAAGGCGTGGCGGTGCTCCTCGCCGGCCTCGTCGGTGATGACGACGGTCAGCGCCTTGTCGGTCTCCTCGACCGCGACGGTGCCGTCCTGCTCGGCAATCTTGGCGAGGCCCTTGGGGCGGCGCGCCTCGAACAGCTCGACGACGCGCGGCAGGCCGTGCGTGATGTCCGCCCCGGCGACGCCGCCGGTGTGGAACGTGCGCATCGTCAGCTGCGTGCCGGGCTCGCCGATGGACTGGGCGGCGATGATGCCGACGGCGTCGCCTATCTGCGCGAGCGCGCCGGTGGCCATGGCGCGCCCGTAGCACGCCTGGCAGACGCCGCTGGGAGCCTCGCACTTGAGCACCGAGCGCACGGGCACGCTGACCTCGACGCCCTTCTCGTGATCGTCGGCGAACGCGCCGACGATGTCGTCGAGCTCCGCGCGACCGATTTCGACGCCCTGCTCGGCGAGCATGCGGCCGCGCTTGGTGGTGATGTCGCGCGCGGCGATGCGCCCCACGAGCACGTCGTTGGGTTCGCCGCCGGCCTTGAACACCGCCATGTCGATGTACTCCTCGGTGCCGCAGTCGGCCTCGCGGATGATCACGTCCTGGGCCACGTCGACCAGGCGCCTTGTCAAATAGCCCGAGTCGGCGGTGCGCAGGGCGGTGTCGGCGAGCCCCTTGCGCGCGCCGTGCGTGGAGATGAAGTACTCGAGCACGGACAGGCCCTCCATGAAGTTGGCCTTGATCGGGCGCTCGATGATTTCACCCTTGGGGTTGGCCATCAGGCCGCGCATGCCGGCGAGCTGGCGGATCTGCTTGAACGATCCGCGCGCACCGGAGTCGGCCATCATGTAGATGGGGTTGAGTTTGTCGAAGTTCTCGATCATCGCCTCGGCGACCTCGTCGGTGGCGGCGTTCCACTGCTCGACCACCGCCTCGTGGCGCTCCTCCTGGGTGATCAGCCCATCGTCGTACTGGCTGGTGATGTCGCCGACGAGCGCGTCGAACTTGTCGAGGATCTCCTGCTTTGACGGCGGCACGACGACGTCGTTCTTGGAGATCGTGATGCCGGCCTGGGTGGCGTACTTGAAGCCGAGGTCCTTGAACGCGTCGAGCACCAGCGAGATGGTGGTCGCGCCGTAGGACTGCACGAGCAGGTCGATCAGCCGCGTGGTGTCGCGCTTCTTCATCGACTGGTTGACGAACACGTACTTGGACGGGTCGAACTCGTCTCCCAGCGCCTCAGCGAGCGCGCGCTCGATGCGGTCGTTGTAGATGATGCGCCCGATCGTCGTGAGCACGTGCCCGCCCTCGCGCCCGTAGGGGCGGAACTCGGCGATGTCGTGCAGTTTCACCACGCCGGCCTCGTATGAGAGTTCGGCCTCCTGCGCGGTGCGGAACACGTGCGGGCGCGGCTCGTAGGTGGCACGGTCGATCTTCGCCAGCTCCTCCGCCTCGGGCCCGTATGTCAGGTAGTAGGCGCCGAGGATCATGTCCTGCGTCGGGGTCGCCAGCGGCGCGCCGTGCGCGGGGGACAGGATGTTGTTGGCGGAGAGCATGAGGATGCGCGCCTCCGCCTGCGCCTCCGCGGACAGCGGCAGGTGGACGGCCATCTGGTCGCCGTCGAAGTCGGCGTTGAAGGCGTGGCACACCAGCGGGTGCACCTGGATGGCCTTGCCCTCGACGAGCAGCGGCTCGAACGCCTGGATGCCCAGGCGGTGCAGCGTGGGCGCGCGGTTGAGCAGCACGGGGTGCTCGTGGATGACCTCCTCGAGCACGTCCCACACCTCGGCGATCATCGAGTCGACCATCTTCTTGGCGGCCTTGATGTTCTGTGCGGACTTGCGCTCGACGAGGCGGGCCATGATGAACGGCTTGAACAGCTCGAGCGCCATGATCTTCGGCAGCCCGCACTGGTGCAGCTTGAGGTAGGGGCCGGCGACGATCACCGAGCGCCCGGAGTAGTCCACGCGCTTGCCGAGCAGGTTCTGGCGGAAGCGCCCCTGCTTGCCCTTGAGCATGTCCGAGAGCGACTTCAGCGGCCGGTTGCCGGGACCGGTCACCGGGCGCCCGCGCCGGCCGTTGTCGAACAGCGCGTCGACGGCCTCCTGGAGCATGCGCTTCTCGTTGTTGACGATGATCTCCGGCGCGCCGAGGTCGAGCAGCCGCTTGAGGCGGTTGTTGCGGTTGATGACGCGGCGGTAGAGGTCGTTCAGATCGGAGGTGGCGAAGCGCCAGCCGTCCAGCTGCACCATCGGGCGCAGCTCGGGCGGGATCACGGGCACGGCGTCGAGCACCATCATCTCGGGCTTGTTGCCCGACTGGATGAAGGCGGAGACGACCTTCAGGCGCTTGACTGCACGCGCCTGCTTCTGCCCTTTGCCGGTCTTCACCTGGTCCTCGAGCTCGATCCGTTCGGCCTCCAGGTCCACCTGCTGGAGCAGGTCGCGAATCGCCTCTGCGCCCATGCCGCCGCGGAAGTATTCGCCGAAGCCGTAGGACGAGCCGAAGCGCTCCTTGAGCTCGCGGAAGGTCGTCTCGTCGTGCTCGATCTGCTTGGGCTCCATCGTCTTGAACAGCTCCCACACGTCGCGCATGCGCTGGGCGGCGTCCTCGATGTAGGCCTCGGTGTCGGCGATGTCCGCCTCGAAGGTCTTGGCGAGTTCCTTGAGCAGCTTCTCGCGCTCCTCGTCGGACAATTTGGCGAGGTTGACGTCGAGCGAGTCCGCCCACAGGTGGTCTTCGTCGTTGAAGCTCGTCTGTTTGCCCGACTGCAGGTACTTTTCGCGCCGCGCGAGCGACTCGCGCAGTTCGAGCACCCGCTCCTCGCGCTCGGCGGCGTAGGAGTCGAGGACCTTGTTGACCTCCTTCTCGAGCGAGTCGAGATCCTTGGCGCGTGCCTCGTCGTCGACCCACGTGACGATCGAGGCGGCGAAGTACAGAACCTTCTCGAGTTCCTTGGGGGCCATGTCGAGCAGGTAGCCGATGCGGCTGGGCACGCCCTTGAAGAACCAGATGTGGCTGACGGGCGCGGCCAGGTCGACGTGGCCCATGCGCTCGCGGCGGACCTTCGAGCGCGTGACCTCCACGCCGCAGCGCTCGCACACGATGCCCTTGTAGCGCACGCGCTTGTACTTGCCGCAGTAGCACTCCCAGTCCTTGGTGGGGCCGAAGATGCGCTCGCAGAACAGCCCGTCCTTCTCGGGCTTGAGCGTGCGGTAGTTGATCGTCTCCGGCTTGGTGACCTCGCCGGAGCTCCAGCTGCGGATCTGCTTGGAGGAGGCGAGGCTGATCTCAATGGCGTCGAAGTTATTTATGTCGATCACGTGTAGGTCCTTCTGGCTGGGTGTGTGCGAACGCTTGTAGCTGCTGTAGGCGGGGCTGTTATTCGACTGGTTCCTCGCTGGCGAGGCTCTCGACATCGAGCTCGTCGGCGGCGTCGACGTCGATCAGTGCCTCGACGCCGAGCCCGTCCTCCTCGGCGTCGTCGTCCTCGTCCTCGTCTGTGTCGGCCTCGGCGCTGGCCTCGGCGCTCTCGCCGTCGTCTGCGGGCGCCGGCTCCTCACCGGCGCCGTCGGCAGCGAGCGCACGGACGCCGGAGAGGTCGATGCCGAGCTCCTCGGCGGCGCGCAGTAGGTCGTCGTCCTCGTCGCGCATCTCCGTGCGCTGGCCCTCCTCGGAGACGACGTTGACGTCGAGCGCCAGCGACTGCATCTCCTTGAGCAGCACCTTGAAGGACTCGGGGATCGACGGCTCGGCGATGTTCTCGCCCTTGACGATCGCCTCGTAGGCCTTGACGCGCCCGACGGTGTCGTCGGACTTGATGGTGAGCATCTCCTGCAGGGTGTAGGCGGCGCCGAACGCCTCCAGCGCCCACACCTCCATCTCGCCGAAGCGCTGGCCGCCGAACTGCGCCTTGCCGCCCAGCGGCTGCTGGGTGACGAGCGAGTACGGGCCGGTCGAGCGGGCGTGGATCTTGTCGTCGACGAGGTGCAGGAGCTTGAGGATGTACATGTAGCCGACGGTCACCTGTTCCTCGAACGGCTCGCCGGTGCGCCCGTTGAAGAGCGTCATCTTCCCCGTGGCCTGCTCGCCGACCCGCCGGGACTTGTCGATGTCCATGCGGATGCGCCCGGTGTGCGCGTCCTGCCACTTGACGAGCGCGTTGTCGACGTCCTGCACGGTGGCGCCGTCGAACACGGGCGTGGACACGTACACGCGGCGCGGGCCGGCGCCGGCGTCGGCCTCCTTGTACGCGTCGGTGCCGTCGTCGTACCAGCCCTGTGCGGCGGCCCAGCCGAGGTGGGTCTCGAGGATCTGCCCGACGTTCATGCGCGAGGGCACGCCGAGCGGGTTGAGGATCACGTCCACGGGCGTGCCGTCCTCGAGGAACGGCATGTCCTGCTGGTCGACGATCTTGGAGATCACACCCTTGTTGCCGTGGCGGCCCGCGAGCTTGTCGCCCTCGGAGATCTTGCGCTTCTTGGCGACGAACACGCGCACGAGGTCGTTGACCCCCGGCGGCAGGTCGTCGCCGGCGTCGCGGCTGAAGGTCTTCACGTCGATCACCACGCCGCCCTCGCCGTGGGGCACCTTCAGCGAGGTGTCGCGCACCTCGCGCGCCTTCTCCTTGAAGATCGCGCGGATCAGCTTCTCCTCGGCGGTGAGCTCTGTCTCGCCCTTGGGCGTGACCTTGCCGACGAGCAGGTCGCCGGAGATGACCTCGGCGCCGACGCGGACGATGCCGCGGTCGTCGAGGTTGCGCAGCGACTCCTCCGAGCGGTTGGGGATGTCGCGGGTGATCTCCTCCTCGCCGAGCTTGGTGGTGCGGGCGTCGATCTCGTACTCCTCGATGTGGATCGAGGTGAGCTCGTCGTCCTGCACGAGGCGCTTGGAGAGGATGATCGCGTCCTCGAAGTTGTAGCCCTCCCAGGACATGAACGCGACCATCAGGTTCTTGCCGAGCGCCATCTCACCCTTGTCGGTGGAGGACCCATCGGCGAGCACGTCGCCGGCCTTGACCTTCTGGCCGCTGCCGACGAGCGGCTTGTGGTGGATCAGCGTTCCCTGGTTGGAGCGCATGAACTTCTGCAGCTCGTACTCGTCCTTCTTGCCGTCGTTGGCGACGACGACGATCTGGTCGGCGTCGACGTAGTCGACGGTGCCGGCGTTGCGCGCCAGCAGCACGTCGCCGGTGTCGAGCGCGGCACGGCGCTCCATGCCGGTGCCCACGAGCGGGGCGTCGGCCTTCAGCAGCGGCACCGCCTGGCGCTGCATGTTCGAGCCCATCAGCGCGCGGTTGGCGTCGTCGTGCTCGAGGAACGGGATCATCGCGGTGGCGACCGACCAGATCTGCTCGGGCGAGACGTCGATCAGGTCGACGTCCTTGGGGCCGACGGTGACGTACTGGCCGGCCTGCGTGCGGCAGAGGATCTCCGCGCCCTTGAGCTTGCCCGTCTTGGCGTCCACAGGCGTGTTGGCCTGAGCGATCAGCAGCTCCTCTTCCTGGGTGGCGTCGAGGTGGCGGACCTCGTCGGTGACGATGCCGTCCTTGACGACCCGGTAGGGAGTGGTGACGAAGCCGTACTCGGAGACCTCGGCAAACGAGGACAGCGAGCCGATCAGGCCGATGTTGGGACCCTCGGGCGTCTCGATCGGGCACATGCGCCCGTAGTGGGTGGGGTGCACGTCGCGCACCTCGATCGGCGCACGCTCGCGCGTGAGCCCGCCGGCGCCCAGCGCTGAGAGACGGCGACGGTGGGTGAGCCCGGCGAGCGAGTTGGTCTGGTCCATGAACTGCGAGAGCTGCGAGGAGCCGAAGAACTCCTTCAGCGCGGCGACCACCGGCCGGATGTTGATGATCGTCTGCGGCGTGATCGTGTCGGCGTCCTCGGTGGTGAGGCGCTCGCGCACGACGCGCTCCATGCGGTACAGGCCGATGCGGAAGGCCTCCTGGATCAGCTCGCCGACCGTGCGCAGGCGGCGGTTGCCGAAGTGCTCGTACTCGTCGAGGTGCTCGGCGACGGGCTCGCGCGGCATGCTGGTGGCCTCGGCGGCGTAGTCCTTGATCTCCACCTCGCCATCCTCGGGCAGGCCCAGGCGCTTGGGCAGCGAGACGAGCTCGCGCACGAGCGCGAGGATGTCGTCGTGCGTGAGCGTGCGCGTGTCGATGTCGATGTCGAGGCCGAGCCGCGAGTTGAGCTTGTAGCGACCGACGCGCGTGAGGTCGTAGCGCTTGGGGTCGAAGAACAGCTGGTTGAGCAGCGCCTTGGCGTTGTCCACGCTGGGCGGCTCGCCGGGACGCTGCTTCTTGAACAGCTCGATCAGCGCGCCCTCTTCGGTGCGCGTGGCCTCGGTGTCGGACTCGATTGTGTTGCGGATGTACAGCGAGTTGTCGAACAGCCGCAGGATCTCCTCGTCTGAGGCGTAGCCCATCGCGCGCAGCAGCACGGTGACCGGGAGCTTGCGCTTGCGGTCGATGCGCACGTAGACCTTGCCCTTCTTGTCGATCTCCAGCTCCAGCCACGAGCCGCGCGCGGGCATGAGGTTGGCGATGAACACCTGCTTCTCGCGGTCCTTCGGCTCCATCAGGTAGGCGCCGGGGGAGCGCACGAGCTGCGTGACGACCACGCGCTCGGTGCCGTTGATGACGAACGTGCCGCGCTCGGTCATCCACGGGAAGTCGCCCATGAACACCGACTGCTCGCGGATCTCGCCGGTCTCGCGGTTGATGAACGCGACGGTGACCGTCAGCGGACGCGCGTAGGTCAGGTCCTTCTCGCGGCACTGGGCGAGCGAGGCGACGGGCTCGTCGAAGGCGAACTCGCCGAACTGCACGGCGAGGTTGCCGGTGTAGTCCTCGATCGGCGAGATGTCGTCGATCGTCTCTCGCAGACCACCCTTCTGGGGGTCTGTCAGCCACTCGAAGGAGCGGCGCTGTATGTCGATCAGGTTGGGGACGTCAACGGTCTTTTGCAGGCGCGCGAAGCTTCTGCGCGTCCGGAGAGCATCTGCAGCAGCCAAGAAGTGACTCCTTCGGAGGGCGAAACACGGGCAGAGGAGGTGCGCCGAGGCGCGACCAGCAAAGATAGCACAGACCATCGGCGCCCTGAAGGGCCGCCGATGCTCACGGACCCCGCCCTCGGCATTCGCGTATGTGGCGCGACGCCGGACCTAGTCATGGACGGCTACGACTATCGATCAGCAGCCCCGGAGTCTACCGGAAAGTGGGGGTTTGTGAGCGAAACTTAAAGATCGCGGCTAAAGATCGCGGCGATCGCCGCGTAGGAGGGCGGTTGGCGCGGCCGTACGCGGGACGCGGCCGCGTGGCCACTTCAGGCGATGAACACGATGCGTTGCCCGGGAGCGGTGGCTGCGTTCCAGGCGCACTCGACGTCGCTGAGCGGCGTGGGGAGCGGATCGACCGCGAAGGCACCATCGCTGATGTGGGCGGCGAGCGCGGGGACCTCGGCGGCGATCGCGGCGGTTGCGAGCGATCCCTGGCCGCTGCCGAGCAACTGCAGGTTGGCCGCCCGCAGCGCGGCGGAGGGCAGCGCGATGCTGGCGCCGGCCATCGATCCGATCTGTATCCACCACAGCGGCTTGCTTGGCTGTGCACGGTTCCTGACGAGCGCGGGAATCGCCTGCTCGGTGACCGAACCCCACAGGTAGTCGATCACGACATCGACATCGGCCCCAGCCGCCGCCAGCGCCTCAGCGACTTCGTCGGGCTCGCCAGCCAGCGACACGGCCTCGTCGGCCCCCAGGCTCGTGAGTGCGGCGAGCCGCTCGGCGTTGCGGCCGACCGCCACCACGTGGCCGGCGCCGAGGAGCTTCGCGATCTGCACAGCCAGCTGCCCCGCATTGCCGGTGGCGCCCAGCACGAGCACCTTCTGCCCTGCCGCGAAGGGAATCCGTTTGCGCAGCGCCATCCATGAGGACATGCCGGGGTTCATGGCGGCGGCGATGGCCGGCACGTCGGCGTCGTCGTCCAACACGGCGGCGCGACGCCGGTCGATGACCGTTCGCTCGGCCATCGTGCCGAACGCGCCGTCGAAGGCGACGAAGTACAGGAGCTGACCCTCCTGTGAGCGGCCCACGCCGTCGATCCCGGGTATCAGCGGCAGCTCACGCGTGCTGGTGTAGTGGCTGCCCGACGCGCCGGAGCGCACCCGTGGATGCAGGCCGGCGGCAAGCACGTCGACGACGATCTGGTGCTCGCCGCTCGGCTGCGGCGTGGGAAATGCTTCATAGCGGGGTGGCGCATCGAAGGACCGGACGACTGCGGCATTCATGAGGGCTCCAGAAAGATAGTTGGTGACACGAACTATATTAGTTTGTATCACGTACTACGTCAAGGTAGGATGCGCGCATGACAGAGCACGCCGGAACCACGAACCGTGCCGCGACGGCGAACCTGACGGACGCGCTCGTCGAGCTCTCGTTCTTGATCCAAGCGACGCTCGCGCGCATAGCGAACGACTACGAGGTGTCGCTGACCCAGGTGCGCCTGATTGGGATACTCCGCGACCGCGAGCCGGGCATCGTCGAACTCGCCGATGTGCTGAACCTGGACAAGTCGAGCGTCAGCGGCCTGGTCGATCGCGCGCAGCGGCGCGGCCTCGTGGAACGCGCATCCACGAAGGGCACGGACGGCCGCGCCATCCGCGTGGTCCTCACCGCGCACGGGCGCACAATGGCAACCCAGTTCGCCGAGCGAGTCGCAGAAGCGATCGCCGAGCTGGTCAAAGACCTCACGCCCGCCCAGCGCGAGCGATTCGCCAGCCAGGCCGCCCGCATCGTCACGGCTTCGGGAATGTCACGCAGCCTGGAACCCCCGCAGACCCGCTAAAGCGCGATCGGTTCAGCACGCGCGTGGCGCCACGCGAAGCTGAGCGTCACTTCAGTTCGACCGCCCCCCCAGCCTCCTCGAGTTCCTGCTTGAGCTTGTCGGCCTCCTCGCGTTCGATGCCCTCCTTGACCGGCTTGGGGGCCTCGTCGACGAGCGCCTTGGCCTCTTTGAGCCCCAGCCCGGTGGCCGCGCGCACGACCTTGATGACCTGGATCTTCTTGTCGCCGGCGCTGGCAAGGATGACGTCAACGGTGCTGCTGGCTTCTTCCTCCGCCCCGGCCGCGTCCCCGCCGCCGCCCGCGGGCGCGGCGACGGGCGCGGCGACCGCAGCTGCTGAAACCCCGAACTCCTCCTCGAGCGCTTTGATGCGCTCGGCGAGCTCGAGCACGGAAATGCCCTTGAGCTCCTCAATCCAATCCTGCGTGCTGGTTGCCATGGTGCGTCAATCCTCCTTGGGATTCGTCTCGGCGTCCTCGGGCTGCGCTTCAGCCGAGACGTCCGCCTGTTTGTCATCTGCATCCGCCGGCTCAGCCGGCTCAGTCTCGTCAGCCGCCGCGGGAGGCGCATCGGCCGTGTCCTCAGCCCGCGCCACCTCGTCGGGTAGTTCCTCTTCCGCAGCCTCTGCGTTCGCTGGCTCCTCGGCCGGCGCGGTGGGCGCCTCACCAGCCGGAATCTCCCCGGACTCCTTCTTGGCCTGCACCTGCCCCAGGGCAACGGCCAGCCCGCCGAGCAGCGCGTTGAGCGTCCGCACAAGCCCGCTGACGGGCGAGGCGACGATTCCGACGAGCTGCCCGTAGAGCACTTCGCGAGAGGGCAGCCGCGAGAGCGCGCGGATCTGCTCGATGTCGAGCGTGGACCCGTCCATCAGCCCGCCCTTGAACGGCAGCAGCTGGGTGGTGCGTGCGTAGTCGGCGACGGCCTTGGCGGCGGTGGCGGCGTCGCCGCGGACGAAGGTGAGGGCGGTGGGCCCGGCGAGGAACTCCTTGAGCGTGTCGGCGCCTACCTGGTCGGCGGCGCGTTCGGTGAGCGAGTTCTTGACGACCTTGAAGGTGGCGTCGGATTCGCGCAGCTTGGCGCGCAGCTCGGCTACCTGGGCGACTGTGATGCCGCGGTAGTCGACGGCGAAGATGGCGTTGGAGTCGTTGATGTGGCCGGCGATCTCGGCGATCGCGACGGCCTTCTGGTCTCGGTTCACTTCAGCTCCTGTCCCGGACTTCTGGCGCACAGCCGATGCACGATCGCCTGCGCCCGCCGGGGGTCTTGGGTGGCTTTGAGTGTGGAAGCGCTAGGCAGCGATGGTAGCCGCGGAGCCCTCCTCGACGATTTCGCGGGTACGGCTGGGGTCGACCTTGACGCCGGGGCCCATGGTTGAGGCGAGCGTGATGGAGCGCAGGTAGCGGCCTTTGGCGGCGGAGGGCTTGGCGCGGACGAGCTCTTCGATGACGGCGGCGTAGTTCTCGAGCAGCTTGCGCTCGTCGAAGCTGACCTTGCCGATGGCGAGGTGGACGATGGCGGTGCGGTCGGTGCGGTACTCGACCTTGCCGGCCTTGGACTCTTCGACGGCTTTGCGCACGTCCATGGTGACGGTGCCGACTTTGGGGTTGGGCATCTTGCCGGAGGGCCCGAGGATGCGCCCGAGCTGGCCGACGACGGACATCAGGTCGGGGGTGGCGATGGCGACGTCGAAGTCGTCGAAGCCCTCTTGGATGCGTTTGGCGAGGTCCTGCGCGCCGACGACGTCGGCGCCGGCCTCTTCGGCCTCCTTGGCCTTGTCGCCTTGGGCGAACACGGCGATCTTGACGTCCTTGCCGAGCCCGTTGGGCAGGGCGATGGTGCCGCGCAGCTGCTCGTCTGCGTGGCGCACGTTGAGCCCGGTGCGCACGTGCACCTCGACGGTCTCGTCGAACTTGGCGGAGCCGAGGCTCTTGACGAGCGCGACGGCCGCGGCGGGCTCGTACTCGCGCTCGCGGTCAACTTTGGCGAGCCGCTCGGCGTGGCCCTTGCCGTGGTGCGTGGTCACGATGCCACCTCCACTCCCATGGATCGCGCTGTGCCGGCGATGATCTTGGCGGCCTGCTCGACGTCGTGGGCGTTGAGGTCGTCGAGCTTGCGCTCGGCGATCGCGCGCAGCTGCTCCTGGGTGATGGTGCCGACCTTCACGCGGTTGGGCTCGCCGGAGCCCTTGTTGATTTTGATCGCCTGGCGGATGAGCACGGCGGCGGGCGGCGTCTTGGTGACGAACGTGAACGAGCGGTCCTCATACACGGTGATGACGACGGGGATGACGGTGCCGGTTTCGCTCTGCGTCTGCGCGTTGAACGCCTTGCAGAACTCCATGATGTTGATGCCGTGCTGGCCGAGCGCAGGGCCGACCGGCGGGGCGGGGCTCGCCTGCCCGGCGTTGGCCTGCAGCTTGATGGTTGTGAGGACCTTCTTGGCCATGGCTAGAGCTTCTTTACTTGGTCGAAGGAAACTTCGACGGGCGTCTCGCGGCCGAAGATTGATACCAGCACCTTGAGCTTGGCGGCGTCGTCGTTGATCTCGGATATCTCGCCGGAGAAGTCGGACAGCGGCCCGGAGACGACCTTGACGGACTCGCCGATGGAGAACTGGGCGCGCGTGCGGGTGGCGGTGGCGACCTCCTTGTGCAGCAGGCGATCGACCTCAGCCTGGGTGAGCGCGACGGGCTCTTGGGAGGCGCCGACGAAGCCGGTGACGCCGGGGGTGCCCTTGACGACGCCCCAGGAGTCCTCGTTGAGCTCCATGTTGACGAGCACGTAGCCGGGCATGGTGCGCTTCTCGACGGGGTTCTTTTGATTGTCCTTCATCTCCATCACGGTTTCGGTGGGCACGACGACGCTGCGCACGGCGCGCTGCTGCCCGAGCGAGACGACGCGGTGCTCGAGGTTGTGCTTGACCTTGTTCTCGTGACCGGAGTAGGTGTTGACGACGTACCAGCGAAACATTCAGCGATCAGTGTTCCTTACAGGATGAATTCGACGATTTCCTTGGCCACGGTGTCGGCGACGCCGAGGTAGACGCCGGCGATGGCGACGAAGCCGATGACGACGGCGGTTGCCTGCGTGACCTGACGGCGGTCGGGCCACTGTACGCGTTGGAGCTCCGCCCAGCTGGCGCGCAGGAAGCCGATGGCGCGGTTGCCGCCGCGGATGGGCGCCCCGGAAGCCTGCTGGGGGGTGGCGCCGCGCTGCCCGTTGAGCTCTTGCAGCTGGTCCTCGGTGACGTCGCCCTCGGCCTCGGCCTCGGTGTCGATCTCGCGCTCGGACAGCCGCTCGGGGGCGTCGGCGATGGGGTCGGGGACCCCGCCGGCGCCGCGGATGAGCGCGGCGTCGAACTCGTCCTCGGTGCCGATGTGCTCGAGCGCTCCGGGCAGGTCGGCGCGCTCGATGTCGCCGGACGTGGATGGAGCGCCGCCGGACGCGCGCTTGGCGTCCTCGTCGCCGGGCGGAGCGCCGTTGGACGCGCCGTCGGCACCGTTGGCAGCGCCGTCGACGCCGGCGCTGCCGGCACGCCGGGCACGCCGGGCGACGGCGGCACCGCGATCGCGGCGCTGCTTGGCACGTTTACGGTCACGGGCCACGCGTGCACTCCCGTGCTAGCGGGTCTCCTTGTGGCTGGTGTGCGTGCGGCACCAGCGACAGTACTTGCGCAGGGTGATGCGGTCGGGGTTGTTGCGCTTGCTCTTGTTGGTTTGGTAGTTGCGGCGCTTGCACTCCTCGCAGGCGAGGGTGACAGCGATTCGGACGTCTCCGCGGGCCATGGCGTAAATCCCTGCGTCGTTGTGGACAGGCGGCTCCGGGCGAAGAAAAACCCCGCCCAGGCGCGAGGTTCACGGAGTCTAGCGCGCTTGCGCCGCCGACACCAGCGCCCGGCAGGTGGATGGCGGCGCACCGCGAAAACGGCGTCGAGCGGCTGGGCGAACAACAATGATCTTTGAGCGGGCCGGCAGAGCCGGCCTGGTGCGCGTCGCGCGGTGGCGATGACTACTCGTAGAGCGTGAGCGTGGCGAGGATCACGTACAGGGCGACGAGCGCCCAGCCCTCGAACTCGGCGGCTTGGCCGTCACCGGCCACCTGCCAGAGCGCGAGCGCGGTGAGCACGAAGGCGCCGATGTAGACGGGCGCGAGCGCGAACGTGAGCGTGGTGGGCAGCGCGAAGGACACGAGCACGAGCGCCGGGAACAGGAACGCGGCGACCTGCGCGACGGAGTTTTTGACCACGGAGATGGCGTGGTTTGAGCGGCGTTTGTAGGCGAGGTTGAGCCCGGCGGCGTTCTCCACGGCGTTGCCGGCGATGGCGACGATCACCAGGCCGGCGAACGCTTGGGAGATGTGCAGCTGTTTGATGGCGGGCGCGAGCGCGCCGATGAACCATTCGGAGACGAACGCGGAGGCGGCGCCGCCGAGGACGAGCAGCACGAGCGTCGCCGGCAGCGTCAGGCGCGGCCCGCGCCCGCCGGCGTCGCCCTCGCCCGGTGCGCTGTCGGCGCGCAGGTAGGGCACGGCCCAGGTGAGGTAGACGACCAGCAGGCAGCCGGCGCCGATCGCGGAGATCGTCTTGACGTGGTGGCTGGCGGGGTCGTGGGAGGCGAGCGACAGGCCGAGCAGCACGATGATGAACGAGGTGACCGACAGCAGCGTGGTGGTGTCCCTGGGCAGGCGCTTGGAGAAGCGCATCAGCCCGTCGGGCGCGCGGCGGGCGCCGACGACGATGACGAGCCCGAGCACGAGCAGCGCGTTGGCGAACACGGAGCCGATGATCGCGGTCTGCGCGACGATCAGCTCGGCCTTTTTGAGCGCGAAGATGACGACGAACAGCTCGGGCAGGTTGCCGAGCGTGGACTGCAGCATGCCGGTGACGCCCGGCCCGAAGCGTTCGCCGAGCGCCTCGGTGGCGAACGACACCACCCACGCGAGCCCGGCGAGCGCGAAGGTGGCGAGCGCGAAGCGCGGCACCGGCGCCCACGTGTCGTAGTTGGCGAGGCCGGCGAGCGCGGTGAGCGCGACGAGGAGCGCGAGGAACAGGCGCTCGATGGGAGTCAGGCCGGCCACGCGCCCGCGACGATAACCGCCGCGCGCGACGGCGCCGCTGCGCTCGCCCGGTCGCGCTCGGTGAGCGCCGAGCGGGTACGCTCACGCTCGCATGCGCCTGGCGACGTTCCTGCCCCCCGGCTCAGAGACCCCGCGCGCGGGCGAGGTGCGTGAGGAGGACGGCGAGCTGCGCGTGTTCGGCTACGCGCAGGAGGAGCTGACGGTGCGCGAGCGCCTGGCCGACCTCGACGAGGCGGCGCCGGTGGAGGGCGAGGGGTGGGCGCTACAGGACGTGACGCTGCTCGCGCCGGTGCCCGAGCCGCGGGCGATCTTCGGCATCGGCCTGAACTACGACGACCATCTGCGCGAGATGGGCGGAGAGCGCCCGGCGCAGCCGCTGGTGTTCTTGAAGCTGCCCTCCTCTGCCGCCCCGCCGAGCGCGCCGGTGCACTGCCCGGCGGTGGTGCGCCGCTTTGACTACGAGGGCGAGCTGGCGGTCATCATGGGGCCCGCCCGGTCGGTCGCCGGCTACGCGGTCGCCGACGATCTGACGGCGCGCGATCTGCAGGGCCGCGAGCCGCAGTGGACGCGCGCGAAGGGCGCGGACGGCTTCTGCCCGTACGGCCCGTGGATCACGACCGCCGACGAGGTGCCCGACCCGCACGTGCTGGCGCTGCGCACGTGGGTCAACGGCGAGCTGCGCCAGGACTCGAACACCTCGAACCTGATCTTCACGGTGCCCGAGCTGATCGAGTTCATCGCGCAGACTTGCACGCTGCAGGCGGGCGACGTCATCCTCACGGGCACGCCCGCCGGCGTCGGCCAGGGGCAGGACCCGCCGCAGTTCCTGCACAGCGGCGACGTGGTCCGCATCGAGATCGAGCGCCTGGGCGCGATCGAGCACGCGGTCGCTTGAGGCGGGCCGGCGGCGCGACGGCGCCAACTGCGAACGCCCGCCAGGCCGGCGTGGCCGGCCCTCATAAAAAATAAAATCAGTGGCTGTCGAGCACGCGGTCGACGAGGCCGTACTCGAGCGCCTGCTGGGCGGTGAAGAAGCGGTCGCGCTCCATGTCCTGGCGCACCTCATCCGTGGGCTTGCCGGTGTGCTGGGCGTAGATCTCGTCGATCCGTTCGCGCACCTTGAGGATCTCGCGCGCGTGGATCTCGATGTCGGTTGACTGGCCTTCGAAGCCCGCCGAGGGCTGGTGGATGAGGATGCGCGAGTTGGGCAGCGCCGCGCGCTTGCCCTTGGCGCCACCGGCGAGCAGCAGCGAGCCCATCGACATCGCCACGCCCACGCACATGGTGGCGATGTCCGGCTTGATGAAGTTCATCGTGTCGTAGATCGCCAGGCCCGAGTAGATGCTGCCGCCGGGGGAGTTGATGTACAGCGAGATGTCCTTCTCGGGGTCCTCGCTCTCCAGGTGCAAGAGCTGCGCGACCACCAGGTTGGCGATCTGGTCGTCGATCGGCGTGCCCAGGAAGATGATGCGCTCGTTGAGCAGGCGCGAGTAGATGTCGAACTCGCGTTCGCCGCGCGCGGTGCGCTCGATGACCATCGGGATCAGGGGCATCCGCCCACCCTATCGCCTCCTCCGTCGCCCGCCATTTTTCGCTGACGTTTACGCTGTTTGTGCATGAGCTTTACACGGCGCGGGCACAATCAAGGCGCAAGCTCGCACATCGTCGCCGCGGCCTCCGCAGACGAGCCGCGGCGGCGGAGCGAGGTGAGCGACGCGCCCATGCACCGCCCGCTGAAAAGAAAGCTCCTGTTCGCGCTCGCAACTTGCGCGGTGCTCGCGGGCGTGAGCGCTGCCGTGGTGATGGCCGCACAGCCGAGCGCGCACGCCGCTCACCACGCGCGTGGCGCGCACGCCGCCCGCGCACACGCCCGCGCCGCGCAGCGCGCACGCCACAGCCTGCTCGCCACAGCCGCTTCCTATCTGGGCGTCAGCCGCGCACGGCTGCGCAGCGAGCTGCGGGCCGGGAAGTCGCTGGCGGACGTCGCCGCCGCCACCCCCGGCAAGTCCGCCCAGGGGTTGATCGCAGCCCTCGAAAACGCGCAGAAGGCGAAGCTCGCCGCGCGCACCGCCCGCCTTCCTGCGCGCATCCGAGCGGATGTCGAGCGCACAGGGCTCCCTCACCGCCGCCGCAGGCGCGCGCGCGCCGCGCATCACGCCGCCCATCGCGCCGCAGCGCGCGCCGCCCATCGCGCGACAGCCCAGCGCGCGCCCGCCCAGCGCGCGCCCGCCCAGCGCGCGCCCGCCCAGCGCGCGCCCTAGAGGTTGATCGAGCGCATCCCCTGCGGGTCGTAGCGCTCCCCGCTGGCCACCGGCACGGTCTCGGCGATGCGCAGCACCTCCTCGTCGCTCAGGTGGACGTTCGCCGCCGCCAGGTTCTCTTCCAGGTAGGACACGTGCTTGGTGCCTGGGATCGGCACGATGTGCTCGCCGCGATGCAGCACCCACGCCAGCGCCAGCTGCCCCGGCGAGATCGCCTTCTCGGCCGCCAGCTCGCGCACGCGACCCACCAGCTTTTGGTTCTCGCGCAGGTTCGCGCCGGTGAAGCGCGGGCCGTAGCGGCGGAAGTCGCCCTCGTCGAGCTCCTCCGGCGAGCTGAAGCGCCCGGACAGAAAGCCGCGTCCGAGCGGCGAGTACGCCACCAGCGCGATGCCCAGCTCCTCGAGCGTGGGCAGGATCTCCGCCTCCACGTCGCGCGTCCACAGCGAGTACTCGGTCTGTAGCGCCGTGATCGGGTGCACGGCGTGCGCCCGGCGGATCGTCTCCGCGCTCGCCTCCGACAGGCCCAGGTAGCGCACCTTGCCCGCCGCCACCAGCTCGGCCATCGCCGCCACCGTGTCCTCGATCGGCGTGTTCGGGTCCACGCGGTGCTGGTAGTACAGGTCGATGTGATCCACCCCCAGGCGTTGCAGCGAGCCCTCGCACGCCTCGCGCACGTACTGCGGGCGTCCGTCAATCGAGCGCACCGGCGCGCCGTCGCTGGGGCTGTGCTCGATCTTGATCCCAAACTTGGTCGCCAGGAACACCCGCTCGCGCTGCCCTTTGATCGCGCGGCCCACCAGCCGCTCGTTGGTGTGCGGCCCGTACATGTCGGAGGTGTCCAGGAAGTTGCAGCCGAGCTCCAGCGCGCGGTGGATCGTCCGCTGCGCCTCGTCTTCGTCGGCCGCCCCGTAGAACGCCGACATGCCCATGCAGCCGAGCCCGATCGCCGAAACCTCCGGGCCGTCCGGCCCGAGCGTGCGTGTGTTCATCGTTCTCTCCAGTCAAGCGGGTGGTTGCCCATGCGAATTGCGATCCGGACATAATGGCAATCGTCGTGTTCCCCGTGAACCTGCCCAACCTGCTGACCGTGCTGCGCATCATGCTCGTGCCCGCGCTGGTGGTCGCGCTGCTCGGCAACACGCCCGGCGGCGACGTGCTCGCGGCGATCGTCTTCGCGCTCGCGTCGCTCACCGACTTCATCGACGGCTACCTCGCCCGTGCGCGCGCGCAGATCACCACCTTCGGCAAGCTCATGGACCCGCTCGCCGACAAGCTGCTGATCGTCGCAGCGCTCATCTCGCTCGTGTCACTGCACCGTCTGGCGGCGTGGGTGGCGATGGTGATCATCACGCGCGAGCTCGCCGTCACCGTGCTGCGCCTGGGCGCCACGCAGGTGGGCGTGGTGATGGCCGCGAGCATCTCCGGCAAGATCAAGACGTGCCTGCAGATCGCCGCCGTCCTCGCGGTCATCGCCGTGCACGGCCAGCCCGCGTGGGTGTCGGCGCTCCTCTACGTCACCGTCGCCGTCACGGTGCTCTCCGGCCTGGAGTACTTCTTCGGGCTGCGCCGGCGCCTCAGCGCGGCGGCCGGTTGAGCCACTCCTCCAGCGTCGTGTGGTGCCGGGCGGGAGCGCCCGACGTGACCTCAGTGCGCAGCTCGCAGAGCAGCCCGTGGCGTTCGGCGATCACGTTGTGCTGGTGGATCGTCTCGAGGTTCTCCTGGCGCGCCCACACGAAGCTGGCGCCGTCGAGGCCCGTGAACTCGCCGACCACCCCGGCGATCATCTCGCGCACGCAGTCCTCGACGAAGCGCGGCCGGCGGTGCGCCTTTTCCACCACCTCCACCTCGTCCGCGCGCTTCATCAGCTCGTAGATCTCCGAGGACATGCTCGCCTCCGCGATCGCCAGCAGCCGCGCGGCGTCGATCTCCGTGGGGCAGTCCTCGGCGCAGCCGATGTGCAGGCTCGCCAGCCCGCGCTGGTTGTGGGTGGCGACGGGCACGCTCTCCAGCACGCGCTCGATCTGCTCGCCGGAGAAGCCCTCGCCGGCCAGGCGCTCGCGCGCGCGCGCCGCCACCAGCTCCTGGGCGCACGGGCACGCGGTCATGCCGGTGGCGGACACGCCGACCGTGCCGCGGGTGCCGTGCGCGAAGGCCACGGCGCGCCCGTGCAGCGTGTAGATCTCCTGCGTCCGCGTGCCGGACACCGGCGCGGGCTTGTACTCGGGGTAGCGTGCGGCGATCGTCACCTCCGCTCGCTCCGCCCCCTGGCGCGTGCGCACCAGCTCGGCGATGTGGCGCGCGAGCGTCTCCGCGCGAAACGGCGACTCGCTGAGCACCACCTCGCCGATCGCCTCGTTGACGACCTCGTCGAAGCGCGACATGTGCGCGCCCTTCTGCTCGCGGCTGAGATCGACCGCGCAGTCCAGCCGCGCCAGGTACAGCTCGTCGTGGATGCGCACCACCTTTTCCACGCCGCTCACCCCCACGCGCGAGAGGCCGACCGGGACGCGCGGCGGGCGCGCCTGGACGTCATCGCCCGCGCCGTGGGTCGGAGACAGCGTTGAGATCGGCGTGCTCGCCCGCACCGCTGTCAAGCCTACCGCGACGATCTGGCTCGGCCGGCTGCCGATTCTGGTATCACTCCGGATTCAACTCATCGCATCGAGCTACAGGAGGGCTTTGACGTAGATTGGGGAGGTCGTCGCGACTGCGACGATGTGAGTCTCATGGGGACGTTGGGAGGCCAGTTGAGCGAGAAGCTTGAGGGTCTGTTTGCTGCCGGGGACACAGCGGTGGCGGAGATGGACGAGTTGCAGAGCATCATCGCCGAGTCCCACGAACGTGGGTTCTTGGTTGCAGAGACGTTGGCGGCGGCGCTGGAGGAGGCCGACCTGTCCAACCAGCAGGCGCAGGATCTGCTGAGCTACATGGAGGAACACGGGATCGAGCTGCTGCCCGGCGGCGAGCTCGCGGACGACGCGGGCACCGAGGCGGGCGACGAGGGCGAGGAGCGCCCGCGCGAGCTCGCGCTCGCCGGCGTGAGCTCGCCGGTGGACGGCGAGGAGGGCGTGCGCGAGCTGCACGCGCGCCTGGAGGAGCTCGCCGCGACGGGCGCGGGCAGGCGTGCGGAGGCGGAGATGGCGGTCGAGCCGAGCCTCGACTCGCTGCGGCTGTACCTGCGCTCGATCGGGCGCGTGCCGCTGCTGAGCGCCGACGAGGAGGTGGCGTTGGCGAAGCGCATCGAGCGCGGCGACGTCGCCGCCAAGCAGCACATGGTCGAGGCCAACCTGCGCCTGGTGGTGTCGATCGCCAAGGGCTACGTCGGCCGCGGGCTGACGCTGCTCGACCTGATCCAGGAGGGGTCGCTGGGGCTGATCCGCGCGGTGGAGAAGTTCGACTACCGCCGCGGCTACAAGTTCTCGACGTACGCCACCTGGTGGATCCGCCAGGCGGTCACGCGCTCGCTGGCCGACAAGGGCCGAACGATCCGCATCCCCGTGCACATGGTCGAGCGGCTGAACAAGCTCGTCCACGCTGAACGGCGGCTGATCCAGCAGCTGGGACGCGAGCCCTCGCCGGCGGAGCTGGCGGGCGAGCTCGAGTGCACGGTGCGCGAGGTGCGCGACATCATGCGCATCGCCCAGCAGCCGATCTCGCTGGAGAAGCCGGTGGGCGAGGAGGACGACTCGGCGCTCGCGGACTTCGTCGAGGACGTCTCCGCGGAGTCGCCGTTCGAGATCGCCTCCGAGGCGCTGCGCCGCGAGAACGTCTCGCGCGTGCTCGCCGCGCTACCGCGCCGCGAGCGCGAGGTGATCGAGATGCGCTACGGCATCGTCGGCGGGCGCTCGCGCACGCTGGAGGAGGTCGGGCGCGCGTTCAACATCACGCGCGAGCGCGTGCGCCAGATCGAGAACCGCACGCTGAAAAAGCTGCAGACGCTGCCCGACGCGCAGCAGCTGCGCGAGGCCTCCTAAACTGACGACTCCCCGGCGGGGTTCCCGAGCGGTCAAAGGGGACGCGCTGTAAACGCGTTGGCTCTGCCTTCGGAGGTTCGAATCCTCCCCCCGCCACTGAACTTGTTCTGCGCGGCTGTTCGCACCGGGCGCACCGCGGCCACAGAAGGGAACTCCGGGGAGCGACGCTGCACCCCGAACAAACGTCCAGGTCACGGATTCTTTTCGCAGCTCCAGCCAATTGTCTCTGTCTCCAAAGACCCTGCACAGCAGCCCATTCCGACTATAAAGATTTTATCCATAGGATGTTTCCAATACTCAAATCCCTTGTGTCGCAACTATTCGATCTGCTAGATACGCGGTGCCAAGTCCGACTCTAGGTACGAAGCGAGGTTGACACATGAAGCGAATTGTCCTATCTCTTGCGCTCGGCCTCATGCTGGCTGCCGGCGTGCCGGCTGTCGCAGCCGGCGCCGGGCTCAAGAATACCCCCGGCCCCATCACGCTGTATTCGGCCCATGAAGCGCAACCGCTCCTTTGCGAGTACGAAACGTGCGGAGGCACGCCCAGTGCGCTGTGGTTCGCGACGGAGCACTCACTGGAAGATTGGGAATGGAGTCCATCGACGGGCGAATACTGCACGGGACCGTATGGCAACGGAAAAACGCACGGCGAAACACAGTGGGCTTGCTACGGCCACAACCCGGTTTGGTACTGGCAGGTCAACGTGGACCCGTGGGGCGCACAGACGTACGCGGATGAGTACGCGGGGTACTGAAGAACGCAGCGCAGAAGAAACGATCCAAAGCGCGCTTGAGTGGCCGCGGCTCACGACGTTCTGCCGCGGCCACTGGCCGTCACGGCGCGTGCCGATGCTTGTGGACCTTGGCGTCGGCTGCCGTCGGCACTTCGCCATGACCATACATCGTGACTGGTGCGGGCAGTTCTGACGGAGCGGGACGACTCCCACCAACGATCGCTTCGACGCCAGCATCGCCGCAGCCGTTGCTCAATGAGATCAGCCCCCTGATCCGCGTGAGCGCCGCCTTCGGCTGAACGCCGTTGGCGGCTTCGACGGCTGCACGGAGTTCCTCGGGATTGAGTTCTTGCTTGCTCGTAACGTAGATATCGCTGGGATGATTCGGGCAGTCCAGTAGGCGGGCCTGGCCGCCCGTGATGTGGTACACGTAGCTGTCCGCGCCGGCCAGGACAGTCTGCTTCGTCTGGACGTCGTATGCCGGGTAGCCTGCGACATGCACCGCTTGGACGCCGCCCCCTAGATTGATCACGCCCAGCTCGTCGCCTGCCGCCAATGCCGAGACAGATAGGGCCGCCACGACACCAAGCGAAATCAGCGCGAACCGAAGGATACGGCGTCTATGTCGGTGGCGGCGGGTAGCACGATGGATGCCATCGAGCAACTGTAGCTTGATGGTTTCGAGATCAGCTGGTAGCTCGTTCATTTCGTTGCGTCCTTCTCGATAGCTGCGCGCAGGCTCCGTAGTCCACGGTGGACCCGCGTGCGCGCGGTCGTGGGCTCGCACTCCAGTTGGGCGGCAATCTCCGAGTAGCTGAGACCCCCGACGACTCGATAGCCGATTGCGAGTCGCTGATCGTCATCGAGCGTCTTCAGCGCCTCGCGCGCCGCAGGAAGCTTGGCCTGGGCGTCGATACGGTCGATCGAAGACTCGATTCCGCCGTCGTCCGTCGCCTCCACCATCACCCCTAGGCGCCTTCGCGCCGATCTCTCTACGCGGCCATGCCTGTGGTGATGCAAAGCGAGGTTCCGCGCAATCCCAAAGATCCAAGCGCGACCGGATTGAGCGTGCCCACCACGAAAGCGGCTCGATGACAGCCAAGCACGCGCAAATGTCTCGGCAAGGAGGTCGTTCGCCGCAGCCAGATCGTGGGTCTCCGCAAGCAGGCTCTTTCGCAGAGCAACGGCGTGTCGCTCGAACAGCTCCTCGAAGGCCGCCGGGTCATCGCGCGACGCGCGGATCAGCTCGGCGTCGGCGGCTCCGCCGTAGTGCGATTGTCTAGGCGTCACCACCTTACAGTTCCCGATCGAGTGAGATGCGTTCCCCTGTGGGACCGACGGGAGTATCGCCCGTGCCTAACAGTGGGTGGGCTGAGAGACTACGAATCTAGACGATGGCGGCTTGCCATCGTCCGTAGACGCTGATTTGGGCTACAAATCGGCGCCGAGGCAGGGTGCGGGCAAGAGCGCGCGTTGGATGCCCTACGCGGCTTCATCCAGCGACCTACGTCCTCCTGGGCATGCGCAGAGCGCGGTTCGCGTTGACTTCGGTTGGCTCCATCAAGCCCCAGCTGTGCCGCTCGTGCGCCCATTCGGCAACCCGCGCGCTGCGCGCGGCGGACTACGGTCACCGTCACCGCCAGCGATACCGACATCTGGAATATGCCTGCGTCGCGCGCTGCCGGCGGCGTTTCAGACGGCGGCGACGGACGTGGCGGAGACGGCGGAGACGCTGATCGACCAGAACGTCGACTTCGTCACCGCGCTGCGCACCACGCTCACGCAGTCGCCGAACGCCAGCGCCAGCGAACTGGAAGGCGCGCAGCGCAAATACGGGGAGCTGGGCACGCTGGTGCGCCAGATCGAGAATCGCACGCTGAAAAAGCTGCAGACGCTGCCCGACGCGCAGCAGCTGCGCGAGGCCTCCTAAACTGACGACTCCCCGGCGGGGTTCCCGAGCGGTCAAAGGGGACGCGCTGTAAACGCGTTGGCTCTGCCTTCGGAGGTTCGAATCCTCCCCCCGCCATCACAGCCTCGACGCCCGAAGAGCTCGGCGCTCTGATCGGAGCGCGGCCAGGCTCAGGCAAATCCCTCGAGCGCGTACGGATTCAGGAACTGCCGTCGCCAGAAGTAGGCGCGGTCGATCTCGCTCATGCCCGCCAGCTCGCACACGTCCCCCCACTCCGCTCGGATCACCTCGATTTGCCGGTCGGCGATGTCCCTGGCCTCGCTCTCGCGCAGGCCATATACGGCGGCGGCGCGGAGCGTCCCCGCGAGCTGGCTCATGCGGTAGCCGTCCGGGCTGACGATCATCGCCTGCGTCGCCTCCCCCCCGGACCGGCGCTGCGGGCAGATGTCATATGCGGGAGTCAGCGTCAGCATGTGCCCGTCCCAAAAGGCGGCATGGTTGCGGGCGTGGTCATCGGTGTTGCCGACCAGGATGTTGAACGTGATGCGAGCGAACAGCTCGCGCAGCGTGTCGCGCGGTTCGGTGAAGCGCTCCCTCACAACGTGCGCGAGGTCGGCATAGCTCGCGTAGCGGGAGAGCATCGGGTCGAGGCCGAGGATCGTCAGCGCCGAGACGAGGGCGCGGCGCGATGAGCTGCCGCGTGGACGGTCAAAGCGCTCGACGAGCAGCACGTCGCGGCCCATCACCTCCTCGATTCGCACCGCTGCGACGTTGAGGCCGGCGCGCCGTGCCAGCTCCATCGCAGCGAACTCGCCCTTTACCACCGGGTAGGGGTCGGAGGTGGAGGAGAGCTTCGCGATCAGCGAGCGCCCGCCGTCGGACAGGAGCGTCTTGGGGCGCGCTCCCCCGACGGAGCTGCCGTGCATCAGCGCCTGCTCCAGCGACGGGGTCAACGGCGCGCCCCGCTCGACGAGCTCCGCGGCCTGCAGCATTTCCTCGAGCGTCGCGTGGCCCACGTAGCGAGGGATGTACTCGCTCGCAGAAGCCTGGAAGTCGAGCGCGCCGATACGGTCAGAGCCCGAGCCCAGCAGGTAGGCGAGCGGGCTCAGCTCCGCCGGGTCGAGCTCGCTCGATCCGGGGCCGAGCAGCCGGCTCATGATCACACGCTTGCCCCACGCGTCAGGCCCGGCGTCGGCGATCGCGCCGGCGATCGACAGGCCGGGCAGGGGCGGGATGCGGCCACGGATCAACGGCAGCTCAGGGTCATAGATCGAGATCGCGTCAGGACGGCGCAGGTAGCTCTGGCCGTAGTTGAAGTCGACCAGCTCGCCCGTCGCCTCGATGCGTCCGGCGACCACCGGGTCGGACGCGCCCGGTAGCCAGAGCCAGACGTAGGCCGCGGTGAGCTCCTCAGAAGTCATCGTCGACGTCGCGCGCAGGCCTGCGGATACGCTGGGGCAGAACCGCCAAGCGTTCACGGGTGAGCTCGGCGTCGATGCTCAGACGCTCGCGGTCCTCGCGGAACAGCGGCACACCGAGCAGCGCGGCGGTCTCGAAGGCGATGCCCAGGCCGACGGTCGGCTCGCCCGCTTCGAGCTTGTGCAGCGTCGGGCGTGTGATGCCGGCGCGTTCCGCGAGCTCGCTGGTCGACCAGCGGCGTTCGCGGCGGGCCTGGCGGATCTGGGCGCCGAGCAGTCTCGTGGCGCGCAACGTGTATGGCGAAAAGTGGCGCGGCCGTGGCATAGATTGCATACTATAGCTTGCTTTAGAGGCTTAGAGGAAAATCTCATTTACAACCATAGGGTCTCGCTGTACCGACTCGGGCCTGCGATCTCGCGCGCCCGTTCGGCAACCCCGCGCGCTGCGCGCGGCGGACTACGGTCAGCGCCACCGCCAGCAATACCGACATTTGGAATATGCCCGCGTCGCGCGCTGCCGGCTCCCCTGACGCCCTGCCCCCACCTCAGCGGGGTCGGCAGCGCTGGCGCGTGGCGGTGGCGGCGATCGTGGTGGTGGGGGTCGCGTTGTCAGTGTTCGCCGGCACGCGCTGGCGCGCGAGCGTCCGCCACTCCCAGCAGCAGGCGTTTCAGACGGCGGCGACGGACGTGGCGGAGACGGCGGAGACGCTGATCGACCAGAACGTCGACTTCGTCACCGCGCTGCGCACCACGCTCACGCAGTCGCCGAACGCCAGCGCCAGCGACTTCGCGCGCTGGTTCGGCGAACTGGAAGGCGCGCAGCGCGAATACGGGGAGCTGGGCACGCTGGTGGTGCGCAAGGTGCCGGCGGACGCGTTGCCGGCGTTCACGGCTGCGCGCAACGCCGATCCGGCGTTTCGCCGGCTGGTCGGCTGGCATGTCCTGCCGCCGGCGAGGCGCTCCGCCGGCAGCTACTGCCTGCTCTCCGCCGGGGTCACCACCACCCCGTACACGCGCGAAGTCGCGGAACTGGTGCAGGGCGACTGGTGCGACGCGCGCTCGGCGATCGGCGGCTTCGCGGTCGACGGGACGAACCAGGCCTCGTTGATGCAGCGGATCGTCACGACCGGCGAGCCGCTGGTGTACTCGGTGACCGCCCAGGGCCTGACCACGTGCTTCATCGAAGACGCCTACTACCGCGCGGGCGCGCCGACCGCCACGGCGGCCGAGCGCAGCGCGGCGCTGCTCGGCTGGGTCGAGAGCTCGTTCTCGGTGCCGGCGCTCGCGCGCGCGGCGCTGGAACCGCACGCCGGACTGTCGCTGACGCTGTACTACGCGGCTCCCGGCGGGAGGCTCGAACGCGTGGGCGGCGCCGGCCGCGCGCGCGGCAACCCGCGCTTCGCGAGCTCGACGAGGATCGAAGCGGCGGGCACGTGGGTGGCGAAGGTCGCCGGCTCCGAGCCCGCGCCGACCTTGCCGGCGAGCACCCAGGGGCTGCTGCTGGCGCTCGCGGGCGTGCTCTTGAGCAGCCTGCTCGCGGTGCTCGTGCTGGTGCTCGCGCGCTCGCGCGAGCACGCGCTCGGCCTGGTGGACGAGCGCACGGGCGAGCTGCGCCACCAGGCGCTGCACGACGCGCTCACCGGCCTGCCCAACCGCGTGCTGGCCCTCGACCGCGCCAAGCACATGCTCGCCCGCTCGCGCCGCGAGCAGGTGCCGGTGGCTGCGCTGTACGTGGACGTGGACGGCTTCAAGCACGTCAACGACACCTTCGGCCACGCTGCTGGCGATGAGCTGCTGCGCATCGTCGCCAAGCGTCTGCAGAGCGCGATCCGCGAGGGCGACACCGCGGCGCGCCTCGGCGGCGACGAGTTCGTGGTGCTGCTGGAGGGCGTGACGCCGGCCGGCCCGCAGCTGGTCGCCGAGCGGGTGCTGGAGGTGCTGCGCCAGCCGTATGACCTGGGCGCGAAGGCCGGCCGCGAGTTGTCGCTCACGGCGAGCATCGGCCTCGCCTCCGGCCAGCGCTTGACCGCGGATGAGCTGCTACGTGACGCGGATCTCGCGCTGTATCAGGCGAAGGCCGCCGGGCGCAACCGCTGCGTGGCGTTCCAGTCGCAGATGGAGGAGGCGGCGCGCGAGCGGACGGAGCTGGAGCTCGATCTGGCCGGCGCGCTGGATCGCGGGGAGCTGTTCCTGCTGTATCAGCCGACCGTCGACCTGCGCACCGAGCGCATGATCGGGGTGGAGGCGCTGGTGCGCTGGGCGCATCCCGAGCGCGGCCTGCTCGCACCCGACCGTTTCATCCCGCTGGCCGAGGACAGCGGTCTGATCGTGTCGATCGGCGCGTGGGTGCTGAGCGAGGCGTGCCGTCAGGCCGTCCGGTGGCGCGCGCACGGACACGAGCTGACGGTCGCGGTCAACGTGTCCGCCCGCCAGCTGGACACGAGCAGGCTGCTGGAGGACGTGCGCGGCGCGCTCAGCGCCAGTGGGCTGGCGGCCAAGCACCTGACGCTGGAGATCACCGAGACGGCGCTGATGCGCGACGCGGACGCGACCGCCGCGCGCCTGCACGCGCTGAAGCAGCTCGGCGTGCGCATTGCGATCGACGACTTCGGCACCGGCTACAGCTCGCTGGCATATCTGCGCCAGTTCCCCGCCGACTCGCTGAAGATCGACCGCTCGTTCATCAACAGCCTCACCGGCTCCGAGCAGGCCACGGCGATCATCCACACGCTGGTGCAGCTGGGCAAGACGCTGCACATCGACACGCTCGCCGAGGGGATCGAGACCCGCAACCAGCTGCACACGCTGCAGAGCGAAGAGTGCGACCAGGGTCAGGGGTATCTGTTCTCGCGTCCGGTGAGCGCGGAGGCGGTCGAGGAGCTGCTGGCGCACGAGCACGCGGCGCGGGAGCCCCAGGTTGCCGGCTGAGCTCCCCGCACACCTCAAGCGCCTGGGCAACGCGTTGGGCGAGCGCACGCAGGAGGTGCTCGAGCTGACGGTCGCGCGCACGCGCGCGGGCAGCCCGCTGCTGGACGCGCTGGTGCGCGACAGCTTCGAGCGCATCTGCATCCTGTCCACGGCCGCGTTCGCGCGCCTTTTGGCGGGCGAAGATCCACAGGTGACGATGGCGGTGGGACGCGAAGCAGGCCAGATCTTCGGGCAGCTGGCGAGCCAGCGGGCGGCGCCGCTGAACGAGGTGATCGTGCGTTGCGTGCGCTGGCGCGACGCCGCGGCGAAGGTCTTGCGCGCGAGCGCCGCGGAGCTGGAGCTGCCCGAGGCGGCGCTGGCGCAGGCGCTGACGATGCTGCAGTCGAGCGTTGACCTGACGCTGGTGTACGTGGGTGAATGCGTGGAGGTCGAGCGCAAGCACACCGACGATGAGCTGGCGCGCCGCGAGCAGGAGCTGTCGTTCCTGGTCACCCACGACGCGCTCACCGGGCTGCCGAGCCGCACGCTGGTGGTGGACCGCTTGGAACAGAAGCTGTTGCGCGCGCGCCGCGACCACGCGCCGGTGGCGGCGCTGTTCGTGGACATCGACAACTTCAAGGCGGTCAACGACGCGTTTGGGCACGACGCGGGCGACGCGCTGCTGAAGGCGGTGGCCGTGCGGCTGGATACGGCGATCCGCGCGAACGACACGCTGGGACGGCTGGGTGGCGACGAGTTCGTGGTGATCGCCGAAAAACTGCACGGTGCGGTGACCCCCGAGCTGATCGCGCAGCGTCTGCTGGATGCGCTGCGCGAGCCGTTCACGGTCCTGGGTGCGCGGCAGCGCCACCTGAGCGTGACGGCGAGCATCGGCATCGCGAGCGCCGGCGAAGACTGCGTGGACTGCACGCCTCAGCCCCTCGCGGAAGAGCTGCTGCGCGACGCGCGGATCGCGATGTACCGTGCGAAGTGGGATGGCAAGGGTCGCCACGTGGTGTTCGAGTCGGCGATGCAGCGCGCGGTGCAGAACCGCATACGGCTGGAAATGGAACTGCGCGACGCGCTCGCGAGAGACGAGTTCTTCCTCGTCTACCAGCCGACGTTCGACCTGTGCAGCATGGTCGCCACCGGCACGGAGGCGTTGCTGCGCTGGCGCCATCCGACGCGGGGCGTGCTCCCGCCGAACGACTTCATCCCGCTGCTGGAGGCGACGGGACTGATCACACAGGTGGGGAGCTGGGTGCTGGAGGAGGCGTGCCGTCAACTGGCCGTGTGGCGCGCGGCAGGCCACGCGGCGGGGGTGGCCGTCAACGTGTCCGCGCGCCAGCTGGACACCGACGAGCTGCTCGTGGACGTGGAAGGCGCGCTGGCGCACAGCGGGCTCGACGCTGGGGCGCTGACGCTGGAGATCACCGAGACGGCGCTGATGCGCGACCTGGAGGCGACGGCGCGCCGGTTGCTGGCGCTCAAGCGGCTGGGGGTGCGCATCGCGGTGGATGACTTCGGCACCGGCTACTCCTCGCTCGCGCATCTACAGCGCTTCCCGGTGGACACGCTGAAGATCGACCGCTCGTTCGTCTACCGCGTGGCGGACAGCGAGGAGGGTCAGGCGCTGGTGCACACGCTGATCGAGCTCGGCCACGCGCTGTCGATCGAGACGCTCGCCGAGGGGATCGAGCGCCAGCAGGACCTGTTGGTGCTGCAGCGCGAGCGGTGCGACAGCGGGCAGGGCTATCTGCTCGCGCGTCCGTTGGACGCGGACGCGGTGGACGCGTTCCTGCACGAGCACACCGGCAGCGCAGCGCGTAGCGCCGCGTAAGCGCGCCGGCGGCCGCTAGCCGCCGCAGCCGCGCTCGCCGGTTTGCGCCGCCGGCTCCTGCTCGACGAGCGCGGCGTGCGCCGCGTGCGCATCGGCGGGCAGGCCGAGCTGTGCGCTGACGCGGGCGAGCAGCTCGAGCAGCTGCGCGCGCTCGGCGGCGCTGAGCTGCGCGCAGATGTCGCGCTCGAACTGGCTGGCGAGCACGAACGCCTGCGCGAGCAGCTCGCGCCCGTCGTCCGTGAGGTGCAGTGCGCGCGTGCGCCGGTCGTGGGGGTTGTTGCGTCGTTCGAGCAGGCCGCGGTGCTCGAGCGCGTCGACGAACGCGACCATGCGGCTGGGCGGGATCAGCAGGCGCTCGCCGATCGCCTGCTGGGACTGGCCCTCGGCGGCGCTGACGGCGCGCAGCAGCGAGAACTCGCGCGGTTCGAGCGCGAGCGGCGCGAGCACCTGGTGAAAGCGCCGGCCGACGGCGTAGCCGACGGAGGAGACGTTGAAGCCGACGGTCTGAAACGGCGGGTCGATGAGCGAGGCGGCGACCCAGGGCGCGTCGTCGCTAACGTCGGTGCCTGCGTTCTTCACGCGACGATCATATCCTCGCGGAACGATTTATGGTATAGATGGTTCTGCTCGGAACCATTCCTAACCGAACGACCTGGAGGCCGCAGATGGGAACGCTGACTCGCTGGGTTCTGGCTCACAAGCGCATGGTGGTCGCCCTTTGGGTGGCGCTGACGCTGATCGGCATGGCCTCGGCGGGGTCGGCGAGCGAAGCGCTGAAACAGAAGTTCTCGGTGCCGGGCAAGGAAGGCTTCGTCACCAACCAGCGGATCGCGCGCGAGTTCCACGGCACGGGCGGCAGCCACGCGCCGCTGCTGGCGGTGGTGACGCTGCCGGCGGGCCAGGCGCCGGGCTCACGCGTGGCGCTGACGGGACTGCGTGCGGTCGAAGCACGCCTCGCGCGGACGCTGCCGGGGGCGCGGATCGCGGGCTACGCGAGCACCGGCTCCAGCGCGTTCCTGTCGGCCGACCGCCGCACGACGTTCGTGATCGCCTACCCCCCGCCGGAACCCAAGCAGGCGTTTGAAGAAAACCCGGAAGCGGCGAAACACGCGAGCGCGGCGATCGACGGCATGCGCGTGGCGGGCGCGCCGGTGCGCGTGACCGGCTACGACGCGCTGGCCGCGCAGAGCGGCGGCGGCAAGGGGCCGGGCGTGCTGGTGGAGTCGCTGCTGGGAGGCGTGGGCGCGCTGCTGGTGCTGGCGTTCGTGTTCGGGTCGTTCCTGGCGATCGTGCCGCTGGCGATGGCGATCGTGTCGATCCTGACGACGTTCCTGGTGGTGTGGGGCTTGACGGCGTTCACGGAAGTCTCACCGATCGTGCAGTACCTGATCGCGCTGATCGGGCTGGGCGTGTCGATCGACTACTCGCTGCTGGTGGTGGTGCGCTGGCGCGAGGAGCGCGCGAAGGGACGCACCGACGAGGCGGCGATCGAACGCGCGATGCAGACGGCGGGACGCGCGGTGGTGTTCAGCGGCACGACGGTGGCGATCGGCCTGCTGGCGCTGATCGCGCTGCCGCTGCCGTTCCTGCGCTCGGTGGGCTACGGCGGGCTGCTGATCCCGCTGATCAGCGTGGTGGTGGCGATGACGCTGCTGCCGGTGGTGCTCAGCAAGCTGGGCCCGCGCCTGGACTGGCCGCACGTGCGCGACGACGCGCGCGCGAGCCGCGCGTGGACGGGCTGGGCGCGACTGGTGGTGCGCTCGCGCTGGCTGGCGGCGACGGGCGCGGCGCTGGTGCTGGCGGCGCTGGTGCTGGCGGCGACGAGCCTGCAGCTGGGCACCTCGAACGTGAACACGATCGCCAAGCAGGGCGTGGCCAAGCAGGGGCTGATCGCGCTGGAGCGGGCGGGCATCGGCGCGGGCGTGCTGGTGCCGGCGGAGGTGGTGGTGGACAGCCCGGCTGCGAGCGCGCCGGCGCGCGTGGCGCAGGCGCTGGCTGCGATCCCGGGCGTGCACGGCGCGGTGGCGCCGCAGTTGCCGTCGTGGCGGCGTGCGAACACGGCGGTGGTCGATGAGTTCCCCACCCCCGACGCGTCCACGGCGGCGGGACGCAACACGCTGAAGGCCGTGCAGGCGGCCGCGCGCGCGGCCGGGCCGGGCGTGACGGTCGGCGGGATCGGCGCACAGAACCAGGACTTCATCGAAGCGGTGTACGGCAACTTCCCGCTGATGATCGCGCTGATCGCGGCGATCACGTTCGTGCTGCTGGCGCGCGCGTTCCGCTCGCTGCTCTTGCCGCTGAAGGCGGTGATCTTGAACGTGATCAGCGTGGGCGCCGCGTGGGGCGTGCTGGAGCTGGTGTGGCAGGCGGGCCACGGCTCGAGCCTGATCTGGGGCATCTCGGCGACGGGCTCGATCACGGCGTGGATCCCGCTGATGGTGTTCGCGTTCCTGTTTGGCCTGTCGATGGACTACGAGGTGTTCATCCTGTCGCGCATGCGCGAGGAGTACGACGCGACGGGCTCGACGGACACGGCGGTGGTGCGCGGCATCGGCCGCACGGGGCGGCTGGTGACGAGCGCGGCCCTGATCCTGTTCCTGGCGTTCGTGTCGCTGGCGTCCGGGCCGGAGACGGAAATCAAAGTGCTGGCCACGGGCCTGGCGGCGGGCATCCTGCTGGACGCGACGGTCATCCGCGCGCTGCTGGTGCCGGCGGTGGTGTCGCTGTTCGGGCGCTGGAATTGGTGGCTGCCGAGCATGCCCGCGCGGCTGCTGCGCGTGGAGCCCTCGCCGTCGCCGCGCCCGAGCGCCCGCCGGGCGACGGCGGAGGGCGCGCTTTGAGCAGTTGCGTAGATACGATGGCGCACGCCGCGCGAAAAAGGAGTAACTGAATGAGCACCCAGGACACGCGACGGCCACGGGACAACGGCATCGAGGTCACGGGCCTGGTGCGCGACTTCAAGGGCGGCGTGCGCGCGGTGGACGGCATCGACCTGCGGGTGGCGCCGGGCGAGATCTACGGCTTCCTGGGCCCGAACGGCGCGGGCAAGTCGACGACGGTGCTGGTGCTGACGACGCTGCTGCCGCCGAGCGCGGGCAGCGCGCGGGTGGCGGGTCTGGACGTGGTGCACCAGGGCGCGGCGGTGCGCCGTGCGATCGGCGCGTCGCTGCAGGAGTCGGCGCTCGACCCCTACCTGACCGGCCGCGAGCACATGCGCCTGCAGAGCGCGCTGCACGGGCTGGGTAGAGCGGAGGGCGAACGCCGCGGCGCACAGCTGTTGGAGCGCGTTGGCCTGACGGACGCGGCGGATCGCAAGGTGGGCGGCTACTCGGGCGGGATGAAGCGCCGCCTGGACCTGGGTCTCGCGCTGGTGCACGGCCCGCGCCTGCTGTTCTTGGACGAGCCGACGACGGGGCTTGACCCGCAGAGCCGCGCGGCGCTGTGGGACGAGGTGCGGCGCCTGGCGGGCGACGGGGTGACGGTGTTCTTGACGACGCAGTACCTGGAGGAGGCGGACGTGCTGGCGGACCGCGTGGGCATCATCGACCGCGGGCGCATCGTGGCGGAGGGCACGCCGGGCGAGCTGAAGGCGGCGATCGGCCGTCCGAGCGTGGAAGCGGTGCCGGCGGATCCCGGCGAGCGCGAGCGGCTGGCGGCGGTGCTGGGGCGCTTCGGCGAGCCGGCTGCGGCCGCGCCGGGGGCGGTGGCGGCGCGGCTGCCGGAGGGCGTGAGCGACCTGGCGGAGATCGTGCGCACGCTGGATGCGGAGGGCCTGGCGATCGCGGACCTGCGCCTGCACCAGCCGACGCTGGACGACGTGTTCCTGGCGAAGACGGGCCGCTCGCTGGAGGGCGCGGGCGACGGGGACGCAGACGGCGAGGACGCAGAGGGCGAGCGCCGCGAGGACGGCAAGGGCGGCGCGGGCGGCGGGCCTGCGACACCCGACGCGGGCGTGGCGGCGGCACGACGATGAGCGTGCTGGTGACGCAGATCTCGACGCTGGCGCGCCGCTCGATGCTGAAGACGCTGCGCCAACCGTTCCAGCTGTTTCCGATCGTGTTCTTCCCGCTGATCCTGCTGGCGGTGAACGCGAGCGGGCTGAAGGCGGCGACACGCCTGGTGGGCTTTCCGACGCACTCGTACATCTCGTTTGCGATTGCGGTGGCGTTCATCCAGGGGGGCATGTTCTCGTTGATCAACACGGGCACGAACCTGGCGGAAGACATTGAGAGCGGCTTCTTCAACCGCCTGGCGCTGACGCCGCTGCGGCGGGTGTCGCTGATCGCGGGGCTGCTGGTGGGGGTGGCGGCGCTGGGCGTGCTGCAGTCGGCGGTGTACATCGCGCTGGGCCTGGTGGCGGGCGCGCACCTGGACGCGGGCGTGGGCGGCGCGTTGGTGATCCTGGCGCTGGGCGCGCTGGCGTGCGTTGCCTTCGGCGCGCTGGGCTGCGCGGCGGCGTTGCGCACGGGCTCGGGTGAGGCGGTGCAGGGCCTGTTCCCGCTGTTCTTCGTGTTCATCTTCCTGTCCTCTAGCAACCTGCCACGCAACCTGCTGAAGACGGGCTGGTTTCACACGGTGGCGAACTGGAACCTGATCTCGTATTTGATCGAGGGCTTTCGCAGCCTGTACATATACGGCTGGGACGGCACGGCGCTGTGGCGTGGGTTTGCGGTGGCGGCCGGCCTGACGCTGGTGGCGCTCGCGGCGGTGGCGGGCGCCATGCGCACGAGGCTGCAGCGCACGTGACCCCCAAGCATGCTGGCATCTGGCGGGTGGCGCGGGCGATCGCGTGGCGCAGCTTGCACACGTACGTGCGGCGTCCGGACCTGTTCGTGCCGTCGCTGATCTTCCCGCTGGTGTTCCTGGCGAGCTTCGCGGGCGGCCTGTCGGCGCTGGGCGAGGTGCCGGGCTTCTCGTTCCCGGCTGGCTACACGGCGTTCCAGTTCGTGTTCGTGCTCTGCCAGTCGGCGATGTTCGGCGGGCTGTTCACGGGCTTCACGCTGGCGTTTGACTTCGAAAGCGGCTTCGCGCGGCGGCTGATGCTGGCGGCGGAGGATCGCCGCGGGATTGCGCTGGGCTACGCGCTGGTGGCGCTGAGCCGCGCGGTGATCACGTTGAGCGTGGTGAGCGTGGTGGCGCTGGCGGCGGGGATGCGCATCACGGGCGACGGCGTGGACGTGTTTGGCTTGTACGGGCTGGCGCTGTTGCTGACGCTGGTGGGCTTCGGCTGGGCGTCGGGGGTGGCGTTTCGCTTCCGCTCGATCCAGGCTGGCCCGCTGATGCAGACGCCGGTGTTTCTGATTCTGTTCCTGGCGCCGGTGTACGTGCCGCTGGGCCTGCTGAAAGGCTGGATTCACGCGGTGGCGAGCGTGAACCCGGCGACCGCGTTCCTGGAGGCCGGCCGCGGCTTGATCGCGGGCGTGCACAACCACAAGGGGCTCGCGTTTGCGTGTGCGGCTGGGCTGATACTGCTTTTTTGCATATGGATGTTGACGGGGCTGCGTGCGGCGGAGAACGCACCCTAGACCGACCCAAAGACAGTTGTCTGCTAAAGACGCTAATGTTCCCAATGGCTGCAGATTTACGTCTGGCAGTCAAGTATCTGGGGCGAATCGCCTGACTAGTAGTCAACCATCTATGACTTTTGTCTGTGGAACTTTCGTCTGCGGGGCGCGAGAGTTGGAACGATGGAAACTGTCCGTAGGCAATTCGCGGCCAACCTGCGGCAGTATCGTGACCGCGCGGGCCTGTCGCAGGAGGCGCTGGCGGACCTGTGTGAACTGCACCGGACGGAGATCAGCCTGCTCGAGCGCTGCAAGCGCTCGCCGCGTCTGGAGACGATCGTGATCCTGGCGCGTGGCCTGGAGCTGACGTCGGTGAGTGACCTGTTGGAGGGCATCAACTGAGCTGAGCGCTCAGTGGGAGTGCTGCTGGGTGCCGGCGCGCTGCAGCCGCTGAGCACCGGCGGAGCGCGGCTGCTGGGCGTCGACGGGGTGCTTGAGGGCGCTGCGCGTGTGCAGCCAGGCGATGAACTGCTCGGCGGGGAGCGGGCGGCTGAAGTAGAAGCCTTGCGCGATGTCGCAGCCGCAGCGGGCGAGCTCGGCGACGTTGGCGGCGCTCTCGACCCCCTCGGCGACGACCCGCAGGTGCAGGCTGTGCCCCAGCTGGACGGTGGAGCGCACGATGTTGGCGTCCTGCGGGTCGTTGCTCATGTTCATGATGAACGAGCGGTCGATCTTGAGCGTGCGCACGGGCAGGCGCCTGAGCTGGACGAGCGAGGAGAAGCCGATGCCGAAGTCGTCGAGCGAGAACTCGACCCCGAGCTCGCCGATGCGCGCGATGACGTCGAGCGCGCGCTTGGGGTCGCGCGTGACGGTTTCCTCGGTGATCTCGAGCTCGAGCTGGTTGGGAGGCGTGCGGTAGCGCCCCAGCAGCGAGGCGATGTCGATGGGCAGCCTGGTGTCGATGAGGTTGGAGGGCGAGAGGTTGACGGCGATCGGCACGACCTCGCCGGCCTCGCGCCAGCTGCGTTGCTGGGCGAGCGCCAGCTCGAGCACGCGCAGGGTGAGCAGGCGCATCAGCCCCTCGCGCTCGGCGACGGGCACCAGCCGCTCGGCGCCGAGCAGCCCGAGTCGTGGGTGCTGCCAGCGCACGAGCGCCTCGACCCCGGCGAGCCGCCCGTCGGCGATGTTGACCTTTGGCTGGTAGTGCAGCACGAGCTCGCCGCCGGCGAGCTCGTTGCCGGTGAGCTCGTTGCCGGTGAGCTCGTTGCCGGTGAGGGCGCCGCTGGCGAGCGGGCTCCCGGCGAGCGCGCGGCGCAGCTCGCTGAGGAACAGCAGACCGTCGAAGTTGCGGTGGTCGGCGTCATCGCTGTAGGTCTCCACGCCGGTGTGCTGCGCGCGTGCGCGGCACATGGCGACGTCGGCGCAGCGCAGCAGCGCTTCGCGCGTGCTGGCGTGCTCGCCGACGCAGGCCACGCCGACGCTGGCACGGACGGTGACGAGCAGGCCGTCGAGCGGGAACGGCTCGTCGAGCGCGTCGCGCAACGCGCGCGCGACGGCGACGGCGCCCGCCTGATCGTGGGCGAGCGCGGCCGGATCGCCGTGCTCGCCACCGAGGTCGAGCACGGCGACGAACTCGTCGTCGCCGATGCGCGCGAGCTGGCAGCCGCCGGGCGCGGCGTGACGCAGCCGTGTGGCAACCTGGCGCACGAGCTGCTCGCCGGTGTCGCGGCCGAGTGTGTCGCTGAGCTCGACGAAGCGGTCGAGATCGAGCATCAGCAGCGCCAGACGGCGCCCGCGGCCGAGCGCGGTCTCGATGGCGTCGTAGATGCTGCGCCTGTTGGCGAGCCCGGTGAGGTCGTCGGTGTGCGCCTCCTCGGCGATGCGCAGCAGCTGACTATGCTCGCGCTCGGCGAGCGCGAGGCGCGCGAACAGCATGGCGATGGCGAGCGTGGCGAGCGAGTGCGCGACGATGGACACCCGCCACAGCCCCTGCACGACGAGCACGCCGAAGACGAGCAGCGCGAACAGGCCGGTGAGCAGGCGCAGGCCCGAGTTGCTCGCCTGCTCGCGCCCGCCGGCGCTGCTGGGGGGTTGCGTCCAGGCGGCGAGCGCGAGCAGCGCCATCGACAGCGGCCATCCCGCGTCGAGCCAGCCGCCGGCGTGATAGGTGCCCTTGGCGACCTCGACGACGTACGCGGAGTCGGCGACACAGGAGAGCGCGAGGCCCGCTCCGAGCAACACCCACGCGCGCCCGGCGCGGGCACCGAGCATGACGAAGCCGCAACCGACGAAGGCGAGCAGCAGCATGTCGAGCGTGGGATAGGCGAGATTGGTGATGAGTGCGGCGTCGCTGGCGTGGATGGCGGCGAGCAGTGGGGCGAACACGACGGTGGCGGAGACGCTGCCGAGGGCGAGCGCGCCGACGAGGCCATCGAGCCACACCGATGCGCGCAGGCGGGGCACGCGCCGGCGCAGGAGCAGCATGATGCCGGCGTACATCGGCGGGTAGTAGGCGAGCCAGCCGGCGTCCGCCCACGAGGGGTACGGCGGGTGAGCGCTGGCGGCGAGGAAGTTGTTCCAGTACAGGTCGCCGAGCCAGTCGAGCGCGATGGCGGCGCCGATGGCCGCCCACGCGAGCCTGTCGGGGCCGCGGCGCGCGCGCCACAGGCACAGCAGGCTGGACAGCCCGACGACGCTGTCGTACAGCCAGTGGTCCCACAGGCTCGTGTGCCCCGCGCCGCCGAGGTGCACGGTGACGTGCGCGCTGAACGCGAGCGCGCCGGCGAGCAGCAGGCCGAGCGTCGCGAGCACGGGGCGTGAGCGAACCAGTGGATCCTCCACCGAACATGCATCGACGCAACGCCGCGCTTAGCTGAGCAGGCGACAGGCGCGCTGAGCGCAGCTCAGGCGCGCTCGCTGTCGAGCATCGCCATCTGCGGCTGCGGGTAGCGCTCGCCGGCGGCGGCGTCGGCCGGGAGGGCATGTTCGAGCGCGGCGACGTCGTGCGCGTCGAGCTCGAGCTCGAGCGCGCCGAGCGCCTCGTGCAGCCGCTCGCGCGTGCGCGCGCCGACGAGCGCGACGATGTCCTGGCCGCGGGCGAGCACCCACGCGATCGCGAGTTGCGCGACGGTCGCGCCTTTGGCTTGGGCGAGGCTACGCAGCTGCTCGACGAGCGCGAGGTTGTGCTCGCGGTTGGAGCCGATGAAGCGCGGGGCGTGCGCGCGGAAGTCGCCCGGTGCGAGCTCGCGGGCAGCGGAGAAGTGGCCGCTGATGAGCCCGCGGCTGAGCACGCCGTAGGCGGTGAGCGCGATCCCCAGCTCCCGGCAGGTGGGCAGGATGCTCGCCTCGATGGAGCGGGAGATGAGCGAGTACTCGATCTGCAGATCGCAGATGGGATGCACGGCGCTGGCGCGGCGCACGGTGTCGGCGCCGACCTCGGAGAGCCCGATGTAGCGCACGTAGCCGGCGCGCACGAGCTCGGCGATGGCGCCGACGGTCTCCTCGATCGGCACGTTGGGGTCGAGCCGCGCGGGACGGTAGACGTCGACGTGCTCGACGCCGAGCCGGGTGAGCGAGTGCGCGAGCGCGGTCTTGACGGCGGCCGGCCGCGCGTCGTAGCCGAGCCACGCCCCGTCGGGCGCGCGCTGGGCGCCGAACTTGACGCTCAACAGGTACTCCTCGCGCGGGCGCCCGCGCAGCGCCTCGGCGAGCAACAGCTCGTTGTGCCCCATGCCGTAGAAGTCGCCGGTGTCGAGCAGGTCGATGCCGGCGTCGAGCGCGGCGTGGATGGTGGCGATGCTCTCCGCGCGGTCGGCCGGGCCGTACATGCCGGACATGCCCATGCAGCCGAGCCCGATGGCGCACACGGCGGGACCGCTGCTGCCGAGCGGGCGGGCGTTGGCCTGGCGATCCACGGGGCCAATATACGGCCGCGCGATCCGGCCGCGCGATCCGATCGCGCGCTCCGGCCGCGCGCTCCGGCCGCGAGATCCGGCCGCGCACTACGGCCGCGAGATCCGGCCGCGCACTACGGCCGCGAGATCCGGCCGCGCGCCTATATATTCAGCCGATGGGAGCTGGTCGGTCCACGAGCGGATCGATCGCGGCGCATGCCCGGCGAGGGGGAGCGGCAGCAATCGCGGTGACGCTGTTGGCGCTCGTGGCCTGTGACCTTTGGGTCGCGGGCTTTCGCGGCTGGTGGGATCGGCATTCGCTGACGGGATCGATCGTTGCGAGCCTGCTGGTGGTGGGGGCGACGGGGCTGATCTTCGATGAGGCGATCGCGCGTCACCAGCGCCGTGACCGCGCGACGTCGGTGGCGGTGCAGGGGATGATCTTGTACGCGCAAGCCCGGCAAGCGTTCAGGGCTGTGGTGGCGGAGATCGGCCGGGCGTCAGACTCGGACGACGCGCTGGAGCAGGTGCGCCCGCTGGCGAACATGGTGCTGAGCGCCTCGCCGAGCCTGTTCGACGACACCCAAGCACGCCTGTTCTTGGACCGCCTGCAGCGACTGATGGGCTCGATGATCAGGACCCTCGCGAAGCCCCCCGCCGGCGGCGCCGCCGCCGACGTTCGCAAGCGACTGGAAGCGGAGATGGCCCAGCTGCAGGCGAGCGCCGAGCCACTGCGCGCGCGCCTGCCAGCCGAGTACCGCTCGATGCTCGACGAACCGCTGGTGTGACGCGCAGGGGTCGCCCACAGGCCCTGTGTCCGAGCATCGCCAGCTCGATCCTGCCCTCCGCAGGGCGGCCGAGTCCGGCGCGCACCGTCCCAGCTGCTGGCTAAGATCGCTCGCTGTGCGTCCGTGCTACACGACTGACCTCGGCGAGCTGTTCCGGGGCGACTGTCTGGAGATCTTGCCGACCCTCCCGGCTAAGTCGTATGACCTCATCTTCGCCGACCCGCCGTTCAACCTCGACAAGCAGTACGGAAGCGGGATCAAGGACAAGCTGCGCGACGATGACTACCTTGCATGGTGTCGCAGCTGGCTCGCCGAATGCGTTCGGCTGCTCGCGCCCGGCGGCTCGATCTGGCTCTACAACCTGCCACGCTGGAATATCGAGCTAGGTCACGAGCTGAACCGACACGGGCTGTTGTTCCGACACTGGGTGGCGATCGACCTGAAGATGTCGCTGCCGATCCCCGGTCGGCTCTACCCGAGCCACTACAGCCTCATCTACTACACCGACGGAAAACCGCGGGTGTTCAACCGGCCGCGCGTACCGGTGCCGGTCTGTCGCCATTGCGGAGGCGACATCAAGGACTATGGTGGGCACCGCGGCAAGCTGAACCCCGAGGGATTGAACCTCGCCGACGTTTGGACAGACATCCCGCCGGTGCGTCACCGCGGCACCAAGACGCGGGCGGCGAACCAGCTCAGCGAGAAGTTGCTGGAGCGTGTGCTCACGATCGGGACAGAGCCGGGGGATCGCGTGCTCGACCCTCTCGGAGGGAGCGGAACCACCTATGCGGTCGCCGAGCGCCTACACCGCCACTGGACCGGGATCGAGCTGGGCGACTGCGAGCCGATCACGCGGCGTTTGCGCGGCGAGGACATCGTGATCGAGATGCCCAACCTCGGTGACTCACGCAAGGGTCTCAGTCGGACAGCCGCGTTGCAATAACGAGGGTCCGCGCGCTCGACGGCGAACCCGCCCGCGTGCGGATCGTGAAACGCGTGGACATCGCCCGCGCTGGCGGCTTTCCGCGGACCGCACTTTGGCGGCGTGCCCTGGAGGATGTCGAGGCGGCGATCGCAGCAGCCGATTGGCCGCCCGGCTCGGGCACGTTTTCACTCAATCCTGAGCCGGGCATCACACGTAGCCGCAAGTCCGATCGACATCCGAACGGCGTGGTGCCGATCAAGGTGCCGATGCTGCTGGAGCTAGAGTCTCGGGGCTGGATGACCGAGACGTTGCGGCACGCTGCGCGGCGGCATCCTCGTTCTCGCTGTGCGTCAAACGGCGCGCTACCTGACGGAACGGGTCGGCAACTTCGAGGAGTTGTCGCCCTACTTCGAGTTCTGGCAGCACTACCCGCTGTCGAACGGTGCGCTACGCATCTACGGCGTCGGACATGACACGCTTGATCCAAGCGTGCCGCACATCCCGAAGATCGCCGCGGGGCGAGCACTCGGCTGATCCAAATGTTCTACGTCTGGCCGAGGTGGGCGCGGTAGGCGCGCAACAGCCGGCGGTGCGTGAGCCACCCGACGACGCCGTTACCTTCTGCGTCCAGGACCGGCACGCCGTCGTCGTCGGTGGCGGCCAGCGCGCGCACGCCGTCCTCGAGCGACTGGTCGACGCGCAGCTCGGGCGCGGTGTGCACGAGCGAGGCGGCGGTGAGCTCGTGGGGCGTCCCGGCGAGCGCTTGCTCGATGTCAGCGGCTGCGATGACGCCGAGCAGCGCGCCGTCACCGTCGATCACGGGCAGCGTGTCTGCACGCTCGGAGGTGAAGCGGCGCAGCACCTCGCGTAGCGGCTGCTCAGGCGCGAGCGGCCGCGGCAGCCGGCCCATCGCCTCGGCGACCGTGACCGCTGCCATCGGGCTCGACGCGGGCGGCGCGAAGATGTCGATGCCGCGACGGCGCAGCTTCAGCGTGTAGATCGTGTCGAGGGTGATCGCGTTGCTGAGCGCGGTGGCGAGCACGATCGCGAACATCAGCGGCAGGATGATGCGGTAGTCGCCGGTGAGCTCGAAGATGATGATCACCGCGGTGATCGGCGCGCGCGCCGCGGCGGCAAACACGGCGCCCATCCCCACGAGCCCGTAGGCGCCGGCGGAGCTCGCGAGGCCCGGCAGCAGGTCGTGGGCGATCGTGCCGTAGGCCGAGCCGAGCATCGCGCCCATGAACAGCGATGGCGCGAACACGCCGCCGGAGCCGCCGATCCACATGGTGAGGCTGGTCGCAAGGATCTTCGCGGCGAGCAGCCCGAGCAGCACGAGGATCACGTAGTGCCCGGCGACGGCTTTCTGCAGCACGGGGTAGCCGACCCCGTACATCTGCGGCACCGCGAGCAGCAGCAACCCGAGCAGCACACCGCCGGCGGCCGGACGCAGCCAGTCCGGGCGCCCGGCCCACAGGCGGTCGGCGACGTCCTCGCCGGTGTAGAGCACGCGCACGAACGTCAGGCCGACCCCGGTGGCGAGCACGCCGAGGCCGGCGTACAGCAGCAGCTCCAGCGGCGAGGTGAACGTGAACGACGGCAGCGAGAGGAACGGGTGGCTGCCGAACGCGGCGCGGCCGATCGCGTCCGCTGTGACCGAGCTGAGCACGACGAATCCGAACGCGCGGGTCTCGAAGTTGCGCAGGATCAGCTCCAACGCGAAGAACACGCCGGCGATCGGCGCGTTGAACGTCGCGGAGATCCCGCCGGCGGCGCCGCACGCGACGAGCAGCCGCAGCTGGGACTCGGGCAGGCGCAGCACCTGGCCGGTGACCGAGCCGAGCGCCGAGCCGATCTGCACGATCGGGCCCTCCCGACCGACCGAGCCGCCCGCGCCGATGCACACGGCGGAGGCGAGCGACTTCACGATCGGCACCTGCGGGCGCATCCGGCCACCCAGCCTGTTGACCGCGTACATCACCTCGGGCACCCCGTGTCCGCGCGCCTCGGGGGCGAAGCGCGACACGAGGGGACCGTAGATCAGCCCGCCGATGACCGGCACAAGCAGCACGAACCAGATCCCCAGGCCGGGTATCAACGGGTTGCTCGCGTGACCGACGGCGCTGTAGTCGTTGTGGCCTGTGAACACGTAGGTGAAGCCGAGGATCATGTAACGGAACGCGACCGCGCCCAGGCCTGCGCCGGCGCCGACCAGCAGCGCCAGGACCATCAGCGCGCGCTGCCCTCCGGCGGCCGAGCGCTGCAGCTGCTCGCGCCAGCGCGATGCGAGCACGGCGCGAGCCGGCGCCTGCGCGGGCGCCTCATCGGCGCCGGGCTCGTCGTCCGGGGACGCAGCCGGGGCGTGGCCGTCGAGCAGCCCTGGTGGCTGCCCGTCGGAGCCGTCGATCTCACCGACGTCCCGGTCAGCCACAGATTCTGGTGTGTCGGCCATGTACTTCTGAGCCTATGGGACGCCCCCGCGGGCGAGCCGCCCATCCTGCGTGACGCGCCCTGCGCATGTCAGGCTGCTGACAGCCTGCGCGATCATTGACCGCTTCCGCCCACGCAATGCCGAGTGCTGTGCCGTCCCGGCGAACGCTTGAGAGCTGGGTGACGGCGTCATCTCGCTGTGCGGGCACGGGAGCTGCGGCGCAGCAGACGCAGCGTGCCGTAGAGGGTTGATCCCGTCGCGGGCCGCGTCCGTGAGCACTGGCTGGGGCTCGCCGTTTGTGAGCTCCTGCTCGCCGAACTCGAGGACCGGGGTGTCGTTTCCCGTCCACGCTCGGGCGTGCGCCTGGAGCTGTAGAGCTGCCGCTGCCATACCGGTTCGCGCAGGTCACAGTCTGCGGGGCGCACCACGAGCAGATCCAGATCGCTCTGGTGTCGCCTCGCCGCGAGCGACGGAGCCGAACAGCACGACGTGCTGCGTGGTACACCAGCCTGGGGCAGCAGGAGCGCACCGCTGGTGGCCTGTCAGGCTGCGAGTGTTACGAGCCGTGACGCTGCAGCCAGAGCTCGAGCAGTGGATCGGTGACGACGTGGGTGCCGTCGATCTCGACGACGTCGGCACGATCAGTAAGAGCCCGCAGAGCGTAACGAACGCTGGACTTCTTGATCCCGACCTCGGCCTGCGCCTGGGCGGTATAGGGACCGCCAGGGGTTGTGGCGAGCGCGAGCGCCACGCGACGCTCGTTTGCCGGCCAGCTACGCCAGGTCGCTGCGAGATAGCCGGATGCGTGCTCGAGCGTCGTCTCGCGCGCCTCTACCCAGTGGGTCTCATCGGCGACTTGACCAGGCGGAACAACCGCCCAGAGGAAGTGGGCGAGCATCATCGCGCGCTGGGGATGGCCGCGTGCCAGCTGGAGCAGCGCCGCGAGTGCGTCTCCCGCGTCGCGGCCGGTGCGCTCGAAGCGCTCCTGCACGTAGTCGCGGACCTCCTCGTTGGGCAGCGGCGGCAGGCCCTTCGGCACCGCCTGCTCCAGCAGGGGCCGGCGGGGATCGGCGAACAGGCGCTCCATCGTTGCGGGCGCGGAGTCGGCGAACGCGTAGGAGGCGGCCTCAAGATGGTGTTGGATGACGCTGCGGATCTGCCCGTCGGCGCCCTCGACGGCAAGGATGTCCTGGATCTCGTCGAACACGATCAGGCTGCGCGTATCGGTGCGTTCGTAGAGCTCGCGCGGAAGATCGAGCAGCCGCAGCAGCACCGCCTCGACGTTCGTGTTGGGGTTCCGCTGCAGCGTCGCGCTGAACCCTGGGCCGCCCAGCGAGAGCCCGATGTTCCAGGTGCTCAGCAGCCGCTCGGCGCGGGAGCGTAGCGATCCCTGCAGGCGCCTGGCGTACGCTCGCTCGATCCGCACCACGATCCCGCCGAGACTCAGCACATCCTCGAGGTCGACGAGCGCCGTGGCCATCCCGGCGTCCTGCGCATCGTCGAGCACCTTCTGCAGGAGGGTCGTCTTGCCGTAGCGCCTCGGGCCGACGAGGCGGACGGAGTGGCCTCCCTGCGCCAGCGACAGCAGCTCGCCCGCCTCGACCTCGCGGTTGATCATCTCGCCAGGGTCCAACGGCCCGGAGAAGCGAAACGGGTTCGTGTCCACAGCCTAGGGCCGAACAATACCATACGTCAGTGTGGTCACACAACACCTTCTGGTGTGGTCGGACTACACCAATTAGTGTGGTCGCACTCACGCACACCCACCGGCTGAAGCTCTCAACGGCCGCAGGCGACAGCGACCACGCTCGCGCTCGCGGCGGCCCGCACACGTCATCTGGGACTATGCGTGCATTGGCTCCGGGCTCGGGACGCCAAGTCGCCCCAGTCGCCTCAAATCCCTTCCTGAGCCCGCCCCGCCAAGCCGACCGCCAAATGGTTGCTGTCTGGTCGGCGAGGCGCTGGTCCGCGAAACTTGGCTCTACAAAGCCAAAAATCCAAGCCGACGAAGGGACTTGAACCCTTGACCCCCGCCTTACCATGGCGGTGCTCTACCAACTGAGCTACGTCGGCGCGACCCCCAAATCCTACCGATCGGCCGCCGGATCGCGTATCATCTCGCTCGAAATACACAGCCGATGACCCGCGTTGCCTGGGGTGCTTTTGGGGCAACTGTTTGGGGCGTTTCTGGGGAAGAAAGCCCCAATAGCCAGTCCCGACCAGTCCCTTGAGGCGCAGCAAACCCAGGAAACACCCGTGCATGGACCGTCCACGCCGCACATGACCTCCCTGAACACCCGTTCGTCGTTGGCCAGCCGCGGCTCTCCGCCGGCGGGCTGGTAACAGGCGTGGTGCGCGCACCACGCTGCGCCCTCTCAGGGTTTCGCGCCCCCGCGTGGGCTCACCGTCACCAGCGCCGCGCTGCTGGGTGGCACTTCGACGGTGATCGCCCCGTGCACGTTGGGCACCCGCGGCAGCGTGGCGGGCTGCGTCCACAGGCCGTCGCCGGCGACCGCCTGGCCGCCGAGGCGCACGCCGGAGAGCGCTTCGGGCGAGGGCGCTGTGAGCGCCAGCACGCTCGCGCCGTGGAAGCCGCCGCCGACGTGCAGCGCGACCGCCAGGTTGCGGTCCCCCGGCGGATCGTCGTCGACGATCACGAAGTGCAGCGCGCCGTCGGCGGCGAGGAAGGAGCTGACGAACGCGTTGGTGTGCTCGGGCGAGACGACGTTCTGGGAGATGGGGCGCTCGCCGATCAGCGCGCGCCCCATCAGCAGCGCGTACCACTCGGGCTGCGCCTGCAGTTCTCCGGCCGCCGCCGCCTGTGGGGTGGGCGCGCACAGCGGCGTGTAGCCGACGCAGTTGTTGGGGTTGCCCTCGAAGTTGATCCCCGCGACGCCCATGCTCATTGCCTTGGCCATGAAGCTCAGCGCCCACAGCGCTGAGGCGAACGTGTCGCTCACGCCGGGCACGCCGCCACAGGAGACGGTGTTGGTCTCGTCCATGCGAAACGGCACTTCGCTGTCGCTGGCCACCCGCGTGTAGCGACGTAGCGACAGTTCCTCGAGCTGGCGCACTTCAGGGCTCAACAGGTGGGCGATGCTCGGCGCGGGCTGTTCGTTGCAGCTGAGCGGATAGTGGTGTCCGGTCAGCAGCGCCGGACGCTGGTAGATCGCCTCCCCCAGCCCCCACTTTTCGTACGCGGCCGAGCCGGAGGTGTCTGGCCCGGCGAGCGGCACGCCCGGCGCGAGCGCTTCGATCGCCCCCCTGTAGGTGCTCACCTGTTCGTCGTACTGCAAGAACGTCCACGGGCGCGGGCGCAGGCCGTGCGCGGCGTATGAGTCGGGCTCGTTGCCAATCTCCAGCGCTTCCAGCGATTCGCCGAGCGCGGCCTTCGCCGCCGCCGCCTCGCCCGCCGCGGCGCGCGGTTCGAAGTGGCCGAACCCCAGCGTCAACAGCACCCGCCAGCCGCTCTCGTCCGTCAATTTTGCGAGCGCGCCCAGGTCTGGGGCTGCGAGCACGCTCGAGGCCCACGCCGGACGTTCCAGGCCCGGTTCGCTCCACGCGACGTCTTCGTCGGCTGTGACGCCGCCGAAGCGCAGCACGCCCTCTCCGAGCGAGCGCAGCAGCGACACCAGGTTGCCCCCGCCGCCGTAGCCGGCGATTTGCGGCAGCGCCGCCACCTCGAACGACAGCCCGAGGAAGTTCTGCGGCACGGGCGTTCCCGCTTCGCTCGTTTCAGGCGACACCGACAGCGGGATCGTGTTCGCTTTCACCGGCGCGCGTTTGGCCTTCCGCTTTGCCGCCGGCGTCGAGCGCGCGCCGCTTGGCTCGCGCGCGCCGCCACCGGACTGCAGCGCGCTCGCGACGGCGACGTGCACAGTCGCCAGCGCCAGCGCCGCGCCCACGAACGCCAAGCGCGTGCGCACGCGCGCTGCCGGCGTCCGGCTAGTCCTCAGAGCTCACCGCGAACCAGTCGGACTTGAGCTCCGGTGCCCCCTCACACACCTCGCGCACCACATCGAGCACCGCGCGGCGACCGATTTCCACGCGTTCGTCACGGGTCATCGACACCGGCGCGTCTTCGTCCGTGCGGGCGCTGATGAGCGCGCCGACTTTCGCAAACGACACCTCTTCGCGGCTCGGGGCCAGCCGCACCCACAGCAGCTCGAGCGCGTCGTCGGGCGGATCGAAGACCGAATGTGGCGTGATTTTGAACTGCATACGGCTAGGCTACAGCAGCTTCCGTGAGACGATGCCGACCAGTCAGTCGTCTGACTCGTGTGGCCCTGCACACAAGGGGTATCGAGCATTGCGCCAGTTCTCCGACGCCCATCTGGCAGCCTTGGCGGTGCTCGCGGTGGGGGTCGTGGCGGCGGTGTGGGCGCCGCGGCGGCACCCCGGCCGCTGGATCACGCCCGCTGCCTGGGCGCTCGCGCTGGCGATCTTCGCGGGTTGGGCGGGCGAGTACCTCGCGGACGTGGTGTTGGGCACGTGGACGATCCGCTACGACCTGCCGCTCCAGCTGACAGACGCCGTGTCGGTGGTCTCGATGCTCGCGTTGTGCACCCGGCGCATGGTGTTCGTCGAGCTGTGCTACTTCTGGGCGCTCACCGCGTCGCTGCAGGCGGCGCTCACACCCGACCTGGCGGTGAGCTTCCCGAGCGTCTACTACTTCACCTACTTCATCTACCACGTCGGTGCGATCGTCGCTGGCTGCTTCTTGGTGCTCGGCTGCCAGCTGTACCCGCGGCGCGGCGCGGTGTGGCGGGTGTACGCGGCGACGTTCGCGTGGACGGTGATCGCGGGCTGCGCGGACGTCATCACGGGCGGCAACTACATGTTCTTGAGCGAAAAGCCCGAACACAGCTCGCTGCTGAACGTGCTGGGGCCGTGGCCGTGGTACATCGCCACGACGGCCGTGATCGCGCTGGCGATGCTGTTCGCGGTGAAGCTGCTCACCGACTGGGCGGCGGCGTACGCGGCGCTCGCCTGAGCTCACGCGCGCGCGAGCGCGAGCACTTTCTCCACCGCGTCGCGCAGCGGCGCGGGGACCGCGTCTGCCTGGACGCGCGAGAAGCGCTGCCAGGCGTGCGTGGGCTTGTGGCGGTGGCCACGCAGCCCAGCGGCGGCCTCGAAGTCGGGGGCCAGCACGACGGTGTGGTGGGGGCCGGCGAGCTGTGCGATCTCTTCGTTGACCACCCGCTGCGCCTGGCTGGGGCGCCTGCCCGGCGGGGCGTCGCGGTCGTGGACGGCCACGCACGGCACTTTGGCTGCGTGGCAGATGCGGATGAACAGGCGCATGTTCGGCTTGCCGCCGCAGTCCACGATCGTGATCGCCTCGCGGTCCACGTCGTGGCCGAGCGCGTTGAACACGAACGGAAACGTGAGCTTCTCCGTGCGCCCCTCCACGAGCAGCACCGCGCGCGCGAGGAACAGCTCGCCGCGCTCGGCGTCGATCTCGCTGAGCGCGCGGAAGCTCTCGTCGGCGCCGAGCTGCTCGGGCTGGATGACGCGCGTGCCCGTGCGCGGGCTGTGCTCCACCAGCGCCACCTCATCCAGGCGCCCCACGTTCAGGAATGCCGGCTCGTGCGTCGAGTACAGCACCTGGTTGCCGTGCGCGGCGAACCGCCGCAGCAGCCGATACAGGTAGCGCTGCGCCTGCGGCCTGAGAAACAGCTCCGGCTCCTCGAGCAGCAGCACCAGGCCGTGCACGCCCGCCGCGCACAGCTCATCCAGCGCGCGCACCAGCGCCGCCGCCGGGGCGGCGGAGGAGGCGCCGTCGCCGACCGTCAGGTATTCGCGCGCCACGCGCGCGGCCTGCGGCGCCAGCGTGGGGCCGGCGACCAGGCCGCCTGAGCGCAGCGAGGCCGGCAGGAACAGCACCGGCACCGCGCGCCCGCTGCCGGTGGCCGAGCCTGGCGGGCTCACCTCCAGCGAGACCTCGTCGCCGTCGCCCAGCGTGGCGCTCAGCTCGATGCGCTCGGCGACGCCGGCGCTGAGGTCTGCCGGCTGCGGTGCGGGCGTCCCGCGCTGCAGCAGCGTCCACACGGCCGCCAGCACGTTGGACTTGCCGACGCTCGGTCCACCCACCAGCGCGAACACCGGCCCCGGCGCAAAACGCACCGAGCGGGCCGAGCGAAAGCCGCGAATCTGCACCTCACGAACGCCGAAGCTGCCCTCAGCCATGACCGGCTGCCGATAGATCGTCAGCGGCGTCCGCGAGCAGGAACTCGCCGCGCGCGACGGTCACCGCCGAGCCGCCCACCTCGACGCGCTCGATCCGCTCGGGCGAGCCCACCGCGCGGGCGCGCAGCAGCGAGGGCCGGCCCAGCTCAGCGCCCTGGCGGATCTCGATCTCCTCGCCGAAGGCGATCCTGCCGTGACGCGCGAGGTGCACGGCGAGCGGACCGGCCGCCGAGCCGGTGGCCGGGTCCTCGGCCACGCCGAGCGCCGGGGCGAACATGCGCGTCTTCCAGCTCCCACCCGCGCCGGCAAAGCAGCTGGCGCCCACACCCTCGAGCTCGCCGAGCGCGCGCAGGTCCGGCCGCAGCGCGGCCACTTGCGCCTCGCTGTCCAGCTCCACGTACACGTGCAGCGGTCCGTTCGCGTACGCCTCGACGGGCAGCCGTGAGCGCTGCACGCCGAGCGCCTGCAGCAGCTCCGCCGCGCGCTCGTACGGCCGCCACGGCGGGATCGGCTGCTGCATCCATCCGCACGCCACGCGCGCTCCCCGACCCTGCAGCGCCACCGACACGCTGCCGGCGCCGGTCTCCAGGCTGACGGCGTCGCGTGCGCGTTCAGCGCCGAGCACGATCGCCGTGCCGAGCACCGGGTGCCCGGCGAACGCCAGCTCCACGGTCGGCGTGAAGATGCGGATGCGCGCGTCGCCGCCCTGCTGCGCCGGCAGGACGAACACGGTCTCCGACAGGTTCAGCTCGCGTGCGAGCGGCTGCATGTGCCGCGCTGCGATCTCGTGCCCGTCGGGGAAGACGGCGAGCTGGTTGCCCTGCAGCGGCGTGTCTGTGAACACGTCCAGCAGCACGTAGCGGTGGGCGCACGGCGGGGGCACCGCGGTAGGCTCGCACAAAGGCCACAGCGCGAGCGGAGGGAGTGAGCATGAGCGAGGTCGAGGTTGTGCAGATGCAGATCGAGGACGGCGTGGCGCTGCTCACGCTCAACCGCCCCGAGCGCCTGAACGCGTGGACGGCCGACATGGAGCACGCGTACTTCTCGCTGCTGGAGCGCTGCGCGCACGATCGGCAGGTGCGCGCGATCGTGGTCACGGGCGCCGGAAGGGGCTTCTGCGCGGGCGCGGACATGCAGCAACTGCAGGCGCTGGGCAACGGCACGGCAGCCGCTCCCGCCGAGGTGCGCGAGCGCCGCGCGCAGACGTTCCCGCTGTCGATCGGCAAGCCGATCATCGCCGCCGTCAACGGGCCGTGCGCCGGCATCGGCCTGGTGCAGGCGCTGATGTGCGACCTGCGCTTCGCCGCCGAGGGCGCCAAGCTGACGACCGCGTTCGCGCGGCGTGGGCTCATCGCCGAGCACGGCATCTCGTGGATGCTGCCGCGACTGGTGGGGCCGGCGCGCGCGCTCGACCTGCTGCTGTCCGCACGCGTGCTGTTCGCCGAGGAGGCCCACGAGCTGGGCCTGGTCAACCGCGTGCTCGCCCCCGACCGCCTGCTGGCGGCGACGCTCGAGTACGCCCGCGAGCTCGCCGTCAACTGCTCGCCCGCCAGCATGGCCACGATGAAGCGCCAGGTGTACGCAGACCTCCAACGCACGCTCCCCGACGCGCTCGCTGAGGCCGACGAGCTGATGCTTGCCTCCTTCGCGCAGCCAGACTTCGTCGAGGGTGTCGCCAGCTTCGTCGAGCGGCGCGAGCCGCACTTCGCCCCCCTGGCGAGCTAGTCGCGCCGAGGTCTGTGCAAACGCCGATCTTCGGCCGTCAACGCGGTTGGGCGCGGACCAGCCGCACCCCACCCAGCTCCGCCGTATCCGCCCCGCCCGGCAGCTCATCGGGCAGCTCCAGCGCGATCTCCACCAGCCCTTCCTCGCGCTCGCCGTCCGCGGCCACAAAGCGAACCTCGCCGCCGTCCAGCAGCAGCGCCGGCTGCGCGCCGCCCGTGCCGCCCGCGGCGACCTCGCTCACCGGCACCCCCAGCACTTGCCCCCAGCGCGCGGCCACCGCCGCGGGATCGCCGACCGCGATCGTCACGCCGAGCAGCCGCCCTGGCGCGCCCTCGCCGACCTGCTCAGTCCACTGCGGCCCTCCCCAGCGCCACGAGCCGTACGGGTTGGAGCGGTCGAGCGACACGATCGCCCCGCGCATGTCCGCCGGGTGTAGATGGGTGCCGGAGATGTCCGGCAGATCCAGCTGCCACACCACGCGCACGCCCGCCCCCTGCGCGCGCGAGCGCGCACCCTCTAGATCCTGCAGGTCGAAGATCACCATGTAGCCGCCGCCCCCGCCGTGACGCGCGAGGTAGCGTCCCGCGGCGGTGTCCTCGCGCGTCGGCGAGACCACCTCGATGAAGCAGTCGCCGAGCGCGAACACCACGTTCTCCAGCCCGAACAGGCTCACGCCGGGGTCGCGGAACGGCTCGCCCAGCCCGAGCGTCGTGCGCAGCGCCCCCGCCACCGGCTCGAGCTCCTCCGCCACCAGCACCGCCTGGCGCAGCCTCACGCTTGCTCGCCCCACACCCTCCACAGTGCGCACAGGCTACCGGCGCGTGTTCCCCGCCGGCGCCCCCGCCCTCGCACGTGTATCTGTGATGTTGGAGCAATCCCAACTGTCTGCACATTAGGCTCGCTCGTTGCGCATATCTAACCGCCGTCTAACCCCCGGCGCACACCAGCACAACAAGCGTCCGCTTAGCTTCGTCGCCTGACCGTGTTGTCCACGCATCGAAGGCGCCCGCCGGTCGCTTACGGCGGCTGGAACACGAAGACGCTGTCGACGCCCGGCCTGATCGCACAGGCGGTCAAGCGGGCGCAGCAGGGTGATCGCCAGGCGCTCGGCTTCCTGTACGCGCGCTACGCCGACAACGTGCATGGGTACGTGCGCAGCATCGTCCACGACGAGTACGAGGCAGAGGACCTCACCCAGCACGTGTTTGCCAAGTTGATCGTGGTGATCGGCTCCTACGAGGAGCGCGAGGTGCCGTTCTTCGCTTGGATCCTGCGCGTCTCGCGCAACGTGGCCGTCGACCACCTGCGTCGCCGGCGGGCGATCCCGGTCGATGAGGTGCGGGCGATCGAGGAGGGGGCCGCGGGTGCGGCGAGTGCCGGCAGCCGCGTGCGCGGAATCTCGGACAGCGAGCGCATCAGCGACCTGCGCGAGGCGCTGTCGACGCTGCCGACCGACCAGCGCGAGGTGCTGGTGCTGCGTCACTTCGCAGGACTGTCGCCGACGGAGATCGCCGCACATACGGGCCGCACGGAGAGCTCCGTGCACGGCCTGCACCACCGCGGCCGCCGCACGCTGGCGGCCGAGCTGACGAGCCGGGGAGCCGCGCCTGCGACGAGCCGCCGCGGCTGGCGTGCGCCGCGACCGGCGTGCGCAGCGGCCGGCGCGCCCGCTACACGCGCGGGCGCGCGAGATCGGGGGGCGTGAAGGCGGGGTCGTGGCCGAAGGTGCGCCGCAGCCTGCAGCGCAGCTCGGCGTAGCGGCGCACGGCGTCGCTGCGCCGGCCCTGCGCGACGTCGAGTTCCATCAGCCGCCGGTGCACGTCTTCGTCGAACGGCTGCAGCGTGGCGAGACGCTCGAGCGCGCGCGTGGCGTCGTCGAGATCGTGGCCTTCCAGGCGTGCGTCTGCGAGACGGCGCAGGCCGCTGCAGGCGAGAGCGTGCAGGTGGTGGCGCTCGGCCATCGCCCACTCGGCGTAGGGCAGGTCGGCGAGAAACTCTCCGTGGTAGAGGGCCAGCGCCGCCTCGAGCTCGCCGGCCGCCCCCTGCGGGTCCAGCCGCGAGGCGTCCAGCGCGGCTGACAGGCGCGCCTCGAACTCGTCGGCGTCGACCGCCACGTGCTCGCGCGCCAGGCGGTAGCTGCCGCAACCGGCGGTGACGAACGCCGAGGGCTCGCGTGGCCCGCGCGCGGGCTCGAGCTTGCGCCGCAGCGCGTGCACGTAGTAGCGCACGCTGGCGCTCGCGGCGTAGTCGGCCTCGGGCCAGATCGCCTCGCCGATCTCATCGACGGTGACCGCGCGCCGGCGTTCGGCGATCAGGTACTTGAGCAGCTGTCCCGTGCGCTGTTCGAGCCACGCGCCTGTGAGCGGACCGTCGGGCGCTTCGAGCACGGTCGTGCCGAGCGTGCGGATGTGCAGCTGCGGGCCGCCCATCCAGCTCGCGCACGTGCGCCCGTCCTCGGCGCAGCCGGGGCGCAGCTGCAACACCACGCGTGCGTCGGCGCCTGCGAGCGGCGCGGCGGTCACCCACATCACGCGCGCGCCTGTGGCGCACGCCAGCTCGACGCGCAGCTCCGGCAGCACCCGCCCGCTCGCGAGCGCGAGCTCGGTCAGACACCGGCCGTCGAGCACCGTGTCCACCAGGCGGCAGCCCAGCAACGCACAGCACGTGAGCCCGGTGTTGGGCAGGGCGAGCGCGTCGATCGTGCACATGGCCTGCCGGTTGGCGCACACGACGCGCCCGTCGCCGCTCAGCACGAGCAGGCTGTAGGGGAAGCACTCGAAGGCTTCGCGCTGCGTGGAGGCGCTTGCACTCCACGGGAAGCCGTCGATCAGCCGAGGCCCGACCCTCGTCGCTGTAGCCATAGAACGCTATTCACACTTTCCCCTCTCCACCCATCGCCCCGAGGACCAGTGCAGCACAACCGCTACTTGCGCAACCTTGCTTCCAACATACTATAGGACTTTTCCCGCAATGCGGGACAACGATCCTAATAGATGAAGCCTCCGGTGGTGCTCGCGTCGAGACGCGCGTGGCGAGCACACGCCCCGCCCGCGCCCACGCCGACACTCCGGGGCCGGAGGGGGAGAGGCCCCGGAGTGTCGTTTGCCCTGCCGCTGTCGGCGATCAGCGCGCTCCCGTCGCCGTCGCCACCGGTGCGCGCGTGTCGCCCTCGCCGCTCAGCAGTGCGATGTCGAGGCCGCGCTCGCGGTTGAGGATCAGCTCGGCGGCCTCGCTGCGCGAGCGCACGCCGAGCTTGGCGAAGGCGGAGGACAGGTGGCTCTTGACGGTGCTTTCGGCCAGGAACAGGCGATCGGCGATCTGGCGGTTCATGCAGCCCATCGCCACCAGGCCCAGCACCTGGCGCTCGCGCAGCGACAGCGCCGGCGGCTCGATCTCGCGCCAGTGCCTGCGCGGCACGCACAGCTGCCCGGCGCGCACCGCCCGCACGCACGCCCCCAGCCCGTCGTCGAGCTCCTCGCCGACGACCACGCCGGCGGCGCCCGCGCCGAGCGCGCCGCGCAGCTCGCGCCGCTCGATGCTCGCGCAGGCGAGCACGACGGGCGTACGCGCGAAGCGCTCGAACAGGCGCTCGAGCACGCCTGCCGCGCCCTCCGCGCCCTGCGCCAGCCACAGCACGATCGCCGCCAGCTCTGCGCCGGCGTGCTGGGCGAGCGCGGACGGGCTGGCAGCCGAGCGCGCGCCCGGCACGCCGGCCAGCTCGCGCTCGAGGACGATCGGCGCGAAGCCCTCGCGCTGCAGGATCGCACGGATTGTCGCGAGCTCGTGCTCGCTGCCTGGCCCGTCGTCAAGCAGCCCCACGCGCTCGCGCACGATCCGGGTCGGCCCAGCGCGCGGCACGGATGTGCGGGCGTCGAACATGTGCGAACAACGTTGCGAGGGCACGCGGACTTGCGGGCGCATGCGAACTCGCGCGTGCCCACGAACCCGCGCGTGCCCTGCGAATCCGCGCGCACGCACGGACGCGCGGCGAGCCGCGCTAGGCGGAGCCTTCGGCGGCGAGCTGTTCCCCCGCCTGCGCCAGCGCGGCGCGCGCCTGCGCGTCGACGCGCGGGTACTGGGGGTCGATGTCCAGCAGCGTGCGCGCGAGCAGCGCGCCGACGGCGATGTGCGCGAACCACTTGTGGTCGGCGGGGATCACGTACCAGGGCGCCCACTCGGTGCTGGTGTGGGTGAGCATGTCTGAGAACGCGCGCTGGTAGTCATCCCAGTGGGCGCGCTCGGCGATGTCGGCGGCGCTGAACTTCCAGTTCTTCTGCGGCACCTCGATGCGCGCGAGGAAGCGCCGGCGCTGCTCGGCGCGGGAGATGTTGAGCAGCGCCTTGACGACGCGAAAGCCGTTGTCGACGAGGTAGCGCTCCCAGTCGTTGATCTCGCGGTAGCGCCGCTGCCACAGCTCGCCATGCGTGGCGGCCGCCGGCAGGTGCTGGCGTTCGAGCAGCTCGGGGTGCACGCGCACGACGAGCACCTCCTCGTAGTGCGAGCGGTTGAAGATGCCAATCTGTCCGCGCGCCGGCAGGTGCCGTTGGTAGCGCCACAGGAAGTCGTGGCAGAGCTCCTCCTCGGAGGGGACCTTGAAGCTGTGCACGACCACGCCCTGGGGGTTCACGCCGCTCATCACGTGGCGGATCGTGCCGTCCTTGCCGCCGGCGTCGAGCGCCTGCAGCACGAGCACCACCGCGTGGGTGTCCTGTGCCGCCAGACGCTCCTGGTAGGCGGCCAAGAGTTCGACGCCCGCCTGCAGGTGCGCTTCGCCTTCCTGCTTGTCCAGCCACCCGGCCTTGTAGGCGGGGTCGTGGTCCTTGGGCAGGTCGACGTGCGCGCCGGGGCGCACGCGCAACGGCTCGACCAACGCCGCCAGCTCCTTGGCGCTGACGCGCCCCTCGGTAGGCTGTCGCTGTGGCATCGCCGCCAGAGTACAAGCCTCTGGTGCTGCTCCAGCGGCTCGCGCGCCTGCTGCTCGGCAGCGAGAACCCAGCGGGCGCGATCTACGGGATCATCGTGATCGCGGCGCTGCTGGCGGCGGAGAGCGGCGAGCACGACAGCTACCTCGACGCGGTCGCCTCGGCGCTGATCGCGACCGCGCTGTACTGGCTGGCACACGCGTATGCGGAACTGCTGGGCGGGCGCCTGGCCGCGCGCAAACGCCTGACGCCCGCGGCGCTCGCCCGCGCGCTGGCGCACGACTGGCCGATCGCGCGCGGCGCCGCGCTGCCGCTGGCCGCGCTGGTGATCGCGTGGGTGGCGGGCGCCACGCAGCGCGTGGGCGTCGCCGCCGGACTGTGGAGCGCGGTCGCAAGTTTGATCGTATTCGAGCTACTCGCAGGCGTGCGCGCGCGGGCGAGCGGGCGCGAGCTGGCGCTGGATGCCGGCGTGGGCGCGGCGATGGGCGTCGCGATCATAGCCATGAAAATCGTTCTGCACTGACGATCCCGATGGCTCAATCCCCCGAATAGCGGACGCATTGCTCCCTGTAGACAAAAAACTACTGGCGTGGAATGATCTAATAGGCCAGACACATGGCAGTAATTGACTGTTTCGAAAGTTCGCTCTTGAGGAGAGGTAGAGGGAGGTCGGATGGCATCGGGACGAAGGACGTCGTTGTCTACACGCGCCAAGGCGCGCACGGACATGACAGAGGGCTCGGCGCGGACCGCCGCTACAAGCGTGGCGCCGCTGTACAAGCGCCTGCCGCACGGACCGCACCACTTGGGACGCAGCGAGGTGATCGCCCACCAGCGCGCGCGCATCCACGGCGCGACGATCGAGGCGGTGGCCTCGTGCGGCTATGAAGAGACGAGCGTCAAGCAGATAATCGGCCTGGCGGGCGTCTCGCGCCGTTCGTTCTACGAGCAGTTCGCCAACAAGCAGGTGTGCTTCTTGGCGACGTTCGATCTGCTCGCCACGCGCGAGCTGCAGCACGTGCGCCGCGCTTACCTGGACAGCGAAGGCTCGCTGGACGAGCGCGTGCGCGCGAGCGTCGAGCGCTTTGCGCACATGACCGACACGGATCGCAAGGCGAGCGTGCTGCTGGTGGCGGAGGCGCAGACGGCGGGCGTGCAGGGCGTGCTGCGCCTGGTCAGGGCGACGAACGCATGCGAGCAGATGCTCGCGCAGTCGTTCGCACAAGCCCCGGAGGCGGTGTCTTTGCCGGTGCCGATCGTGAGGGCGATCGCCGGCGGCCTGCACGGCGCGGCGGCGGCGTACCTGCGGGAGGCGCCGGGCGAGGTGGACATCGTGCAAGAGCTCTTGCACTGGACGCTGCAGTTCCAAGCGCCGGCGGCCGAGCGCATGGGCGAGCAGATGGCGCTCACGCTGAGCACGCGCCTGCGCGAGATCGCCTCGACGTACGGACGCGGCCTGGCGGGTGCTGAAGCGGGCAGCCGCGACGAGCACGAGCGCGTGTTGCAGGCGGTGCTGCGGCTGGCAACGCGGGAGGTATACGCGACGCTCAGCGCACCGCAGATTGCGGATGAGGCGAACGTGTCGATCGACGCGTTCTGCGAGCTGTTCGCGGACAAGGAAGAGTGCTTCCTCGCGGCGCTGGACGCGATCGGCGACGAGCTGCTGGCAATTGCGGCGGACCCTGGGCTCGTGTCCGACGACTGGCCGAACGCGGTGCGGCGCGTGCTGGCGAAGCTGATGCGCTACCTGGCCGACCATCCGCTGCAGACGCGCACGCTCGCCCAGGAGGCGTTCTTCGCCGGCCCGGAGGCGCGCGAGCGCGTGCGCGAGCTGGCGCTGGCGATCGCCACGCTGCTGACCGAGGGAGCGCCCGCGCAGGCGCACGGCCGGCTGGGCACCGAGGCGATCGCGGGCGCGATCTGGCACATGATCCGCTGCCAGGTGGCGGCGGGGCGCCCGCAGTTGCTGGCGGCGCTGTCCGAGCAGCTCGCGTACATAGTGCTTACCCCGCACCTCGGCGCGCAGCAAGCCGCGGAGATCCTCACTGGGGAGCTCGCCCAGGAGCGGTGTGCGGACAGCGGCGTTGCGTGCAGGACCGCGCTCGCCGGCTAGTGGCGGCGCTTGCGCGACAGGCGTTCGGCGAAGTAGGTGAGCACGATGCCGACGAGCAGCGAGATGACGATGACGATGATCAGCGGCGCGCGCCCGGAGCCGAGGATCCAGTCGACGCGCACCTCCTTGAGGTTGAGGAGCGCGAAGGCGATGAAGATCCCGGCGAGCACGAGCATGGCGCCGCCGCGCGCGAGCTCCTTGCGGTCGCGCCGCTCAGGCTTGCCCGGCTGAGCGCTGCGGGTCGGCGTGTGTGCTGGGGGTGCTGACATGGCGCTCAGTCTGATCGTAGCCGAGCTCCGCGCCCACCCAGTGGCAGCCGGCCGACAGGTCCTCGACGCCGAGCGCGGCGGTGACGTTGAGCGCCATGCCGTAGCGGAAGAACTCGTCCAGGCGCTCGTCGTCGGCGCCTGAGAGCTCGCCGGCGAGCGCCACCAGCTGCGCGTAGCGGCGGCGCACGCGCGCGCGCACGAGCTCGTCGTCGGCGCACGCGGCGTAGCACTGGTGCTGGAGCATCAGGTAGTCGCGATCGCCGGAGAGCAGCTGGCGGTAGCCGCGGCCCATCGCCTGCAGCACGTCCTCGCAATCGGCGGGCGCGCGCCCGGCGCGGAAGTCCTCGGCCGCGCGCACGAACGTGTGCGCGACCTGGTCGAAGCTGCGCTCGAGCGCGGCGAGGAACAGCTCGCGCTTGTTCTCGAACAGCGTGAACACGTACGGCTGCGCGACGCCCACGCGGCGGGCGATCAGCGCGACGGGCGTGCCGTGCAGGCCGCCGCGCGCGAACTCGTGCACGGCGGCGGCGATCAGCTCCTCGCGCCGCTCGGCGGCGGGCACGCGCCGGCGGGTGGCGCTCACGCAGGCTCCATCGCCAGCGCGGGCTCGGCCGCGGCGGGCGCGGACAGCGCCTCGCCCTCCGCGGACGCTGCAGCCTGGGCGGCGCGGGCGGCCGCGCGGGTGTCGAACGGCAGCGCGGCCACCACTAGCGCGCCGCAGGCGAGCACGCCCACGCCGACCCACACGGCGGGCATGAGGCCGTTGACGAACGCCTGCGGGGAGAGGTAGCTGCCGGCGCCGGTGAACACGCTGGCGAGCACGGCCACGCCGAGCACGCCGCCGAGCTCGCGGATGGCGTTGTTGGCGCCGGAGGCCTGCCCGGCCTGCGCGGTGCGCACGGAGGCGAGCACGGCGTTGGCGGAAGGCGCGAACACGAGCGCCATGCCTGAGCCGGCCATGATGAAGGGGACGACCTCCTGCGCGTAGGTCTGGTGCACGGTGGTGATGGAGGCGAGCCAGGCGAGCGCGCCGGCCTGCAGCGAGAGCCCGGCGAACATGAACGGCCGCGAGCCGAGGCGCTCGGAGAAGACGCCGGCGAGCGGCGCGACGAGCATCGTGGCGCCGGTCCACGCGAGCAGCTTGAGCCCGGCCTGCAGCGGCGTGTTGCCGAGCGCGTCCTGCATGTACTGGGAGAGGAAGAAGATCGAGCCGAACATGCCGAAGTACATGGACAGCGAGGCGACGTTGGTGACGGCGAACGAGCGCTGGGCGAAGAAGCGCATGGGCAGCATGGGCTCGGCGGCGCTGCGCTCCCAGGCGACGAAGCCGGCGATCAGCGCGGCGCCGGCGATCAGCGAACACAGCACGGTGGCGCTGGTCCACCCCAGCGACTGCGCGCGGATGAGCCCGAAGACGAGGCCGAACGCGCCGGGGATGGCGAGCAGGAGCCCGCGCAGGTCGAGCGAGCCGTACGGTCCGCGGCTCTCGTTGAGGTGGCGCACGGCGAGCGGCAGCAGGACGATGCCGATGGGCACGTTCAGCCAGAAGATCCAGTGCCAGGAGATGCCCTGCACGACGGCGCCGCCGACGAGCGGCCCGATGGCGACGGCGACGCCGCTGATGCCCGACCACACGCCGAGCGCGATGCCGCGCCGCTCGGCCGGGAACGCCTCGGCGAGCAGCGTGAGCGTGAGCGGCGTGAGGATGGCGGCGCCGGTGCCCTGCACGGCGCGGGCGGCGACGAGCAGCTCGGTGGAGCGCGCGAGCCCGGCGAGCGCGGAGGCGGCGGTGAACACGGACAGCCCGACCACGAACATGCGCTTGCGCCCAAAGCGGTCGCCGAGCGCGGCGCCGGTGAGCAGCAGCACGGCGTAGGCGAGCACGTACGCGTTGACGGTCCACTCGAGCGACTGGATGGACGCGCCGAGGTCGCGGTGGATGGTGGGCAGCGCGACGCTGACCACGAGGTTGTCGAGCACTGCCATGAACAGCGCCACCGACACGATGCCCAACGTCCAACCGTTCCTGCGCGAACCGCTCATGACCGTCGCTCCTTACTCGAAGAACCCATCGTAGAGTCATTATTAGCAGTTACTAATAATATAGTCAAGGGTGTCGCGAGGTTCCTGTTGCCTTCGCTGCCGCGTATAACTATTGTGATACCGCAATTTGTTCGGCCGGGCGAGCGGGGCGAGCGTGCGTGCAACGGGACGACCGGGTGTGCGCGGCCGGCGAAATACCATGCGGACGATGAAGCGCATGAGCGGAGGGCTTGCTGCGCTGGCGCTGGGCGCGTGCACGGCGGGCGCGCTGGGCGGCTGCGGCTCCTCGAAACCGGCGTCGGCGAGCGCGCCGGCGAGCACGCAGACGACGGCGAGCACCCCCACGGCGTCGACCCCGACGACGACCACGAGCACCAGCACCAGCACGCCGAGCACGACGACGGCGCAGACGAGCACGAGCGCGGGGAGCGCGCCGGCGAGCGGTGCGGGTGGCACGGCTGCGCCGAGCACGACACGCACGGCGCCGGAGCCGGCGTTCGCCGAAGCCGAACAGCACGCGGGCGACCTCCAGCAAGCGCTGGGCGTGCTGCAGGCGCGCGGCTACACGGCGGGCGACACCTCCGAGTACCACGCCAGCCAAACGTTGCGCGTGCTCGTGGGCACGAAGGCGGGCTCCACCGGCGGCTACGAACAGCAGGCGTTCTTCTTCGTGGACGGCCACTACATCGGCACCGACACCAAGGAACCAAGTGCGACTGTCGAAGTGGTTTCGCAGAACGACACGGAAGTGACGCTTGCCTATTCGCTGTACCGCTCGACGGACGCGATGTCAAGCCCTAGCGGCGGGAAGGCGACGGTGCGCTTTGCGCTCAACGACGGCAAATTGACGGCGCTCGACCCGATTCCGCCGGCCACCTCGGCCACCTCATCCACAGGGCTGAGCAGGCGCTGAACGCTCAAGCGGACGGCCTCGACGGCCGATCGCTTGAGCATGGACGCAGCGGCGGCACCCGCATCCGAGCCGAAGGGCACCACGCGCGAGGGCAGCACGCCGGAGGGCAGCACGCGCGAGGGCAGCACGCCGGCGGGCACCACGCCGGAGGGCACAACGCGCGTGCAGGATCCGGCGGAGGACAAGCGCGAGGTGTGCTGCTCGCTGACCAGCGTGCTGCTGCGACTGGTGCGCGGCGACGGCGGCGAGGAGGCGGTGGGCGAGCTCTTGCGGCGCGCCGGCTGCAAGCGCGAGCCGGCGTTCCTGGAAAACGCCGACAACTGGATCTCCCAAGCGGAGGCGTACGCGCTGCTGGCGGGCGGAGTGCAGATCACCGGCGACAGCGCGTTCGCGCGGCGGGTGGGCGAAGAGACGGTGAGCCAGCACGCGGGCAAGCAGGTGGCCACGCTGCTGCGCTCGCTGGGATCGGTGGAGGCGGTGCTGCAGGCGGTCGCGCAGACGGCCGGCAAGCTGACGACGACCACCGAGCTGGAGGCGCTGGAGGTGGGCCCAGGGCGCGCGCTGGTGCGCGCCGCCGCGCGGGCGGGCTTCAAGCGCAGCACGCTCAACTGCGACATGACGGTGGGGCTGCTGACGAGCACCCCAGGGCTGTTCGGCCTGCCACCGGCGCGCGTGCAGCAGAGCGAATGCCAGGCGCGCGGCGGGGCGCAGTGCCTGTACACGGTCAGCTGGGACGCCGAGCAGGCGGCGACTGCCGCGGACCCCCAGCAGCGCGTGACCGCGCTGGAGGCGCAGCTGCTGGCGACCTCCGAGCGCCTGCACAGCGTGTACGCGATTGCCAGCGACCTGGTCTCCACGGAGGACCTGCAGACGGTGCTGCGCCGCATCGTCGAGCGCGCTGCGGACGCCGTGCGCGCGCCCAGCCACATCCTCGCGGTGCGCCCCGACGCGAGCGCCGAGCTGCAGGTGTACCGCCGCGGCATCGGCGAGGACGAGGCGCGAGAGCTCGCTGAGGCGACGCTCGCGGGCGAGCGGGTGTCGGGCGAGTCGATGCTGGTGGTGGACGTTTGCTCCAGCCGCCGCAGCTACGGCCAGCTGATCGCGCGCTACCCCGGCACGATCGAGTTCTTCCCCCAGGAAGAGCAGATGCTGAGCCTGTACGCCAAGCACGCGGCGGCCGTGCTGGACATGGCGCTGGCGCTGCAGGAGTCCGCCCGGCGCCACGAACAGGTGAGCGCGCTGCTGGCGCTCTCGCACGCCTTGGCAAAGGCGGGCACCAGCGTGGAGGTGGTCGAGCGGCTGGCGGCGGCGGCGCCGGAGGTGATCGACTGCGACCGCACCGCGGTGTGGCTGTGGGACGCGCACGAGCGCTGCCTGCGCTTCACCTCCTCGTGGGCGCGCGCGGGCGAGAGGGAGGGCATGCTCGACGGCAAGACGATCGCGCCGGAGCAGACGCCCAACCTGCGCCGGATGCTGGCGCAGCCGGAACCGCACTTCTTCGAGCAGGGCACGGACGACAAGTTCATCGCGGCGATGATGCAGATGCTCGAAGTGGTCGCGCTGACCGTCGTGCCGATCGTCGCCAGGGGTGAGTTTCTTGGCATCCTCACCGCCTCGGCAACCGAGCGCACGGAGCGCCTGCGCCGCGACGAGGACATGGTGCAGCGCCTCACCGGCATCGCCGCGCTGGCGGCGCCGGCGATCCAAAACGGCCAGCTGGTGGACCAGTTGCGCTACAAAGCAAGCCACGACGGGCTCACGGGCCTGCTCAACCGCGTGGGCTTCCGCCAGCACATCGACGCCGCGCTCGACCGCGTCGCCGCCGGCGATGGTCACGTGGGGCTGCTGTTCGTGGACCTCAACGAGTTCAAGCGCGTCAACGACCTGCACGGCCACGAGGCTGGCGACGAGCTCATCTGCCAAGCCGCCAACCGCCTGCAGGCGACGTGCAGGGGCGCCGACGAAGTGGCGCGCCTGGGCGGCGACGAGTTCGCGATCGTGCTCGCGAACGTGGACAAGGACGAGCAGGTGCGCGCGGCCGAACGCCGCGTGCGCGACGCGTTCGCCGCGCCCTTCAGCCTCGGCCCCGTCACGCTGACGGTCGGCGCGAGCGTCGGCGGCGGTGTGTGGCCACGCGACGGCGAGACGGTCGGCGAGCTGGTCAGGCACGCGGACGCGGCGATGTACGAAGACAAGGCGCGCAGCCGCCGCGCAGCCGCTTAGGCGCGCCGCAGTTGCTCAGCGCTGCGCAGCCGCACGTGCGGCGGGCGCGCGCGGCAGCCGGCGCGCAGCCGCTCAGGCGCGGCGCAGCAGCCGCGCGAGCAGCGACGGCCGGTGCGGCTGCGCGCGCCGCCACTCCTCGCGGGACGGCAGTTGCCCGCGCGCTCGCGCGGCGGCGACGCACTCGCTGTGCGCGTGCCGGCGCCGGCGGGTGTCGCCTTCGGGCGCGATCAGCATATGCTCGCTCATGGCGGCCAAATGACGACCACAGAACGGACAACGATACGTCGCAGGCTTCAACGACGACGCACGACGCCACGTCCACCACGGGGCGCGCGGCAAGCTGGGCATGGCTCCATTGTGGCGCCTGTTGCCGCCACGCTCGCGGCGAGCCTGGCGGTGGGCGTGGGTCTGGTGCTCGCCCGCTCCGAGCGCGCGCGCCGCCGCACGCCCGCCCGCGAGCACGACCACGAGCTGGGGCTGCACCCCGGCGAGCCGCTGCCGACGGGCCTGCGGCGCATGGCCCTCGGCCAGGTGGACCTCGCGCTGGAGCAGCTGGGAGCCGCGGGCGGCAACGGCCGCGCGCCGGACGAGACGGCGGTGCACGAGACGCGCAAGGCGATCAAGCGCCTGCGCGCGCTGCTGCGGGTGCTGCGCCACGAGCTCGGCGAGCGCGGCTTCCAGCGCGAGAACGCGGCGCTGCGCGACGTCGCCCGCGAACTGTCGGCCACGCGCGACGCGACCGTGATGCTCGCCACGCTCGACGCGCTGATCGCACGCAACCCGCGCAAGCTGGGGCGCCGGCGCGGCGTACGCGCGCTGCGCGAGCGCGTGGCGGGCGAGAGCGCGCGCATGCAGCAGCTGACGCTCGCCGACGCCCTCGCGCGCGCGAACGTGCTCGGCGAGCTGCACGCGATCCGCTGGCGCGTGGCCGCCTGGCCGCTGCCCGCGCAGGACGGCCTGGGGTTGATCGACGCGGACCTCGAGGCGCTCTACCGCCAGGGCCGCGCGCGCGGCCGGCGTGCGAGGCGCGCGCACGGCGAGCGCGCGCTGGCGATGCACATGTGGCGCAAACGCGTCAAGGACCTGCGCTACGTGGCAGAAATGCTCGAGCGCCGCCAGCCGGCGAGCGCCGCCAACGCACGCGCGACAGGCAAGCGCACCGGCGCCAAGCGCACGGGCTCCAAGCCGGCCGGCTCCAAGTCCGCCGACTCCAAGCGCGCCGGCGCGCACGCGGCGCGGCTGCGCAAGCTGGCCGCGCGCGCGGACGCCCTCGGCGAACTGCTCGGCGAGGAGCACGACCTGGCGGTGCTCGAAGCGCACCTGCGCTCCTGCGCCAAGCGCAAGCGTCGCCACAAGGCCACACGCGCCGAGGAGCGCGACGCGCTGTGGCGCACCGGACGGGCCACGCGCAAGGCACTGCTGAGAGCGATCGCCAAGCGCCGCCGTCAGCTGCACCGGCGCGCGCTGCGCAAGGGCGAGCGGCTGTACCGCGAGCAGCCCAGGCGCTTCATGCGCGGTGTGCGCGCCGGCTATCAGCGCGGCACGAGCCAGCCGAACGTCAGCTGACGCTGACGACCGTCAGCGTGCGCTTGCCCTTCGGCAGCGTGACCGCCGTCTGCTCGCCCGTCGCGCGCCCGATCAGCGCGACGGCCATCGGCGATTCCGCCGACAGGCGCCCCTCGCGCGGGGCGGCGTCGTGGGAGCTCACGATCCGCCACGTCTGCTCCGCGCCCCGCTCGTCGCGCACGACCACCGTCGAGCCGAAGCTCACCACGTCGCCCGCGCCGTCCGGCGCCTCCGCGACGACCACCGCGCCGGTGATCTTCTCGCGCAGGCGCGCGATCTTCGTCTCCAGGTGCGCCTGCTCGTTCTTCGCGTCGTGGTACTCGCTGTTCTCCTTCAGATCGCCCCATTCGCGCGCCGTCTTGATGCGCGCGGCGATCTCGCGCCGGCCCTCTCCCTCCAGCGTCGCCAGCTCCGCTTCCAGCGCCGCCAGGCCCTCAGCCGTCGTCAGGTTCGCGCCCTCGCTCATCGCAGCAAAGCCTAGCGGTCCCCGTGCGCGACGCCGCTCCCCGGCGCGTCAGCGCCGTCATATAAAGCTTAAAAGTAGTCCGCCGCGGGAATCGACAGCAGCGCGTACGCCTGCACGATCGCCGCCTGCACCAGCAGCTGCGGCGCCGGCGGCGAGCCGGACACGAACAGGTAGTCGCTCAGACGCTCCTTCAGCCACGCGTAGTTCACGTAGTTCTGGGCCAGCGACGCCCCCGGCGGGTCGTGTGTGACCGAGTCCAGGTACATCAGGTTGCGCAGGTACACCGACACGAAGAACGGGTTTTCCGCGACCAGCCGTTCGAGCGTGAAGTACGCCAGCGCCGCCGCCGCCGTCTGGCGCGCCTGCCACAGGTAGCCCGCGTTGCCGGTCGCCTGGTACAGCAGCGTGGCGGCGCCGATCATCGAGCCCTGGTTGTAGCTCCACAGCGCCGGTTCCACCACGCCTCGCTCGCCCACATGGTCGCCGTACATGCCATTGGACTCCAGCAGGCATTCGCGCACCCACGCGTACGCCTTTTCCGCGAACTGCAGGTATTCGGCGTCGCCCGTCAGTTTGTACAGCAGCGCGCCCAGCTCCGCCGCCGGCGCGGTCGTCGTCGTGTTGCGTTCCCTGTCTTCCGTCGAGTTCGAGAACGGTATCCCGCCGGGGCAGCCCAGCGCGGGGTTGGTCTGCCAGCCGGCCATCTCAAACGCCATGATCCCCTCCGCGCTGCCCAGCAGCGCGGTCTTGCCGGTCAGCTGGTACAAGCGCACCATCTCGATCCCCACCCAGTCGTTGTCGTCGTAGTACTTCGTCCCCCCCGGCCCCGCCGGCGGCGCCACCGTGCCGTCGAACGCCGCCAGCGAGCTCGTGTACGTGCCTTCCGGCGCCCCCGAGTTGTCGTTGTCCAAATACGAGTTCAAGCCCGTCAGGCGAGCATCCAGTTCCCTGCCCAGCTCCAGTCCCAGCGTCGGGCTCAAGTGCGGGATGAACGCCACGCTCACCGTCGCCGCCAGCGCCTGCGAGAACGGCCACAAATAGGAGAACGGTTCGCCCTCATACAACCCCGAGCCGCTGATGTAGAAGTTCTTCTGCATCGCTTCAAACGCCACCAGCGCGCGCGCCGGGTTGCCGTGCAGCACCGGCGGCTTGGGCTTGCGCGGCTTACCCCTCGGCGCCGACTTGGGGGCGGCGGGCGCCGACTTGGCGGAGGCGCCGGGCGCCGAGCTGGGCGCTGAGCTGGGCGCTGAGCTGGGTGCGACGCCACCACTCTGCGTGGCCGACGCCGGTGGCGCCGACACAAGCAGCGCCGCCGCCAGAGCCGCGAGCATGGCGAGGGCCGGACGAGCGTGGGCGGGATGCGGGATCATCAACTCTGAGCAAACACAACAGACGGCCGGCGCGTTCGATTTGGTGCACGCACGCCGCGGCGTGCACGGGCGGCCCGCCGGCCCCCTCCGCAGCCGCTCGCCCCGTGCGCCATTGTCTCACAGGCCACGCTCGCGCGGTGAGGGTTGAAGGGCCACTTGCACTCCCCGCGCTACCACTACACGGCCGTCGGCCACGTGACGATCGACGTGTTCGACGACGGTTCAGCGCGCCCCGGCGGAAGCGCCTTCTATGCCGCGCTGCAGGCCGCGCGGCTTGGCCTGCGCGCGCTGGTGATCACGCGCGGCGTGGCAAGCGAGATCGAGGCGCTGCTCGCGCCCTACGCCCATGAGCTGGCGGTGCGCGTGCTGGACGGCGAGCACACCACCACGCTGCTGACCAGCGGCGCGGACGGCGAGCGCAGCCAGCGCGTGCGCGCGTGGGCCGGGCCGATCGCCGATCAGCTGGAGCTCGACACCCACATCCTGCACCTCGCGCCCGTCGCCCGCGAGAGCCCCGCCAGCTGGCGCGGACGGCCGGCGTTCGTCGGGCTCACCCCGCAGGGCCTCGCGCGCGCGTGGGACGGCCCCACGGGGACAGTCACGCACGTCACGCCAGACGCCGATGCGGCGGCGATCGCGCGTCGCTGCAACGCGCTGGTGGTCAGCGACCACGAGCGCGCCAGCTGCGCGGCGCTGATCGCAGCTGCCCGCGCCGCCGGCGCGGTGGTGGCGATCACCGCGGGCGCGCGCCCCACCACGCTGCTCGCTCCCGGCGCCGGCGAGCGGACGCTGGCGGTGGCGCCGGTGACGAACGCAGTCGACGATCTCGGCGCCGGCGACGTGTTCGCGGCGGCGTTCTTCATCGCCCTCAGCGAAGGCCAGGACGTGACCGCGGCGGCGCGCTTCGCGAGCGCCGCGGCAGCCGTGCGCATGCGCGGCCTCGGCGCCGGCGCGATCGGCGGGCGCGCCGACGTGCAGGAGCGCCTCACGCTTGCTGCGCGCGGCCGATGAGCGAGCACAGCTCGCCCGCGTCCAGCTCATCCACCAGCCCGCACGCGCGCGCCGCCAGGATCAGGCTGCCGCCCACCGGCGCCAGCTCCACGGTCGCCACGCGCGCGCCCGGCGCGCACGCGTGGACGGCGCGCGTCAGCGGCTCCACGAACACCGCCCCCGCCTTGTACGCGCTGCCGATCAAGCCCACCGGAAAGCGTTCGCCGGCGAGGCCCGTCTGGCGGATGACCGCCGCGATCTGCTCGCCGAGCTCGCGTGCGCCGCGCTCGTACAGCTCGCGCGCCACCGCGTCGCCCTGCTCGGCGAGCTTGGCCGTTTCGATCGCAAACGCCGCGATCTCACCCTTCGTGCGCGGCTTGCTGTACACGCTCTGCGCCACCGCCTCCACGCTCGGCTCGCCGAAGAACGCCTTCGCGGCGTCGCTCAGCGCGGTCGCCGGGCCGGAGGCCTCGCGGTCGCGCAGCGCCGCCTTGATCGACTGCACGCCCAGCCAGTAGCCGGAGCCCTCGTCGCCCAGCACATGCCCCCAGCCGCCCGCGCGCCACGCGCGCAGCTGCGCGCCCGTGCCACCCACGCCGAACACGTTCGAGCCGGTGCCCGCGATCGCCGCCACGCCCGGCCCGGCCCCCGTGGCGGTGGCCCAAGCCCCGACCACGTCGTTGACGACCAGCCACGCGTCGCCGCGCGCCGCGCGCACCTCCCCCGCGATCGCATGCATGTCGGTGCCCGCCACCGCCAGCACCGCCGCCCCCAGCTCGCCCGCGTCGATCCCCGCCCGCTCGATCGCCTCCTCGGCCGCGCCCAGCAGCGCCTGCACCGCGGCGCTCGCGCCCACCGCATCTTCGTTGCTCGGGCCGCCGTGCCCCACGTGCAGCGCCCGGCGCTCGAGATCGAGCACCGCGGCCAGCGTCTTGGTGGCGCCGCCGTCCACGCCCAGCACGTAGCGCACGTCCGCGCGCGGCTGCGCGGAGGTGAGAAAGGCGGGCAGCTGGACGAGCGATTCCTGCTCCATCTCGCGCATCCTCCCAGGATTGACAACACGGCGACAGTGCACGAATGCGACGCGTGGGCCGCTCGTTGGAGTGTCCAACGGGTGTCCATCGCCTCATGCGAGCACACCACGCGGCCGATCCCACCAGCAGCATGGGGGAAACTTCGCTAGCAAATGACGTCAGCTCCGTTGTTCAAGACAGCCAGGCGATCGCAGCGGGCGCCGAAGCGCTGCTGCGCGAGCACCCGGACGCGTTGGTGTGCGGGCTTGCCAGCAACGGCCTGATCGTGCCGGTGCCGCAGTCGATCGGGCTGTGGGGACAGGGCTTGATCGAGGGCCGTGCGCTGATCGACAGCGTGGTGGCGGCCGACCGCGCGAAGGTGGTGCGGCTGTGGACGCGCGTCCAGGAGGAGGGCGCGGCGGCCGGCAGGGTCCGCCTGCTGCGCCAGCCGGCGACGTGGACGACCCTGCATTTCCTGGACGTGCGCGAAATGCACGGCGTGCTGCTCGGCGTGATCCTCCCCAGCGAGGACCAGGCAGACGACGACGCGGATGTCGAGGAGCAGGCGCCGGCGGCGCCGCGCTTCTGCTCGCTGATGGAGGACGAGGGCGCGCGGGTGCTCGCGTGCGACAAGGCTTTCACGGAGATGTTCGGCTACAGCGAGGAGGAGCTCGTCGGCAACTCGGTGCTCGACCAGATCCATCCCGACGACCAGGGCCGCGCGGTCGAGGGCTGGTTGGCGGTGCTGTCCACCGGACGCGACCAGCAGACGCGGCTGCGCCGCCGCCGCCTGGACGGGACGTGGATGTGGGTTGACACGACCCTGCGCAACCTGCTGAACCACCCCGGCCACAACTATGTGCTCGTGGAGATCATCGACATCTCCGCGGAGATGCAAGCGCAGGAAGCGCTGCAGGAACGCGAGGAGCTGCTGCGCCGGTTGACCGCCGCGATGCCCGTCGGGCTGCTGCAACTGGATACCGCGCGCAACGTCGTCTACAACAACGCCCGCCTGCTGGAGATCCTGTATGGCGCGCAGACACCGTCCGCACACGACGCTGACGAGGACACAGACGCGGACGGCTTTGACATGGTGGGCGAGCTCGGGGCGGACGCTGAGCTCACGTTTGCGACCTCCACCGCCAGCCTGCTGAGCACGATCGACGAGGCGAGCATGGCCGAGCTCGACGCGGCGCTCGAAGAGGTGTTCGGCGAAGGCGTCGACCGCGATGTCGAGGTCGACGTCACGCTGCCCTGCGGCACGTGGCGGCGGGCGCTGATGAGCCTGCGCGCGCTGCTGCGCCCCAACGGCGACGTGATGGGGGCAATCACCTGCGTGCTCGACATCACCGACAGCGCACGCGCCCGCCAGGAGCTCGAGCGGCGCGCCACCTTCGACCCGCTCACGCACTGCCACAACCGCTCGTCGGTGCTGAGCACGCTCGAGCGCGAGCTCGCGCGCGAGGACGCGGTGTGCACGGGTGTGGTGTACGTGGATCTCGACAAGTTCAAGCCCGTCAACGACAAGCTCGGGCACGCCGCCGGCGACGAGCTGCTGGTGCTGGTGGCCGAGCGGCTGAAACTCGCCTCCCGCGACAGCGACGTTGTCGGGCGCCTCGGTGGCGACGAGTTCCTGGTGGTGCTGCGCGACATCCCTGGAGCGCAGATGGCGATGCGCGCCGCCGAGCGCATCTGCGACGCGCTGTGCGGCACCTTCGAGCTCGCCGGCGGCAAGGCGGAGCTGAGCGCGAGCGTCGGCGTGGCGTGCGCGGCCGACCAGGGACTCTCTCCCGACGAACTCGTCAAGCGCGCCGACGGCGCGATGTACAAGGCCAAGCAGAACGGGCGCGGCGCGCCCGTGCTCGCAAGCTGAGCGCCAGCCCTCAAACGCGTGAAGGGCGGGAGACCGGCCGCCGCAGCAACCGGTTCCCGCCCTTCCAGCGAGCTACGAAACTACGCTAGGGCGCTATTCCCAGCTTATGTTCCCGTCCTTGACTTCGGTGGTCAGCACGCCGTGCGCCTTGCCCTTTTCGCCACCGGTCGTTTCCAGTTTTTCACACAGGCCACCTTCGTATTCGTATTCGAGATCCTTGAAGGTGTTGTCGATTTTCAGCTTGCTCTGTTCTTCGGTGGGGAAGTACTTCAGGTTCGGGTTCGACACCGTGAAGGGCGTGAAGACAGCGTCACCGTAGACCTTGCCCGGCTTTTCTTCCGCCTTTTCCGGAAGTGTCTGCGCTTCCCATTCGATCAGGCACTTGCCGAGTTCCTTGATCTTGATGAGCACCGAGCCGGGGTTCACGAGCCTGACGGTAGATTCGCTTTCCGAGCCGGTTTCAAGGAAACCGTTCGCGTTGTATTCGTACTGGACGGGGCCGAACTTGACGCGCACCCCTTCGACAGTTTTGTTACCGATCTTCACCGAGTTCGTCGTGCATTCCGAGTACTTGACGGTCTCGAAGATCGTGTCCGAATCGTTCGACGTGATCGCACCCTTGCTGGTCGCCGAATCACAGACGATCGCAAACGGCGAGAAGTCGAATTCCTGGGGCCCTTCGCTCGCGCCCAGGAGCTCCCCCGGTTCGGTTTCCGTGAACGTCCGTGCGACGCCCTTCTTCGAGGCGTTGGCTAGAAAGTGGTGCTGCACCGGCGTGCTCGCCAAGGCGGGAGCCGCGCCGAGCGCGGCCGCGCACAGCGCAGCAATGACCCCAACTGTGATCGTCCTGACGCTTCTCATTCTCCTAAGTCCTCGCTTTCGCCCGTAGAAGGCTGGTTGCAGATCTGGCCACGTTGTCAACGACTTGTAAGCTGCTCGGACGCTGCCCGACTCGCTTGCTACCCCGAAGCTGCTTCAGGGCCCCCTCCTCCACATCACCCGAGATAGAGAGCGCGCAGCATACCACGAAACGCGGCTACCCGACAACATAAACGTCCCCGAACGCGGCCTCCAAGTGCCCCTGCCGGCCGTTGGCTGGCCAGCCGGCCAAAGCGCGTGTCCCGTTCGCCCCGCGCGTGGGCGTGAGCGGCCCAAATCCAAGCCTTGCTCGCTCCGAACGCCTGCGGCTCAGCACCAACTCGTGGCCGCCGCGGCCCGGTGCGCGCTGCTCGGTCCGGGCGCACCGGCCCGGTGCGCGCGGCTCGGTCCGAGCGCTGGGACGTGCTCTAGGACGCCAGACGCCAGAGCTGGAGTGACTGGACGGCGCGTGCGGCGTGCCAGGGTCGGTGGATTCGGATGTATGCGCAAAGCGCAGTGCAGCGGTCAAGTAGCCGCGAGCGCAGGCCGATGGCCCCCCCAAGGGACACGACTGGTGTCCACGGACATAAAAGGGGGCCAATCGTGCTCAACATATTTAGCAGACGGAGGCTAGCCTCTCGGAAGCAACGGCTGGCAGCGCTTGCAGTGTTCGCGCTGGCGGCGGTGCTCGGGGTGGGCGCATACGCGTTTACCGCGAGCAACACCATCCCGGAACAGTCCGCGGGCGGTGGCAGCGCCACGGTGTCTGGCTACACCGAGGTCGGCAAAAGCTACACGTTCACCGCCAACGGTGAAGAAACGACCGGAGTCGAACTCATCCTCAAAGGTGAACAGGAGCCGAGCGACGTGAAGGTCGCTCTGACCAAAGCGGCGCCCACGTTGGCTTCAGAATGGTCGGACTGTCCGAAAGCCGACATCTCTGAACTCGCAGCGAAAGAATACCTGGCCAAATGCACGTTCACAGCGGCCATCCCCGATGGGGAAGGCCTGAAGCTGTCCGTCACGGCCGTCAGTGAAGGCGAAGTGATCATCGGCTAGCAGCACCACCGATATGGGCAACGCGGAGCGGCTGGCGCACCAGCCGCTCCGCGCCCAGACCAGCAGTGCGCACTCCGAGCCGGTAATGCGACCTCGTCAGATCAGAAAACTTCTCTCGATCGCCCTGGGACTGATCGTCCTGGGATCTCTGTGGTTCTACTTCGCGCCGGCCCAGCTCGGCGGCTCCACGACCTACGTGGTCACCCACGGGATCAGCATGGAGCCTCGCTTCCACACCGGCGACCTGGCGCTCGTGCGCAGCCAGAGCAGCTACCACGTGGGTGAAATCGTCGCCTACCACAACAAAATGCTGCACACGATCGTGCTGCACCGGATCGTCGGGCGCGACGGCAGCCGCTACATCTTCAAGGGCGACAACAACAACTACCTCGACTTCGAACATCCAGCCGCCAGCCAGCTGATCGGCGCGCTGTGGATACACATCCACGGGGCCGGCGCGGTCCTGCAGTCGATCCGCTCGCCGGCGCTCGTCGGCATCCTGATCGCCGCCGGGATCTTGCTCCTCACCGGGGCCGCGTTCAAGCGACGCCGGCGACTCAGGGGCAGGGAGCGGCGCACGGGCGAAGGCAACACGCAGCGGCACGCACATTCACCGCAGCACGCAGACAACTCCGTCGTCGGCCTGCTCTCGATCGGCCTCATCGCACTGCTTCCGTTCGTCGCGCTCGCGCTGCTCGCGTTTACCCGCGCGACCTCCGAACGTCTCCCATACAAGATCCCCTACAAGCAGAGCGGCACGTTCTCCTACTCCGCCAACGCAGCGCCGGGGCCGGTCTACCCGGACAACCGCGCGGTGACCGGCGATCCACTGTTCACCCACGTGCTGAGCGCGGCCGACCTACGCTTCGCCTACGCGTTCCAAACCGCCGCCCGGCACTCGCTCGCGGGGAAGGCTTCGCTGGTCGCGACGGTCACTTCGACGAGTGGCTGGCAGACGACGCTCGCGCTCGGCGCGCCGACGCACTTCCGCGGCGATCACGCGCTGGCCACCGGAACGCTCGACCTGACGTCGCTGCTCGCACTGCTGCGAAATGTCGAAGACACCACGAAGACGCGCGGCAGCTACACGCTGACGATCACCCCGAACGTGAGCGTGAGCGGCGTCAGCGATCTCGGCCCGATCCACACCACGTTCGCGCCGGAAATGAAGTTCTCTTTGGAAGAAGCCGAGATCCGGCCGGCCGCCTCCTCGAGCAGCGCGCTCGCAGCCGCTGCGCCGGCGACCAACCAGTTTGCTCCGTCGAGCTCCGGCGTGGTGACGGGCGCGCGCGACCAGCCGATGTACCTCTCGCTGGTCCTCGTGCGCCTGTCGGTGGCAACGGCGCGCACGATCGCGCTCGTCGCGATCGCCGTGCTCGTCGCCGTCCTGCTCGCGATCCTCGCGCTCCTGCGACCCGTGCTGGCACTCCGCCGAGCGCGACCCGGCGACGAGGCGGCGAGCATCAGGACGCGCTACGGGCGCCTGATAGTCCCCGTCGCACACGTGGCGCAGCTCCCAGGCGTTGCTGTGATCGACGTCGCCGACATGGACGCGCTGGTGCGCATCGCCGACCATTACGACCGCTCGATCCTGCACGAAACGAGCGCTGCGGGCGACGCATTTTGGATCACCGACGAGAGCGGTCAGTTCCGCTATGCGCTCAGCGCACAGGCGCCCGTGGCCGCTGTGCAAGCGGACGCCGTCGCAGCGCCCACCGACGCGGGCATCGACGACACCGGTGAGGTTGCATCCATGCCCGCGCCCGCCGCTGCGGCGCCGTACGGCGTGGATGGGCGCATGCCTGGGGAGCCGCGGAGCGCGTGGGAGGAGGTGCCGACGAGCGAATTCACCGCTGTGCACCTGGCGACGAACGGCCCGAGCTACGTGGCGCCACCCAGCTACCCCGCCGCGCAGCCCGTGGCGGCGCAAACCAACGGCACGAGCCACGCACCGGCACCCGACATCCCCGCCGCGCAGCCCGTGACAGCGCAAACCAACGGCACAAGCCACGCACCGGCACCCAACATCCCCGCCGCGCAGCCCGTGACAGCGCAAACCAACGGCACGAGCCACGCGCCGGCACCCGACATCCCCGCCGCGCAGCCCGTGACAGCGCAGACCAACGGCACGAGCCACGCGGCGTCGCCGACGTTCGAGTTCGAGCTACCGCTGCCGCACGCGGCGGATGAGGTGTACGAGGACGAACTGGAGTTGGCGGTGATCGGTTACGAGCCGAGCCGCACGGGCAGGGCGAATCGCTCGAACACGTCGGCGAGCTTGCCGGCGTGGACGGGCTCGTAGGGTAGCGCTCGAACACGTCGCGCCCGCGTGGCTCGGTGGAGCGCGCGATGAAGGCGGTCGTGCTCGTGCCACGCGCACAAGCCCGACGCCGGCTGGGCGTTGGCGTACGCGGCAGGAGCTGGGCGAACGCATCCTGCCCGCCGGCGCGCGCCCGCGCGGGCAGACCTCGCTCGTCGGGGCTCGCGCTGGTGGAGGCTGCGGGCATTCCTCGGTCGGATCAAGCGCGACGGGGTAGTTTGCGCCAGAGGGCGATGAGTTTCGCTCGCGCGCCGTCTGAGAAGCGGCATCCCCAACCAAGAAGGAGGATTCACATGAGTAGCACCGCAGCAGGGACACACATCGACCAGCTGGCGACGGTGATGGTTCCGGTCAGCGACCAGGACGCGGCGATCGCGTTCTACACGCTGAAGCTGGGCTTCGAGAAGCGCACGGACGTGCCGATGGGCGAGGCGATGCGCTGGATCGAAGTCGCTCCGCCGGGCGCCGCGAGCACGATCGCGATCGTGCCGGCGCGGGAGGGCGAAACGGTGGGCGTCGAGACGCGCATCGCACTGGAGACCACCGACATCGACGCCGACCATGCGAGCTTGAAAGCCCAGGGGGTGGACGTGGATGCGGAGATCTCGCGCATGGGCGATCCGGTTCCGCCGATGTTCTTCTTCCGCGACCAGGACAGCAACCGCCTGCTGATCGTCCAGCGCGGCGGCTGAAGTTCGGCCTAATGGACTAACGCGGCGGTGAACTACGGAACACCCACGCCCCGCTGGTGCCGTTGGGATGCCAGACGCATTCCACGAGCCCAGCGGGGCGATGCAAGAAGGGATCGACACACCGCGATGACGCCATCCACTGCCACGCGAGACACGAGAAGCACCCGCAGCCGCCAGTCCTCCCACGAGCAAGATCGAACGGCCACGCGCGCGACGCCGGTCAGGACGCGCGAACGCCACAAGCGCGGCGGGCACGCGCAGCGACTGCGCATCGCTTTTGAAGCAGTGGACAGCTACCCGGCGCTGCTGGACGCCCGCAACCGTGTGCTCGCGGCGAGTGCCGTCGAGCACCCGTCGATCCCACAGCTGGTGGCTGCAGTCGAGTCGGATATCGCGCTGACGATCGCGACGCTGCGTGCGGCGAACGCACAAACGAGCGACGCACGGCGGCGCAAACGCTACGACAACGTGGTGGAGGCCGTCGAAGCTTTGCCCGCACACAAGCTGCGGGCCGTCGCCAGCCACGTGCGTACGTTCGACTTCTTCGAACAGGCGGGCATCTGGAGGTGGGCGCCGGCCCGCATGCGCTTGCACGCGCTGGCAACGCAGCGCGCGGCCGACAGGATCGCTGCGGCGGTGCACTACGACAAACGCGACCGGCTGGCGGCGAGCAGCCTGCTGCATGACATCGGCAAGCTGGTGCTCGCACGCGCGTACCCCGGCTATCCGCTGGAGATCCACGCGGGCGCGAGAACGCCACAGGAGCGCGCGCAGCTCGAGCGCAGGGAGCTGGGCGTCGACCACGCGGTGGTCGCGGGCGTGCTGATCGAGCGGTGGGGCCTGCCGGCGACGCTGGCCGAGGCAATCGAGCATCACCACCAGGCCGACGCGACTGGCGAGGCGGCGATCGTCCGCCTGGCGGACATGGTTGCGCGCTACGAGCAAGGCGTGCACGTGCCAGGCGCGGACATGCTCGCGAGCGCACGCGCGGCGGGGCTCGACGACAACGATCTGCGTGTGCTGCTGCAGGACCTGCACGGCTCGCCCGACCGGCGCCAGGAGGCGATCCACGACTGCCCGCTGACCGAGCGCGAGCTCAGCCTGCTGACGCGACTGGGGGAAGGCGACGTGTACAAGCAGATCGCCCACGAGCTGACGCTGTCGGTGAGCACGGTGCGCACCCACCTGCACAACATCTACTGCAAGCTCGGCGTGGTCAACCGCGCGCAGGCGGTGCTGCTGGCCAACGAAAACGGGTGGATCTGAAGCCACCGGACGTGGGTGGGACGGTGGACGGATGGGCACCGATCTGAAGCCCGTGCAGCTCGACGTGACGGAGGGGCGTTTCAGCGTGGCGCTGGCGGGAGAGGCATACGGCCGCGCCAAGGGGTTGGCGCCATCACCATCACTCCCGTCAGCTGGATCGTCATGCATGACGCACCCGGCCACAGAGTGCAGATCGCGCGCGTCGCGCCAGTTGTTGACGCACCGCGGCAGGAGTACGACGACGACGGGTGGCCGATCGGCTTCACGCCGCCTCGTGGTCTGCGTCCTCGCGTGCGAAGAACGCTCGCGCGCCAGCAGACAGGCCAGCGGATCGCGGCAGCCCAGACAGACCCCTGCCATGGCTACCTGTGGTATCCGCGCTGGACCGGCCGCCGACTGGCTGAAGTCGTGCGCGAGATCGGCCACACCGGCGCGTTCGATTGCCTTCGCCAGCGCCTCGCCGCCGAGCGTGGGTGGACTGAGAGCGAGTTGCGAACGCGGCTCGACCCGCTACGCAGCCCTTCGCCCTAACGAAATCAATAGCTGATGTTGTAAACAACAAACCCATCTCGCTACAAGCCATTTACTGTAAGAGGAGCCGTCCTGAAGGGCGACGGTCGGCAGGCGGCTTCGAGACCATCGCCAGCGCTAGAAAACGAGCGCTTGGGCAAGCAGCGCCAGACGCTCGCTACGGACGAGCTGCGAGCGCGGCAACGGACGGACGGCACCCGCCCACTCCCGCTGGGCCAAGCTGAACTGCTCGTCGCGGGGCATCTTGGACCTGCTAATCGTGCACAGCGCGAGCATGAGCGGTGTGCGCTGGCGCGCTTGTTTGGTCAGCGACGCAGCATCACCGCCTAGACTGTGCGTTGGAGGTCACGTGATGCCAGAGCCAGCAGCGAGCAACGACCACATCGAGCGAGCCAGCACGCAGTTCTGGAATCCTCCTTCGCTGGAGGAACTGATGACCGACGTGGCGCCGCTGACGGCCGACGAGCACTTCGACATCCCCGACTTGACCGACGAGGAGTGGGAGGCGTTCGTGGCGGCGCTCGACGAGTGATCGCGACCGTCCTCGTCGACACCAACGCGTTCACCGCGCGCCTGCGGGAGCGCTCGCCGCCGGCGACCAGCTACGCCAAGCACCTGTTCGGCCAGCGCATCGCGGTAGCGCCGCAGACCGTCGCCGAGGCCCGCTACGGTGCGCTCAGCGCCGGTTGGGGCACAGCCAGGATGAAACGAGTCGCGGTTGATCGCCCGCGCACGGGTGCTGCCGGTCGACATCGACACGATCGAGACCGTCGCGCAGCTGCGCAACGAGTGCCGCCAGATCGGACACGGACTGCACCAGCGCAGCCACAACGCCGACCTGTGGATCGCGGCCACCGCGATCCGCTGGAACATACCGCTCGTCGCCCACGACGCCATCTTCAACGGCTGCCCACGCCTGGAACTTCGCACAGAACTCGCGCGCCGATCAGGGCCCCAACGCCCCTACTGCGTTCGATCTCGTTGCCTGGACACGACAGCCCCCGGCGCCGTCCGCATCCTTCCTACGTTCCCTGCTTTCGGGAGGAAATCTCGGGAGGAAACTGCTCCTCAGACCTGCCATCCCGCGCTAGAATGTGCGGCTCAGCAGATCTTTCGGTAGCGCGCCCTGAGAGATTCGAACTCCCGACCTTCGGTTCCGTAGACCGACGCTCTATCCAGCTGAGCTAAGGGCGCAGGGAGCCTAGTCTACCGTCGGTCCGCCGGCTCGCCCCACACCGTCGCGACCAGCGACCGTGGCCCGCCGTGATCGCGGTGCTCGCACAGGTAGATGCCCTGCCAGGTGCCCAGCACCGGTCGCCCATCGCTGAGCGGCAGCGTGAGCGTGGCGCCGAGCAGCGAGGACTTGATGTGCGCGGGCATGTCGTCGCTTCCCTCCAGCGTGTGCGTCCACAGCGAGCTGCGCTCGGGCACCGCCTGGTCGAACCACGCGCTGAAGTCGCGGCGCACGTCGGGGCTGGCGTTCTCGTTGAGGGTGAGCGACGCAGAGGTATGCAATAGGAGCAGGTGCAGGAGCCCTACACGCAGCTCGCGCAGCTCGGGCAGTGCGTCGAGCACCTCGCGCGTGATGAGGTGGAACCCGCGCGCACGCTCGGCGAAGGTCAGCTCGCGCTGCAGCCACATGGGCTCAGCCTACGGTCTCGGGAAGTCGAACAAGTGATCGCCCGCGGGCAGCTTCGCGCCCAACTGGCGTGTCTCCCAGGCCCACGCCTCCGCGGGGCCTCGCAGCGCGGACCCCCGCCACGCAACTTTTCGCACGAGCGAGTGTTCCACCACATGAGCGCTGTGCACACACGCATGGCTTCCAGCTGTGTGGGTAGTTGCACGGTTGTCAATGAAAAGAGGAGGTAGAACCGATGCGTAGAGCAATCTTCTTGGCCGTTCTTGGATCCGCCGTGCTGGCGGCGCCAAGCGTCGCCTCGGCGCTACCGACAGTCACCTTCAAAGCGCTGGCCGTGCCAATTCCCGGCTTCCGTGGCACGGGCAACATCTACGGCGCCGGCGCCGCGGTCAAGGCCGAATACGCGATTGCCGGCACCGAATACTTCGGCTCCCCGCCGCCTGTGATCGGCGTGAACTTCTATCTGCCGAAGGGCACAGTGCTGCACACGAGCGGCTTCCCCACGTGCAACGAAAGCGTGCTGCGCCAGCAGGGTCCGAGCGCATGCCCAAAGGCCTCCAAAGCAGGGCCGATCGGCACGGTGCTCGGCTTCGTCACCTTCGGCGGCGAACGCGTGGAAGAGCAGGCGGAACTCTTCTCCTTCTACAAGCCCGGAGGGGGCTTGACCTTCTTCACGTTCGGCCACACGCCGACCGTGCTGGAAATCTACTCCAACGGCAGCTACCTGAACCTGCATGGTGCAGGCGGCTACGGCCCTGAGCTGAAAACCATCGTGCCGCTCGTGCCGAGCGTGCCGGGCGCGCCGTTCGCGTCGGTGAAGAGCATCACCGTGAAGGCCGGCTCGGCCATCAGGTCGCACGGGAAAACCATCTACTACGGACGCGTGCCCGTAAAAGGACAATGCCCGAAGGGCGGCTTCAAGGTGAAGACCGAAGTGATCTTCGCTGAAAACGGAGAAGAATCGAAGCCGGTAGCCGTGACCAAGAGCTACAGGGCGCCGTGCCCGCGGAGCTAGGCGCACGACCTACGAGCCACGCTAGCGACTCGCCCTCGGCTAGCGTGTAGTAGGTTGGCGAGGACCGAAACCGCAGCCGAGGACGGAGGAGCAGGAAATGCGCAGATCGATCTTCATGGCATGCTTGGCGGCCGCCGCGCTGGCGATGCCGGCAGTCGCTTCGGCGGTGCCGCAGGTCATCGCCAAAGGGAAGGCGATCCCCATTCCAGGCTATCCCGGCACCGGCAACTTCTACGGCAAGGGCGCGGCAGTGCAGGCCGAATACCTGATCACCGGCACCGAATACTTCGGCTCGCCGCCGCCGGTGATCGGCGTGAACGTCTTCCTACCCACGGGCACGGAACTGCACCAAGGTGCGTTTCCCACCTGCAGCGAAGCGAAGCTGCAACAGGCTGGACCGAGCGGCTGCCCCGCCGGGTCGAAAGCGGGGCCGATCGGCACGGTGCTCGGCTTCGTCACCTTTGGCGGCGAACGTGTGGAAGAGCAGGCGGAACTCTTCTCCTTCTACAAACCGGGTGGCGGCTTCATCTTCTTTACCTTCGGCCACACCCCGACAGTGCTCGAAGTCTACTCGAGCGGGAGCTTCGTGAACCTGCGTGGCGCGGGCGGCTACGGCCCCGAGCTGAAGACGAAGGTGCCGCTCGTGCCGAGCGTGCCGGGCGCGCCGTTCGCGTCGGTGAAATCGATCCAAGCGAAGGTGGGCTCGGCGATCCGCGTTCACGGCAAGCCCGTCTACTACGGCACCGTGCCGAAGGAAGGCCTGTGCCCGAAGGGCGGCTTCAGGGTCAAGACGGAAGTGATCTTCGCCGAAAACGGTGAAGAAGCGAAGCCGGTGACCGTGACCAACACGTTCACGACGCCCTGCCCTCCCAGCCGGCACCACGCGCACCACTGAGCGGGCGGCGTCGAGCGGGCGCGGGACGTGGATCGTGCGGCCTACTCGTCAGCCACGCGCAGCACGAGCTTGCCGACGTTCTCGCCGGCAAACAGCTTCAGCAGCGCGTCGGGGAAGGCCGTGACGCCGCCGTCGACGACATCCTCGCGCGAGATCAGCGAGCCGTCGCTCAACCACCCGGCGAGCTCGCGGGCAGCCTGGGGAAACTGCGAGGCGTAGTCGAACACGACCATCCCGGTCATCGACGCGCGCGCGACGAGCAGCGCCATGTAGTTGGCCGGCCCTTTGAACCCCTCGGTGGCGTTGTACTGGGAGACGGCGCCGCAGATGATGATGCGCGCGCTGCGCGCCAGGCGCGTGAGCGCCGCGTCGAGGATCTCGCCGCCGACGTTGTCGAAGTACACGTCGATGCCCTCGGGCACGTGCTCGCGCAGCGCGCCCGCGACGTTCTGGTGCTTGTAGTCGATGGCCACGTCGAAGCCCAGCTCGTCGGTCAGCCAGCTGCACTTCTCCGTGCCGCCCGCGATGCCAATCACGCGGCAGCCCTTGATCCTGGCGATCTGCCCGGCGACGCTGCCGACGGCGCCGGCGGCGCCGGAGACCACGACCGTGTCGCCCGCCTGCGGCTTGCCCACGTCCAGCAGCGCGAAGTACGCGGTCATGCCCGTCATGCCGAGCGTCCCCAGGTAGGTCGGCAGCGGCGCAAGCGAGGGATCGACCTTGCTCACGCCCGCACCGTCTGAGAGCGCGTGCTCCTGCACGCCGAACGCTCCCACCACGTACTCGCCGACCGCAAAGCCGGGGTGCTGGGAGGCGCTGACCCTGCCGACGGCGCCCGCGCGCATCACCTCGCCGATTTCCACCGGCTCGATGTAGGACGCTCCCGCGTTCATCCAGCCGCGCATGGCGGGGTCGAGCGACAGGTGGGATATCGCCACCGTGAACTCGCCCTCGCTCGGCACCGGCAGCGGCTGCTGCACGATCTGCCAGTCGGAGGCCTTCGGCAGCCCGGTCGGGCGGGCGGCCAGGCGCACCTGCGTGTTGGTCGAGCTCATTTGCACCTCCACTGTGGGGATTGAAAGATCATGCGCTGGTGCCGCCGTCGATCACCAGCTCCGAGCCGGTCACGTACGTGCTCTCATCGCAGGCCAGGTACACCAGCGCGTGTGCCACCTCCTGCGGGGTGCCGATCCGTTGCAGCGGTATGCCCTGGATCAGCCTGTCGATCAGCTCGGGGGTCTTCTCGCGCTGGCGCGCGTTCATGTCCGTGTCGATCTGGCCCGGATGCACCGAGTTGACGCGCACGCCAAACCGCGCAAGCTCCTTGGCGGCCACTTTCGTGATCCCGCGCACGCCCCACTTGCTGGCTGCGTACGCAGACAGGTATGGGCTGCCCATCAAGCCGGCGACCGACGACACGTTGATGATCGAGCCGGCCCGCCGCTCGCACATGCCGGGAGCGAGTGCGCGCATGCCGAGGAACACGCCGGTCAGGTTCACGTCGAGCACCCGGCGGAAGTCCTCGAGCGAGGTCTCTGTGAGCGGCTCGGCGAGGAACACGCCGGCGTTGTTGACGAGCACGTCCACGCGCCCGTACACGTCGCGCGTCCACTCGCTCACCGCCCCCCAGTCGTCCTCGCTGGTCACGTCGTGGGCGCGCGCCGCGGCGCCTCCGCCGAGCTCCTGCGCGAGTCGCGCCGCGCGCTCCTCGTCGGTGTCGGTGAGCAGCAGCGTGGCGCCCTCCTCGGCCATGCAGCGAGCGGCGCTCTCACCGATGCCGCCCGCGGCGCCGGTGATGAGCACCACCTTCCCAGGCAGCCGTGGCGCGGACATGCTTGCAACATACGGCATGAGCCATATGCACAAGCCCTCGCCTCCAGCGGCGGTCAAGCTGCAGCCCCACTGTAGTGCATAGCGCGCTACACTGGACCCGCGTGGCGTCGGCTCCTCATCCACTCTCGCTGCGTCTCGGACGCGAAGGACTGAACGCACTCGACGAGATCGCAAGACGACGAGGTTTGAGTCGTGCGGAGGCGGCACGACAGGCGATCACCGAGACAGCCGAGCGCGAGCGCAGGCGCGGCGGGCTTGCGGCGGAGGCCAGGCGCCTGATGCAAGACAAGGCCTACGTGCGGGAAGCGCGGGAGGTCGCCGAACTCATGGAGACGCTGCGTGGTCCGTGGTGATGTCCATCGCATCAAGCTCCCAAGCAAGCGCGGGCACGTTCAGGAGGGCCGCCGTTACGCAGTGATCGTCCAAGCCGACGATCTGCTCGCCCTCTCCACGGTCGTCATCTGCCCGACTTCGCGCTCGGCGTTCGCGGCGAGCTTCCATCCAGAGGTCACGATCGACGACCGGCCGACACAGGTCCTCTGCGAGATGGTCGGCGCCGTCGACGCTCGCGCGCTGGGTGCCCAGGCTGGACACCTCACCCGCGACGAGCTGCGCGCCGTCGAGGACGCCGTGCTGCTGGTGCTCGATCTGGCGTAGATCACCGCGGCTGCGAGCACATCAACGACGACATCGTCGACGACGGAGAGGGGGGGATTCGAACCCCCGAACGAGGTTTCCCCCGTTACGCGATTTCCAGTCGCGCCCGTTCAACCGCTCCGGCACCTCTCCGGGTGCTGTGTTCGCCGGGCGTCGCCGGCGGCGGTGCGTACAGGCTACGACACGGGCGCCCCGCTCGTTGGTAGGCTGCGTGCATGGTGCTCGCAGTGAGCGAAGCGTTCTCGAAGACGTTCGGGCTGATCGTGACCTTCGGCGGGATCGGCGTGGTCGTGAACCTGATCCTGGTGTACATCGCAATTCAGGTCCGCGGCGAGCGCCGCCAGAACCAGGAATACCTCGAATCGCGCCGGCCCCCCGGCACGTAGCCCCAGCCGGCCGGCCGCCTGCCCACCCGACGCAACGACCGCGCCGCGGCTCCCGCACGCCCATCGTCGGCCGCTTACACGCAGATGAACATGTGTCTCACTGCTTGACACGCACCGCCAGTCATGTAAAGTATCGCGCGAGGAGGGCCAACGCCGAGCAGGGAGGTCCGCACGTGTCAGCACAAGCGATCGACGCCGAGCCCGCCGTCGCGTGGCGCGACCCCAAGCGCTATGCGTGGCTGCTGGGGCTGTTCGTGCCCACGTTGCCGTTCCTCGCGTGGGGCCTCGTGGAAGCGACCGGCCTGGGCGTGTTCTGGTTCTACGGGCCGGTGCTCGTGTTCGGCGTCTTCCCGCCGCTCGATCTGCTGCTGGGCATGGACCCCACCAACCCCCCGGACGGCGTGATCAAGTGGCTGGAACAGGACCGCTACTACCGCTGGTGCACGTACCTGTACCTCCCGATCCAGTACGCGGGGCTGGTGCTCGCGTGCTGGCTGTGGTCGCGCGGGCACCTGGGCACGGTGGACAGCGTGGGCCTGGCGCTGACGGTGGCGATGGTGAGCGGCATAGCGATCAACACGGCGCACGAGCTCGGGCACAAGCGCGCGTCGCTGGAGCGCTGGCTGAGCAGGGTGGCGCTGGCGCAGAGCGGCTACGGGCACTTCTACATCGAGCACAACCGCGGCCATCACGTGCGCGTGGCCACGCCCGAGGACCCGGCGAGCGCGCGCCTGGGCGAGAGCTTCTACGCGTTCCTGCCGCGCACGGTGCTCGGCAGCCTGCGCTCGGCGTGGGAGCTCGAGCGCGTGCGCCTGGGGCGTTTGCGCCGCTCGCCGTGGACGCTGCGCAACGACATCCTCGGCGCGTGGGCGATGACGGTGGCGCTGTTTGCGGCGTTGGTGGCGGTGTTCGGCGTCGTGGTCCTCCCCTACCTGGTGCTCCAAGCGGTGCTCGGCTTCTGCCTGCTGGAGGTGGTCAACTACCTCGAGCACTACGGCCTGTTGCGCCAGAAGCGCGAGGACGGGCGCTACGAGCGCACGCGCCCGGAGCACAGCTGGAACAGCAACAGCTCCGCCTCCAACGTGCTGCTCTACCACCTGCAGCGCCACTCCGACCATCACGCCAACCCGATCCGCCGCTACCAGGCGCTGCGCCACGTGGACGACGCGCCGCAGCTGCCCACCGGCTATGCGGGCATGATCCTGCTGGCGATCGTGCCACCGCTGTGGCGGCGCGTGATGGACCGGCGGGTGCTCGCCCACTACCGGGGACAGCCGGAGCAGGCGAACCTCAGGCCGGGCGTGCGCCCCGAGCGATTCGCGCGCTACAGCAGCGGCGCACATCCCCAGGGCGCCCCGTGAGCCGCTACCGCTGTCCCGCCTGCGGCTACGTGTACGACGAGCAGCTCGGGCACCCGCACGAGGGCTTCCCCCCAGGCACGCGCTGGAGCGAGGTGCCCGACGACTGGGCGTGCCCGGACTGCGGCGTGCGCGACAAGGTGGACTTCGAAGCAGAGCAATGACCGCCACGGCGACCGACAGACGCCCGCCCTACGCGGTGGCAGCGCGCGAGCTGCTGCGCAACACGCTGCTGGACGCCGCCTGCGAGCAGCTCGCCGGCCGCCGCTGGAGCGAGGTGACGATGGCGGACATCGCCGGCGCCGCCGGCGTCAGCCGCCAGACGCTGTACAACGAGTTCGGCTCGCGCGACGAGTTCGCGCAGGTGCTGGTGATGCGCGAAGCAGACCGCTTCCTGGTGGCGGTGCAAGGGGCGGTGAACGCACACCTCGACGACCCTGCGCAGGCGCTGGCGGCGGCGTTCGACGTGTTCCTGCAAGCGGCCGCCGAGAACCCGCTGGTGCGCACGATCGTGCACGGCGACGGCGCGGAGGAGCTGCTGGCGCTGTTCACCACCCACGGCACGCCGCTGGTGGAGGGCGCCGCGGAGCGCCTCACCGAGGTGATCCTCGCCGGCTGGCCGCTGATCGCACGCGCGGACATCGAGCTGCTCAGCGAGTGCCTCGTGCGCCTGGCGATCAGCTACGCGGGGCTGCCCAAAGGCCCCACCAGCATGAGCGCCGCATCGGTCGCCACGCTGCTCGGCCCGTATGTCGAGCAGTTGATCGCAGGCGCGACTACAGCCGCGCCGCCAGCAGCGCGCACGCCGTGATCACCATCGCCGCCGACAGCGCCGCCAGCGCACGGTCGTAGGGGCCCAGCAGGCCGGGGAGCGTCAGCTGTTCGCGCGTGCCGTCGCGGCGCGTGCGCGTGCCGCTGACCGCGGCAGTGCGCCGGCGCAGCTCGCGCGCGGCCACGCTGAGCTCGCGCTGGGCGACGCTCACCGCCGCGCAGCCCGCTGCGATCAGCAGGCCGGCCAGCATCACTTTCTGCGCCTCGACGAAGTAGCCGGTGAGCGCCGGGAAGGCGCCCCAGCCGAGCGCGAACCACAGCTCGCCGTGCAGGCGCCCACCGGCCAGCTCGAGGTTGTACGCCGGCAGGAACGCCGCGCCCGCCAGCACAAACGGCGCCAGCCACGCCGTCACCGTGAGCACGCCCGCCACGCCGATCGCCACCGCGCTGGCCATGCCGACCGCCGCCGCGCCCACGAGCGCACGGTCGGACAGGCGCGTGCGCAGCGGGCGACCGTGCAGCTCATCCAGCGCGTGCGCCGCCACACCCACCGCCAGCGCGAACGCCGCGAGGCCCCACGCCAGCCGGTTGACGTACACGTGCGGCGCGAGCGCGGCGCCGATCGCGAAGTAGCTCAGGTGCCACGCGGTGTACGGCGGGTGCAGCAGCGTCAGCGCGTCGCCCACGCGCCCGCCGCGCAGCGCGTAGAACGCGGGCCGCGGCGCCGCCAGGTCAGCTCGCGCGCGCACCTTCGACCGCACGCTTGGTCGCCCACATCAGCACGCCGCCGCCCAGGCTCATGCGCCGCACCTGCACGTCCTGCAGCCCTGCCTGCTGCCAGTAGCCGACGATCTGCTCCAGCGGATGGCGCGCGTAGAAGCCGCGGATGCTCGGGCCGAGGAAGCGCCCCACGTGCGCCCACTCGCGCGAGGCCAGCGCACCGAGCGCCGGCAGCCCGACGGCCGTGTACAGCCGCCACGCCGCGCGTGCGGGCGCCCACGGCGGCACGCCGAACTCCAGCGACGCCACGCGCCCACCGGGGCGCACCACGCGCGCGAGCTCGCACAGCGTCGCGGGCGGGTCGTCCACGTAGCGCAGCAGGTAGGTGAAGGTGAGCGCGTCGAAGCTCTCGTCGGCAAACGGCAGCGCCTCCGCCTGGCCCTCGAGCAGCTGCACCCGCGCGCCGCCGTCACCGCCGCCGTCGCCGCCAGCGTCGTCGCCGAAGCGAGCGCGGGCGGCGGCCAGCATGTCCGCGCTCTGATCGACCCCCACCACCGTGCAGTCGGCCCGCGCGAGCAGCTCCGCGGCGACCATCCCGGTGCCCGTCGCCACGTCCAAGATGCGCTCGCCTGGCGCCGGCGCCACGGCGCTCACCAGCGCGCGCCGCCAGCGCGGGTCCTGCCAGAAGCTGAGCGCGGCGGACAGCGCGTCATAGCGCGCGGGCAGGCCGGCAAACAGCGCGAGCGCCTCGCGCTTGCGCGCGCTCTGCGCGGGCACAGCCCCCGGCTCGTGCTCTGCGTGCGCGGCGTCGATGGATGCTCGATGGCTCATCTGCTCTGCCAATCTGACAGGCTAACGGCCGATGTCCTCCGTGATGCTGATCACCGGCGCCTCCAGCGGCATCGGCGAGGCCACCGCGCGGCGCCTCGCGCGCGAGCCGGGCGCCTCGCTCGTGCTGGTCGCCCGGCGCGAGGAGCGCTTGCGCGCGCTCGCGGAAGCGCTCGGCGCCGTCGCCCTCGACCCCGAGCAGCGACCCCCGCGCCCGAGCGGCAGGCGCTTGAGCTACGTGGCTGTGGACCTGCTCGACGAGGACGCGCCCGAGCGCATCCGCGAACACGTGCTCGAGCGCCACGGACGCCTGGATCTGCTCGTCAACAACGCGGGCGCCGCGTGGCGCGCGCGCTTTGCGGTGGGCGGCTACGAGAACGTGCGGCGCACGATGGCGATCAACTTCGACGCGCAGGTGCGCCTCACCGAGGCGCTGCTGCCGCTGCTGCGCGCGTCGGCGCCGAGCGCGATCGTCAACGTCGCGTCCACCGCCGCGCGCGTCGCGCGCGCGGGCACCGGCGCGTACAGCGCGTCCAAGTTCGCGCTCGCCGGCTGGTCTGACGCGCTGTGGGCGGAGGAGCGCGCGCACGGCGTGCACGTCGGCCTGGTGCTGCCCGGCTTCATCTCCACGGAGGGCTTCCCCCAGTCGGAGCTGACCGCCAAGCCGTGGACGCGCTGGGTGGTCTCCACCCCGGAGCGCGCCGCGGAGGCGATCTACGAAGCGGGCGTGGGCCGCCGCCCCGAGCGCTATGTGCCGCGGCCGTACGCGCTCGCCGCCGCCGCGCGCCTGCTCACCCCCGCGCTCGTGCGCCGCGTGCTCGGCGGCGGGAGCGCCGCGGCGATGACCACCACCACGGGCGCCGACCTCGCCGAAGCGTCCGCCAACGGGGACCGGCGCAACGGCAGCGGTCTCGCGCGCGACGCTTAGGGGTCCATTTCGCCGGCGTGCAGCGCGAACACCGCGCGAGCTCGCTCCAGCAGAACGTCCCAGGTGCGTACTCGCTGCGCTCGCCCATCGCCCGGCGAGCGTACTAGATTCGCGTGGGTGGCGGACGAGGTGCCCATTCGCGGCGACACGATCAGGCTCGGGCAGCTGCTGAAGCTCGCCGGCGTGGTGGACAGCGGCAGCGAGGTGAAGGCGCTGCTGGCGCGCGCGCCGGTGTCGGTGAACGGCGAGCGCGAGACGCGGCGGGGGCGACAGCTGCATGTGGGCGACGTGGTGCGCGTGGGTGACACGCACGAGCTGCGCCTCAGCCACGCGTAGGGCGCGAAAGCCAGCTCACGCGCGCGGGTCGCGCCACATCTTCCACATCTTCGGCCCGCGCAGCAGCTGTATCTCGCCGAGCAGCTGGAAGCCGTGACGCGCGTAGAAGTCGATGTTGCGTTCCTTGGAGGACTCCAGATAGGCGCCGATCCCGTCGTTGTCGCACTGTTCGAGCACCGGGCGCAGCACCGCCGAGCCGAGGCCACGCCCCTGCGCGTCGGGGTCGGTGCCGAGCACCGCGAGGTAGTAGTGCGGCGGCCTGCGCGGATGCGCGCGCTCGAGTTTTTCCCAGCCGAGCGCCACCAGCGGCATGCGCGCGAACAGTGACGGGCGCCAGAAGCACGGCGCGAGCATCGCGGTTTCGCGCAGCGACATGTGCCAGCTGCCCGGCGGCGCCCACAGCGCCGCGCTGAGACGGTCGCCGGTCGTCCAGATCTCCTGCCCGTGCAGCAGCTGGCGCAGGCGGATCGCCTGGAAGCGCTCGAGCGCCCCCGCGCGCAGGCGGTCGGGGCGCCACGCCCAGGAGGCGACGGGATCGTCGTAGAACGCGCGCGAGAGCATCGCCGCGAGCGCCGGCACGTCCTGGGCCCCGGCGCGGCGGACCTCCGGCGGGGTGGCACCCATGGCCACAAGGTTATGACCCGAGCACCGCCGGCCGCAGACGCGCTAGGGTTTGACAGTACTTTCGGGGAGGAGGACGATGTATCAACCGAAGCTGTTGCGCGACCGCTCGCGCCCTGAGCAGGTGGTGTTGGGTGGGGTCATCCCGGCGATCGCCGGCGCGATCGCCGGCGTGCTGGTCGGCATCTCCAGCGGCGCGTACTGGGGCTACGCGGTGCTGGTGGTGATCGGCAGCGTGATCGCCGGCTTCGAGCACCAGGACGGCTGGGGAGGCGCCGACCGCGGCCTGGTCGCGGGCGCCGTCTACGGGACGGCGCTGCTGCTGGCGCACGCGATCGCCGGCACCCACGCGAAGGTCTCGCTCGGCAGCTTCCCGCCGTTGCTGGCCGTCATCACGGCCATCGTCGGCATGGTGCTCAGCGCCACCGGCGGGCGCATCGCGCGCGTGCAGCGCGAGCGCACCGCGCGCGTCAGCGTGCCGGTGGAGTAACTCGGCGCGTGTGCTCCGCGCGGATTGCGCTGACTCACCCGGCGAGCCGGCAACCCGTCTCGCCGCTACTCTGACGGGCGATGAGCGACGCGACCGCCGAGGGGGAGCCCCCCTTTCACCTGTTCCTCGAGCAGCGCGAGGTGCCGCTGACCGCGCAGGCGCTGCGCCTGCTGCTCTCCGACGAGGCGCACGAGCCTGGCATCCGCGCCCTCGCCCGCGAGGTGCTCGCCAGCCTGCAGCTGCCCGCCGACGCGCAGGGCATCCTCACCGTCACGCTCGCGCCGGCGCAGATGAAGATCACGCACAGCGCGCTCAGGCTGCTGGTCAACGACCTGCAGCGCGAGCAGGCCGACGAGCGGGCGGTCCTGCACGCGATCCTCGACAAGCTGCCCGACGAGCACACCATGCGCGCGATCGTGCTCGAGTAGCCGCCCGCCGGACGGTCGTGAGCGACGCGCTTGTCGAGCTGATGCCCCTCGACGCCAGCGCCTGGCGTGCTTGGCTCGCGGAGCACCACAGCGCCACCGCCGGCGTGTGGCTGGTGCTCGCCAAGAAGGGCACCACCGAGCCGACCAGCCTGACCTTCGAGCAGGCGCTCGACGAGGCGCTCTGCCACGGCTGGATCGACGGTCAGATCCGCCGCCGCGACGCGCGCACGTTCAAGCAACGCTTCACGCCGCGGCGCGCGCGCAGCGCGTGGTCGGCGCGCAACGTCAAGCACGTCGAGCGCCTGCTCGGCGAACGGCGCATGCACCCAGCTGGCATCGCAGCGATCGAGCGCGCGCAGGCGGACGGCCGCTGGCAGGCCGCTTACGCAGGCCCGGCCACGATCGAGCTGCCGGATGACCTGGCGCGCGCGCTCGCCGCTGAGCCAAGGGCGCAGGCGATGTTCGAGCTGCTCACCAGCCAGAACCGCTACGCGATCCTGTACCGGCTGCACGCGGTCAAACGCGCCGACACGCGCGCCCGGCGCATCGAGCAGTACGTGGCGATGCTCGCCCGCGGCGAGACCATCCATCCGCAACGCCGCCGGCTTGCGCCCTGAGCGGCCGTGACACAATGGCGGCGGTGCTGCGCCGGCTGGCCGCCATTCCCGTGCTCCTCACCGCCGGCGCCATGCTCGCCGGCTGCGGGCGCTCCGCGCCTGTGACGAGCAGCGGCAAGCCGACGGCCAAAGCCACGACCACGAAGCGCGCGCCGAGCGCGCCAGCCCACGGCGGGGCGCACGCGGGCGGCGGGCGTGCACGTGCGCAGGCGCTGGCGTTTGCGCAAGCGGTGAACCTGCGCGCCCGCGACGTGGCGGGCTTCGGGGCCTCCCGCACACACGAACACACCGTGGAAACAGCGGCGGAAAAGCGCCTCGGCCGGGAACTGCGCGCGTGCGCGGGGGGCGCGGGGGGCGAAAGCAAGGGACTGGCGGAAGCGAGCTCCCCCGAATTCGAACGCAAGGCGAGCATCGCCAGCCAGAGCGTGAGCTCACAGGTGACCGTCTACGCGTCGCCGGCGCTGGCGGCGAAGGAACTCGCGAGCTTCCGCTCCGGCCGGCTGCGCGCGTGCCTGTCGCGCTATTTCTCCGCGCTGCTCTCGGGGAAGAAGTCCCACGACACGAGCGTCAGTGGCGTGAGCACCAGATACGGGTCGCCGCCCGCGCTCGGCACAACCGGCAGCTTCGGGCTACGCGTCACCGCCAAGCTCAGCTTCCAGGGAATCCAGCTGCCCTTCTATCTCGACTACCTCGTGTTCGTCGAGGGGTCCGCCGAGGTCGCGCTGCGCAGCCTGGGCACCCCCGTGCCGTTCCCGGCAAATGTCGAGGAACGATTGTTCTCGCTGCTCGTGGCGCGCGCCAAGGCACACCGCAGCTGACGGTGACTCGGCGAGCACGCCCTGGCTCTATCCTCCAGCCGATGGGGGACCGCATCGATGGACGAACTCTGCGCTACCAGCACCGGCGCGGCGAACTCCTGGAAGCGGTGGGCGAATACGTGCTCGAACACGGCGTCGCCAGCCTGTCGCTGCGCCGGGTGGCCGAGGCGGTGGGCGTGAGCCACGTGACGCTGCAGCACCACTTCGGCAGCAAGGAGCAACTCGTCGGCGAGATCGTCGAGCACCTGCTCGAGCGGACGCTCGTGCCGCAGGACGTCTACGCGCAGGGCACGCCCGACCCCGACATGGACCTGCCCACGCGCTGGCGCGCGCTGTGGGCGCACCTCACCTCGCCCCACGGACGGCGCGACATACGCCTGTTCGTGGAGGTGCTCGGACAGAGCCAGTTCGAGGGTGCTGGCTACGCGGGCGCGGTCAGGCGCTCGATCCACCACCGGATCGACCTGATCGCCGCCAACGTCGTCGCCCTCGGCTGCCCGCCGCAGGACGCGCGAGCGTTTGCGACGGTCGGGCTGGCCACCCTGCGCGGCCTGGTCATCGACCTGCTCGCCACCGGCGAACGCGAGCGCGTGGACGAGGCGTTCGAGACCTACCTCAGCACCGTCGTCGACCGTGCCGCGCAGTGGGAGCGCCGCCAGCCAGCGCTGGCCGAGCGTCCGCTCGCCGGCCAGCCGGCAGCGGCGCGCAGCTGAGCGACCGGGCGCGCAGCTGGGCGAGCAGGCGCGCCGCTGGGCGACCGGGCGCGCAGACGCTCAAGCGAGCAGGCGGGCACGGGCGCGCAGACGCTCAAGCGAGCGGCTGCTGGGCTAGCGCGAGCTTGCTCACAGCGTGCGCGGCCTCCGTGCGCGAGTCCACGCCCAACCGCCGGTAGATGTGCTCCAGGTGGTGGCGCACGGTGTGCTCGCTGATGCTCAAGGCGAGCGCGATCTCCGCGTTGCTCGCGCCCTTCCAGACGAGCTGCAGCACCTCCGCCTGGCGTCGCGTGAGGCCGAGCTCGCCGAGCGCGGGCAACGCAGGCTCTTCGAGCACGCGAACGTTCAGCGCGTCCAGCGCGTCCGCCCCACAATGCACGTAGCGCGCCTCCAGCGAGCGCTCGCCCAGCTTCAGCTGCAGCGGCGTCGTGCCCCGCTGGCACACGCGACGCTGCTCGCGCATCCACCTGCGCAGCAACTGTGTGGCGCCAGCCTCGCGCTGGAGCGCGGCAAGCAGTCGCTCGGCACGCGCGTGCGCCGGCTGCAGCGCGCCGCTCGCCTGCACCAACAAGATCGCCTGCCCGCCTCCGTCCTGTGCCTCCACCGCACGCAGCACGGCCGCGGCGCGCGCGCGCTCGTGCAGCGCGCCGTGCACCGGCAGCGCAACGCGTCTTACGCCGTCCAGCAACGCGAGCTCGCGCTCGTCGAAATCGCATGCCTCGCGGCTCAGCGTGATGCCGATCAGTTGCCCGTAGGAGGGGACGGTGAAGGCGATCTGGTAGTCGACGCGCAGGTGACGGTAGATGCAGTCGTAGAGCTCGAGCGCGTGCAGCTCGCGCTGGCCGATGAAATCCGACATGCGACGCGCGTGCGTGTCGCCGGTGCGCAGCGAGTGCGCAGCCAACGGGTTTTGCACTACCAGCTCACCGAAGCGCTCCAGCTGGCCGTTCAGCTCGCCGAGCTCGAGCGTCTCCGCTGGGTCGGCAACCACGAACGTCTCCTCGGGGGAGCCGCCGATCTCGTTGTAGGAGGCGAGCTCGCACCCCACCAGCGAGTGCAGCTGGTCGAGCAGCGCGCAGCGAAACTCCTGCAGGCTGTCAATCCCCCACAACTCCCCCGCGACCCGCTGGAGCGAGTGCTCGTCAGAGCGTCGCTGACCATGCATGCACGCATACGATAGGCAAAGACGCCCACGCAGCGTGTGCGAGCGCGGCCCGCTGGGCGAATTTCACTCGTTCACAGAGTGACCGGCGCGCAGGCGCTCGAGCAGCTCCTCGCGGTCGGTGCCGTGGACCTCGAGCACGCGATCGAAGTCCTCGCCGTACACCTCGATCACGCCCATCAGCACGTCGGTGGTGGCCAGCGCGCTGGCACCGCGTTCGCCGGCGAAGCGGATGGCGTGCTGGGTGACCAGCGCGACGGCGTCGCGCTCGCCGTCGCGCTGCGCACGCGGATGGCGCTGCTCTGCGCCCTCGACACTCGGCAGCGGCTGCTCGCTCACACCCAGCGCCTGCAGCGCGATGCCCACCTGGCCGTGCAAGCGCAGCACGCGCAGCCAGCGCTCGGCCTCCGCTTCGGGAGTGCGCGCAAAGGGCATGGCCGTGGAGGCGATGCCGAGCGCCATCGCCGCGTCGGGCGCGAGCACAGGGCTGGAGCTGGAGCTCATCGCGCCACCTCCGCCTCGCCATCGTGCTCGTCGCCCGCGCGGCGCGCGTGCAGATGCGTGAGCTGCTCGCGCCGTAGGACCACCTCTGGTGGGTACCCGTTGTTGCGCACCTCAAGCACCACCGTGCCCGCACGCCCCGCGGCGGCGCTGGCGGAGCGCAGCGCCTCGGCGCCGGCGTCGCTCGCAACGCCACAGGCGCGCAGAAAACTCGCGGTGCGCGTGCTCGCCGCGTGCGCGCGATCGAGCTCGAGCTCCTCCGCCAGCACCCTGGGCGGCTCCTCGCCGCCCGCCACCGACAGCACGCACGCGGCCATGTCGTCGGGCCGCGCATCCGCCTGCTCGGCCACGGCCGCCAGCAACGCGCCGGCGCTGCCCTGCGGCCCGAGCCCACACAACGCGTCCTCCAAGCGCGCGGCACCGTACAGCTCCGAGCCGACCCGCGCCTCGGTGACACCGTCGGTGTAGAAGCACACCTGCGCGCGACCGGGCAGCAGGACGGTCGTCTGACGCGTGCCGGTGCGCATGCCCACGCCCAGCGGCGGCGAGGTGCAGATCGTGACGGGCGCGAGCGACCGCGCTTCCGGCTGCGCGCCCACGATCAGCGGCGGCGGATGCCCAGCGCACGAGTACACCAGCACGCGCTCCTGCGGCTGATAGACGGCGACCACGACCGTTGCAAACACGCCGCCGAGCTGGCGCTCGAGCACCGCGCCCGCCGTCTGCAGCGCATCGCGCGGCGACAGGCCGGCCTCGAGGTACGCCCGCAGCGTGAAGCGCACGAGCGCGGTATGCGGCAGCGCCTGACGCCCGTGCCCGGAGATGTCGCCGACGATCACCGCCAGCTGACCGTCGGCGAGCGCGAACAGGTCGTAGAAGTCCCCGCCCGCTCCTGGGCCCGCCGCCGGCTCGTACGCCGCGGAGGTGTCCACCGGCCCGATCCGGTCAGGCGTCGCGGGCAGCAGCGCAGCCTGCAGCAGGCCGACGTCGTCCAGCAGCTCCAGCCGTTGACGTTCCAGGCGCCGGGCGCGCACGGCAGCCACGCGCGAGCGCGCGGCCAGCGCGAGCGCGAGCGCGAGCAGCCCGGCGATCAGCAGACGCACGGACGTCGGCACGACGTCGACGATCTTCGTGATGCTCCTCACCAGTGGCGCCACGGGGCCGTTGCCGCCGCCGCGAGGGGCGCCGTGTGGCCTGCGCGTCTTGCGCGTCGCCCGCGCGGCGAGCGGGCCCCCGGCGAGCGGCAGGGCCGCGGCGCCGCGGAGGGCAGAGGCCGGATCGGCCGCCGCACGCGGACGATGCCGGCGACGCCCACTGCGCACTGCGCGCGCCCGGTGCGCTACGTGCACCGGCGTCGCGACTCCAGCCGACGCCGTCGGCGGCGCCGGCACGCTGGCGCCGGCGCCCGTCGCCGCGACAGGTGCAAGCGCTTCGGCGGGTGGGCTCGTGCTCAGCACTGGCCCCTGACCGCCGGTCGCTTCTTCGTGCGTTTCGGATTCCTTCGCGGATTCTTTCCCGGCTTCGCTTTCCTTTTCCGTTTCCTTGCCTGATTCCTTGCCCGATTTGCCTTTGCCGTGTTTGCCCCCGCCGCCTTTGCCGTGTCCTTTGCCCGAAGATTTTTCTTTGCCCGAGGATTTCTTGCCCTGGGGCTCCACGGCGCTGCTGGCGGCTAGCTGCGATTCGCCCAGCGGTTCGCTTTCCGCTTCACCGGTGCTCGCCGCACCGGCGGCGGCATCCGCGCGTGAGCGCTTCGCGTGCGCGGCATGCGCTTCGTGTGCGCTGCCGTCGTGGTGTGCGGCGTGCGCCTGGGTCTGCTGGTCTGTGCTGGCCGGTTGCTGCGCGCCGCTCGCGCTCGACGCCGGCGCAGGCGCCGACGCCGCGCGCCGGGCCTGCCCGGAGGCATCGTGCTTCTTGGCCGGCGGGGTCGCCGGCGCTTCCGTGGTGGTGGTGGTAGTGGTGGTCGTGCTCGGCGGCGTGGTGGAGGCCGTCGTCTGCGTGCTCGTCTGCGCGGAGCTGGTCGTCGAGCTCGACGTTTCGTGGTCGCGCTTGGCGATCGCAGCGGGAATGAACGCAAGCAACAGCGCGCTGCAGACGATGATCGCCGCCACGGCGCGTCGGCCGATGGGCGCGACTGTCCGTCGCTTGGGCTTGCGTTGCGCGACCATCGCCCGATCCGCCCCTCAACCCGCTTCTGCGGCGCGTGCGGAGGGGTCGCCGAGGGCGTCCTCGAGGGTGGCGCAAAGCGCCAACACGCCGTCCATCCCAGACAGCTCGAAGACCCTCAGCAGGGCGGGCTTCGTGCACACGATCGTCAGCCGCCCGCCAGCGTCGAGGCTGCGATTCACGCCCACGAGCACCCCCAGCGCGGTGGAGTCCATGAACGTCGTCTGCGACAGATCGACGATCAGGCGATCGTGCCCCGCCTCGAGCGCGTCCAGCAGGACCCACTTCAGCTGCGGCGCGGTCGCCAGATCGAGCTCGCCATCCACCGAGACCACGCTCGTGCGCGGGTCGAGCTCGCGCTGAGCGATCGCGAACGGCACGTCAGGCTCCTGCGAGGTGTGGCTGTCGTCTCTGCTTCGCATTCTCCCTCCTTGTCTCGCGCACACGGTGCGCGATCTGGGCTGCCGGGCGAAACGATGACCGCGTCCGGCCATCCACGACTCCCTCGGCTCCCGCTTGCACGGTAATTATCGGCTGAGGCGAAGATCGAACAAACGTCCAGAAACAACCCTCAGGATACGGTCCCGAGCTTGGCTTGCCGAGAGGCGCCACCGCGAGCATAGGCGCTCTATGCGGGTTTCTCAATCGCTGGCAGCGCACTTTTAGCCGCGCTGGCGGCCTCCAGGCGAGCGCTGGATAGGCTGCACGCGTGACGATGCCGCCAGGGACCGCACCCGAACCGCCGCGTCGGCGCTGGTGGCTGGCATGGCGGGTGGCGGCGGCTGCCGTCGGCGTGGTCGCGCTCTCCGGCGGGGCGACGGCGGCGATCGCGCTCAACGAGGTCAGCCGCCTGACGGAAGCGCTGGAGCAGAACAAGCCGGTGAAGCTGTCTGCGAACGTGCTCGCACCCACGAGCCGCGGCGCGCCCGAGACGCTGCTGCTGGTCGGCAACGACGAACGCGCACCGCCCAAAGACGACCCCGAAGCTGGACCGGTGCTGCCGCACTCGAACGAGATGCTGCTGGTGCGTATAGACCCCAGCAAGCCGACCGTCTCGATGCTCTCGATCCCGCGCGAGCTGAAGGTCCCGATCGACAAGCCCGACGGAGAAGTCGAAGAAAACCGCATCAACTCCGCCTACACCTACGGCTGGGAGAACGGCGGCGGCACCGCCGGCGGGGTCAAGCTGATGCTGGAAACCATCAAACGCGTGCTCGGCATCACGGTCAACCACGTGTTCATCACGAACTTCCAGAAGTTCGCCAAGGCGGTCAACGCGATGGGCTGCGTGTACATGACGGTGGACAAGCGCTACTACCACAGCAACAGCGAACCGGGGGCCGAACAGTACTTCGAAATCAACCTCCATCCCGGCTATCAGAAACTGTGCGGCCTGGAAGCGCTCGAATTCGTGGCCAACCGGCACGAAAGCACGTCGCTGATACGCGACGCGCGCGACCAGCGCTTCCTGCTCGAAACCAAGGCCGAGTATGGCGCTTCGCTGTTCTCCCACCGCGAAAAGTTCGAGCGGATCTTCGGCAAGTACGTGGAAAGCACGCTGGGCGGCGAAGAAGAAATCCTGCAGCTGCTGTATCTGCTCGTCGAATCCGCGGGCAAGCCCGTACGCCAAGTCGACTTCCACGTGAACCTCGAACCGACGTTCGACAGCGCCACGCCCGAACAGATCCACGAAGCGGTCAGCTCGTTCATGAACGGCACCACCGCAATCGCCCAGCACGCGCTGGCGCCACCAGCACGCCCGGCGGCCACCCACCCACGGACGCACGCCGCCCATCGCCCCGCCGCCGGCCTTGGCTTCGCGCTCACGCCGACCTTGCCCTCAGAGCTCGAAGAAGCCCGCTCGCAGGCGCCGAACCTGCCGTTCCCGCTCGAGTACCCGCGCGTACGCGACAGCTTCGCGGAAACCGAACCGGACGAACTGCGCCTGTACACGATCCACGACCTGCACGGCCACCCCCACCCGATCTACTGCATCGTCATCGACCGCGGCGAGCTCGGCCAGTACTACGACGTGCAGGGGACCAACTGGACGGACCCGCCGATGCTGAACGATCCCGGCCAAACGATCCAAGTCGGCAAGCGCACCTACGAACTGTTCTATGCCGGCGAACAGGTGCGTGCGATCGCCTGGCACGAAGACGGGGCGGTGTACTGGATCGAGAACACGCTCACCGACAACGTCTCGCCGCGCGCGATGCTCGAGATGGCCACGCAGACGGTGCCGGTCATTTCCACCGCCGCCGATCCCACGCTCGCGGCTGGCCCAGCACCCCCCGCGAACATCGACCTGGCTCCCCGCTCGGCCGCGTCGACGACGCTCAGCGTCAAGCTCGGCGCGCTGCTCGGGTTCGCCGGCCTGATCATCGTCGCGCTGCTCTCGCCGCTCGTGCTCGCACGCCAGCGCGAGGTGAGCCGGCTGCGCGCGGCCGTCGCACAAGCGCTCGCGCTGGAGACACGCCAACGTCCGCTGCTCGCCGCCGCAGGCATCACCGTGGCGGAGCCGAGCACCCCGGCTGGGACGGGCATGCAGACGGTGGCCGGCCCGCCGGCCGGGGCTGCCATGTCTGGGATCACGGCGCCCGCCCTCACAGCGTCCGGCGAGCCGCCGCGCAGCGTGTACCGCGCGCGTCGCCACTTTGCGCTGCGCCTCTTCGCGCGACGCGGCCGGGACGGCCTGCCGCGCGAGTGATATCGCGCCTACCAGCGCGCATACACTGTCTGGCGATGACCGGCGAGCAGTCGCGCACGAGCCTTTCGCGCCGCCAGCGCATGCGTGCGAGCCTCAGCGGCGTCCGCAACTCCTATCGGCAGACGCGCGCGGGGATGCATCCGCGGGCGGCGTGGCTGATCGAGCTGCTGGTGATCGTCGTGGTGGCGCTGGGGGTCGCCGAGGGCGTGCAGGCGGAGGTGGTGAAGCCGTTCAAGATCCCCTCCGGCTCGATGGAGCCCACGCTCACAGTCGGCCAGCGAGTGCTCGTCAATCGCCTCGCGTTCGACTTCCACGCCCCGCAGCGTGGCGAGGTGGTCGTCTTTCACCCGCCTAGCAGCCTCTCGTGCGCGGTGAGCATCAACCCAGGCGAGCCGTGCCCGCGCGGCAACGAACACCCGTCCGGCACGTATTTCGTCAAGCGCGTCATCGGTCTCCCCGGAGACCGCCTCTCGATCCGCGACGGCTATCCGGTGATCAACGGTCGCGAGCTGACCGACGAGCCCTACACCACGCCCTGTGGCGGGGCGGCCGAGTGCAACATGCCACAGACGATCACCATCCCGCCGGGGCGCTACTTCATGATGGGCGACAACCGCGGCGACTCCGACGACAGTCGTTTCTGGGGCCCCATCCCCGAGCGCTGGATGGTTGGCGAAGTGTTCTTCACCTACTGGCCGCCCGATCGCATCGGCTAGCGGCGCGCGACCGTCAGCGGGCGCTGGCGCGGCTCACGCCGCGAGCGCCTCGCTCTCCTCGGCGGTGGCGACGTCGATGGCGCTCACGGGCTCCGCTGGACGGCGTGCGGGATTGCGCAGGAACGCCACCGCCACGACGGCGCCGAGCAGCGAGCACAGGGCGCCCACAGCGAAGGCCAGGTCGAACCCGTCGGTGAGGGCGCGCGCGACGCCAACGCCGACCTGCGCGCGCGTGTGAGCGTCGGGGATCGTGCTCAGCACAGCCAACCCCAGCGCGCCGCCCATCAGCCGCGAGGTGTTCAGCAGCCCCGAGCCGAGACCGCTCTGTTGCGCGGGCAGGCAGTGCATGGCGACGATCGTGGCTGGCACCAGCGCCACGCCCATGCCGAGCGCTGCCAGCGTGGCACCGGGCAGCACGTTCGCAACGTAGGAGCCGCCGGGGTGGATGCCGACCAGCAGCGCCATGCCGGCGGTCGCGCACAGCATCCCGGAGGTGATCAGCAACCGTGGGCTGAACCGAGCCACGAGCCGCGGCGCGAGCGTGGAGGCGAGGAAGATGGACAGCGTCATCGGCAGGAACGACAGCCCCGCCTCGATCGCGTCGTAGTGCAGCACCTGCTGCAGGTAGATCGTGAGGAAGAACCACACCGGGAAGAACGCCGCGTACAGCAGCGTGACGACGCCGTTGGCGGCACGCAGCTGTCCTTTGCGCAGCGCTGACAGCGGCACCAGCGGAGCTTTCGCCAGGCGCCCCTCGACGAACGCGAACGCGAGCAGCAACACGAGCCCACCGGCGAGCGGGCCGAGCACGCCGGGCGAGCTCCAGCCGAGCGTGTCGGTGCGCACGATCGCAAACGTCAGGCTGACGAGGCTGGCGGTGACGAGCAGGGCGCCGCTGACGTCGAAGTGGCGTGCCCCCTCGTGCTTGGCGCCGGCGGGCATGACGCGCAGGCCGCACGCGACGACTATCGCGCCGAGCGGCACGTTGACGGCGAAGATCGCCGGCCAGCCGAAGGCCTGGGTGAGCACACCGCCGAGCAGCACCCCCGAGGAAGCGCCCAACGCGCCCATCGCGCCCCACATCCCCAGTGCGCGGTTGCGCGCGGCGCCCGCCTCGAAGGAGCTGGTGACGATCGACAGCGTCGCCGGCGAGAGGACCGCGCCGCCGAAGCCCTGCAGCGCGCGGGCGCCGATCAACAGGCCGCGCGAGTCGGCGAGCGTGCACGCGAGCGAGGCCAGCGAGAACAGCGCGGTCCCCGCGAGAAACACGCGCCGGCGGCCCAGCAGGTCGGCGCAACGCCCGCCGAGCATCAAGAAGCCGGCGAACGTGAGCGTGTACGCGTTGACCACCCACTGCAGCCCGGTCGTCGAGAAGCCGAGGCCGGCGCGCATCGAGGGCAGCGCGACGTTGACGATGGACACGTCCAGGATGACCATGAACTGCGCCAGGCACACGATCGGCAAGAGCAGCTGGCGGCTGGCGAGGCGGGCGGGAACGGACCTGCCGGCGGGTGGGGCTGTGGGGGTGCTCGTGGTTGCGCTCATGCGTTCAGTGTGAGACGCTTCTTATCCAGGTAGAAGAGGATCGTTTATCCTGGTAGAAGACATGCCAGTCTCGGTGGTCGAGGACATACCGCCTGCACAGGCTCACGCCCAGGGCAACGTCCGTGGGGGCGCGGTTCGTGAGAGAGCGCGCTCGGGCGCGCGCAGGCGCGCGGAGCTGGCGCACTTCCTGCGCAGCCGCCGCGCCAGCCTGCAGCCGGAGGATGTGGGGCTGCAGGGCGGCGGGCGCCGGCGCACGCCGGGCCTGCGGCGCGAGGAGGTCGCCCAGCTGGCCGGCGTGGGCGCCACGTGGTACACGTGGCTGGAGCAGGGACGCGACGTGCGTGCCTCGCTCGACGTGCTCGAGGCGCTGGCGCGGGCGCTGCGCATGGACCGCGCCGAGCGCACGCACCTGGTGCTGCTGGGACGCGGCGAGGAGCCCCCGCCGTGCAAGGGTCCCGCCGAGCGCGTCTCGCCGTCGCTGCGCCGCCTGATCGAGAACCTCGGTCCCAACCCCGCGTACATCCTCGGGCGGCGCTGGGACTACCTGGCGTGGAACGACGCGGCGGTCGTCCTGCTCGGCGAGCTCGGGCGCATCCCGCGGGCGCGGCGCAACCACGCGTGGCTGACGTTCACCGATCCCGCGCGACGGGAGATGTTCACCGACTGGGAGCGCAGCGCGCGGCTGTTGGTGGCGAAGTTCCGCGCCGACAGCGCGCGCCACATCGGCGACCGGGAGTTCGAGTCGCTGATCGCCGCACTACGCAGCAGCAGCCGCGAGTTCGCGCGCGCGTGGGAGCGCCACGAGGTGTCTTCGAGCAGCGAGGGCCGCAAGGACCTGCGCCATCCGGCGGCGGGCATGCTGTCGTTCTCGCACGCCGTCTTTCACCCCAGCGAGGCGGCCGAGCAGCGGCTGGTCCTGTACACGCCGCTGCCCGACAACGACACGCCGGCGAAGCTCGCGGCGCTACTGCAGGAACGTGCTTGCGCCCCCCGGCAAGCCCTCGCGGCCGGCCCGAGCTGACCGGCCTGCGTGCCCGCACCCGCTGGCAAGGACTCGAGGCCGGCCCCAGCTAGCAGACCGGCCTGCGTGCCCGCACCCGCTGGCAAGGACTCGAGGCCGGCCCCAGCTAGAAGACCGGCCTCGAGCGGGCGCACGGGTTACGTCGCGTGCGCAGCCTATTCGATGAAGGTGAACATCGCGCCGCCGGATGACGAGCCGTATTCGTCTTCGACGATCACTTCGGTTTCGCCGGCCGCGAACGCGGGCGTCGTGGCGGTGATTTCGGTTTCGGAGACGATCGTCACGTCGCGAGCGGCTTTGCCGATCGTGACACTCGAGCCTTTCATGAACCCGGTGCCTTTGATTTTCACCGCGGTCCCGCCAGCCGTCGTGCCTTCCGCCGGCGAGATCGACGTCACCTTCGGCGGCGCCACAAACGTGAACGACCCGTTGGTAGTCGATTTGCCTTTGCTGTCTTCGACCGCGACCGCGACTTTGCCAGCCGAGCCGGCAGCGGTCTTCGCCTTCACTTCCGTAGCCGAGACGAATTCCACGCTCGCCGCTTCGGCGCTGCCAAACATGACCTTCGTCGGTTCGACGAACCCGGTGCCTTTGATCACGACCGTCGTACCACCCAGCGTCGAACCATCAGCCGGGCTGACAGACGTCACCGTCGGCGGCGCGATGAACGTGAACTTCGGGCCACTCAACGACGGCACACCAGCCGCGTTTTCAACGACCACTTCGTCTTCGCCGGCCGTCTCAGCAGCCGTCTTCGCCTTCAGTTCGGTCGCCGAGACCCATTCCACGTTGGTCGCGGCTTTCCCGATCGTGACCGTCGCGGTTTTCGCGAATTCGGTGCCCTTGATCACGACCGCGGTCCCGCCAGCCGTCGAACCCGTCGCCGGTTCGATTTCTTCGACCGTCGCCGGCGTCACATACGTGAACGACCCGTTCGTCGTGGATTTCCCGATTTCGTCTTCCACGACCACTTCGTCTTTGCCAGCAGCACCCGTAGCGGTCTTCGCCTTCACTTCCGTTTCCGAGACCACTTCCATGCTCGCCACTTCGCCACCACCGACCTTGACCTTCGCGCCAGCTTTCAAGAACCCTTTGCCCTTGATCACGATCGCCGTACCACCAGCCGTCGAGCCCTCCGCCGGCGTCACCGACGACACACTCGGCGGCGCGACATACGTAAACGACGCACCCCCAGTCGAAGCCACACCATTCGCGTAAGACACAACGACTTCGTCTTTGCCAGCAGCACCCGCAGCGGTCGTCGCCTTCACTTCCGTCGCCGATTCCACTTCCACGCCCGTCGCTTCGACACTACCAACCCTCACCTTCGTGACATCAGTCAACCCCGTACCCTTGATCACGATCGCCGTACCACCCAGCGTCGAACCATCAGCCGGTTCAACCGACGCCACCGTCGGCGGCGTCACATACGTGAACGACGGGTTGCTTTCACTCGACTTCGCCACTTCGTCTTCGACCACAACTTCAGCTTCACCAGCCGACCCCGCAGGCGTCTTAGCCGAGATTTCCGTTTCGCCCGTGACCGTCACAGACGTAGCTTCACCCGAACCAATCTTGACCTTCGTCCCTTTCCCAAACCCGGTGCCTTTGATTTTCACCGCGGTCCCGCCAGCCGTCGTGCCTTCCGCCGGCAAGATCGACGTCACCTTCGGCGGCGCCACAAACGTGAACGACCCGTTGGTAGTCGATTTGCCTTTGCTGTCTTCGACCGCGACCGCGACTTTGCCAGCCGAGCCGGCAGCGGTCTTCGCCTTCACTTC
>Ga0335074_10000104_pt1 | contig 144410 bp, 130 predicted proteins | sample Lox_Sample_23_FD_206715 | JGI IMG/M metagenome (GOLD analysis project Ga0335074, IMG submission 206715) | Soil microbial communities from Loxahatchee National Wildlife Refuge, Florida, United States - Lox_Sample_2.3 | ecosystem: Environmental > Terrestrial > Soil > Wetlands | place: USA...
CTTCAAAACAGCGACGATCTGCTCAACAGTGAATCGCTTCTGCTTCACGGCAAATCTCCCTTCCTGGGTTCTAGATTTTGCCGGAAACTAACCCTCAGAGTGGCTCAAAAATACCGGGGCCGATCACGAACTCGGCCGAGACGGTTGGGTGGATGGTTTCATCGAAGAGCGGAATGCGGTGAAAAGACGCTGACGGAGGAGACCATCTCGCCAAAGCCGCAGACACCGAGCACGCCACAGAAGCCACCTCTTTCCGAGCGCGCGAAAACATACCTTACGCGATATGTCCCATGCGCCCCGAACGGTTTTTGGCTTACTCACTTTTTAGGAGACAAAGAACATACGGAGGGTTTCCTCATCCCAAACGTTTTCGTTCCCGCGGGGGCGGCCGCAAAGTACGGACCATGGGGCGTAGTTTTTGGTGCTACTACTGCGGCGGCCCACGGTTTCTGCACGGCGGTTATCCCCTTTTGTATGGTGTAGACACTCAAAAAAGTTTATGCAAGAATCCCGCCGCTGAGGCGGTCTTGTATGCCCGGAGGGACGGAGGAGCCCTGTGCAGCGGGGTCTTGCCTGGTACCGACTGGTGTTACAAGCAACTGAATCGGGATACCTAACGAAGAGGAGTGTGTACGTTGGCTCGAGAACAGGGTGTGGTGAAGTGGTTCAACGCATCGAAGGGATACGGTTTCATTCAACGCCAGTCGGGAGAAGACGTCTTCGTTCACTTCTCCGCCATCCAAATGGATGGATACAAATCGCTGAACGAAGGCCAGCTTGTGGAATTTGAAGTGAAGCAGGGTCCCAAGGGCTACCAGGCTGAAAACGTCACGAAAGTCTGACCACACGTTGTTCGGGCCCCGTTTCGCGCCCTCGGAACGGGGCCTTTTTTTTTCGCCGCCGGCGGAGAAGCGGGAAGGAAAGCTAGGGGGCGGGCGTGACCTTCGGCTTGATCGAGAGAAGTTCGACGTCGAAGATCAGCGTTTCATTGGGACCGATCGGTCCTTTGCCCTCCGCGCCATAAGCGAGGCTCGCGGGAATGTAAATCTCCCACTTCGATCCCACCGGCATGAGTTGGAGAGCTTCGGTCCAGCCGCGAATGACGCCGCTGACGGGAATCGTCAAAGGCTCGCCGCGTTTGTAGGAGCTGTCGAATTCGGTTCCGTCCACGAGAGTGCCGCGGTAGTTGCAGACGACGGTGTCCGACGCGACGGGCTTCGGCCCGGTTCCCTGGGTCAGCACTTTGTATTGCAATCCGTCGGGAAGCGCCTGGACGCCGGCTTTCGATTTGTTGGCCGCGAGAAAAGCTTCGCCTTCTTTGGCGTTGGAAGCCGCGAGAGCTTCTCTTTGCTCGATGCCCTTTTGGCGGACCTGGGATTGCAAGGCGGTGAGAGTGGCCTTGGCTTCGTCGTCGGTAAGGAGAGTCTTGTGGCCGAGCATTTCGTCGCGCAAGCCGCGGGCGACGAGAGTCGGGTCCACGTCCACGGGCTGGCTGTGCAGGCCTTTTCCAATGCTCATCCCGATGGCGTAGCTCTGCTTTTCTTTGTCGGTCTTCAAGACGAGCGGCTCGGTTTTCCTGGCCGAAGGATGGTGGGCCGCGGCGGCGGGCTTGGCCGCGGGCGTCTGAGTGGCGTTCTGGGGAGGCGCCTGCTGAGCCCGAGCGCTCGCGCCGAAACAAATTCCCGCAGAAACGATGGCTACTCCAATCCAATTTGCAGTTCGCATGGACCTATTGTCCTATCAGGCGGGAGTTTGCGCAAAGGGCAAAGTGCAGGGGTGAGGGGCGGCCGGCGCGCGTGCGTATCGCGGATTTGCGCGGGAATGTGATAACATTTTGCTTTACTTCCTCCACCAGGTGCGCGATTGCCCCAACACATCAGCCGTAAAGAACTAAAGAAGGACGAAATTCGAGAGACCCTGGCGCACGGCGCCGAGGCGGTGCTCACTCACCGCGCCGCGACGATTTACATCGTGTCCGTGGCGGTGATCGTGGCGCTGGCGTTCTTTGGCTGGAAGACGTATTCCGAGCGGCAGACGGTAAAGGCGATGGCGGCGTATGACGTGGCCATGAAGTCGTTCGAAGCGCAGATTCGCACGGCGGGACAACCGCCCGAGCCGGGGCAACTCGTCTTCGCCGACGACAATACAAAGTACGCGGACGCGGCGCAGAAATTCGCGGCTGCCGCGGCGCAATATCCGCGCACTCGACCGGGGCAGCTGGCCAGCTACTACACGGCGCTCTGCTACGAGAAGCTCGACAAGAACAACGAAGCGCGCAAATATCTGCAACAGCTTGCCGACACGGGAGATTTCGACTTCGCTTCGATGGCGCGTTTCGAGCTGGCCAAGCTCGACGACAGGATGGGCCAGGGAGACGCGGCCGCCAAGCTCTACCAGCAACTGCTCGACAAACCCTCGGTGCTCGTCCCCAAGCCTCTGGTGCTGCTCGCCTTCGCGCAGCACTACGCGGCGCAAAATCCGGCCGAGGCGACGCGGCTTTACAACCAGGTCAAGTCCGAATATCCGGATACGCCCGTGGCGGACGAAGCCGATCAACACCTCGCCCTCCTTCCCGGCAAGTCCTGACACCCAGAGCTCGATTGATGAAAGGTTTCGCGGGGAACATTCGCGGCTGACGATGGAATTCGCCGTCAAAAGGACGGGCGCCGCGAGGAAGGCGGCGTCCTGCATTGATGGGACGCAGGACGCCCGCCGGAAAGCGATTTGCAACGCGTGCGAAGCGATAGCGACGCGGAATTCTATTTGAACGTCGCGTTGGTGCGGAGGAGCTCGTCGCGGTGCGCGGAGAAATCCTCCATCGAGCCGAATGCCTGGCCACCGAGCGGGTCGGCCTTGATGGCCGCTTCCACGGCCGCGTCAACTTTGTCGAGTCCATCGGCGTTCGGCGTGACGTAGACGATCATGAAATAACCCGGCGTGGTGGTGTGAATCGCCGCCGTGTCGATTTCGTACTCGACGATGGTTCCATCGGCAAGGAGTTTCTCGAACAGAGGCGCGACCAGGTTCTTGCTGAGGGTGTCCACGGCGTCGTCCGGGGCGTCGGCCTTCAGCTTATAGGCGCCGACGTGGGTATAGGCGCCCTTGTACGAGCCGGATTTCCAGTTGTAATAACGGGTCTCGAGAACTTCGTCCCAGTGCTTTGTAGCCGTGGAGAGAACAGGATTCGTGGCAGATCCCGACTCGTATAGCTGGTCGAGGACTTTCAGGATCCCAGCCATGGAGTTGGAAGACCACCAGCCGTCGTTGGTTTCGCCCTCGACAGTGTGAATCAGGTTTTCGTCGTTGCCGTAGGCGACCAGAGTGCCGTCGGCCATGGCTTTTTCCATGATGGTCGAGTCCGCAGCGTCAACCTTTGCCATTTCGGCCCACTGCGCGCGGGGGAGCGCCCAATTGGCGATGTAGCTGTACATCGGGGTTTTTTCTTTTATTTCGGACGTCTGGGCCTGAGCGGCGAAAACGGAAATTCCCAACACCAAAGCAAAAAGCGCAATTCCACTACAAACTTTTTTCAGCACGGATTGAATCCTCCTTAGAGTGTGTGGCCCGAAATGGAACGAGAGAAAACGCAGCCGAAACACACGAACAAGGGCAGTGAGGCGCGAAAGGAAGGTCTGGGCTGCCCTCCGAGATGTGGCAGGCCGAACTATAGACATTTGACAGCGGATGTCAAGGCGTTCGGCGCGGGAAGGGAGGGGTCAAACGTTCATGTGGCCGGAGGCGGCGGGGCGCCGGTGGAATTCGCGGCGGCGACGATTGAATGGTTGATAAGGCTGTAGAGTTTCTCCGACAATTTTTCGTATCTCTCCTGCTCGGCCCCCTCGAAGAACTGATCGTTCCAGGAACCCATTCCGCCGAACACCCAGGCGGCTTCGGAGGCGCCGATCAGCCGGGCGGCGTCCAAAGAAAGGAAGTCCGCCGGGGCAATGTCGTGGAGATAAAGGCCCTCGAGGGGCGTGGGAGAGACGAGCCGCGACAATCCGTCTTCAAAAAGCCGCGTGAAATTGTCGAGCTTGGTGGACCTCGAGAATTCGGCGATTTCCTCGAGCGACGCTTTCAAGCTCGAAATCAGCGCGGCCAAATCTTCGTCCTGGCGCGCGGGCGGCGCGGGCGTTCGCGCGATCCGAAAATAGGTGACGTTCCAGATTTTTCTGTCGGGGCGATTCCGATCGCCCACCAGCCAGCGCGACTGCCAGAAATCGCACCCGGCGGGCGAGGACGCTTCGAGCAGGCGCCTGCCGCCGCCACCGGCAAATGCCGCGGAGAGCCGGTCGGCGAGGCCCGCTCCTTCGGACGGGAGATAACTCAGGCGAAGCGATGCGACGCCTTCGGAACAGAGCCAGTCGAGCCAATCCCGGGGATCGGCGGCGTAGATTTTTTCGTTTTTCGCTGGAGGCTTTTGAGGAAGCTCGACAAATTGGACAGATGCACAGAACGAGAAACTGTTGTTCGTGTTGAGAAGGTCGAGGCTTCGCGCCTCTCCCCGCCCTTGCAGCACCCAATTGCCGTAAGTGGTGAGCGCCACGATTTGAGAGAATTCGCCCTGCATCTCCGCCTCGGATCAATTTCCGCCGCGCCGCATCGTAGCACCATTCGCGCGGCTGCCTGGATGAAGGATGAAAGCAACGGCGTGGCGTGCGGGCGCGGCGCCGGGCGAGGGAGGCACGAAGGCGCGGAACGGATTTTCGGGTTCAGCGCTTTTGGTTCGCCTTGCGAATGTCATCGGACATCCTGGAGACCCATTCCGGCGGGTTGGGCTCGTCTTGCCAATCGGCCTTTTGTCCGAAGGCCAGCTTCCAGCGGATGAGCCAGGAAAATCCCGCGGGCCCGATGTAACGATCCGGCGTGGCGTAAGCCGGATCGGCCAGCGCCTGGTCGAGCGAAATGAAGCGGTAGCCGCGGTGCTGGAGATTGGTCAGAATCCGGTCGAGGCACTCGGCGGTCAGCTCGCTGTCGTGAATGAGAAGCACTTGAGGAATTTCGCGATGAAAGAGGCTGCGCGAGACGCCTTCGTAATACTCAAAGGCGGTGTTCGTGTAGTCGAGGTAAGAGGCTTTGGTCCGGTCGGCGAGCTTTTGGTTTTTTTGCCGGAGAGCGGCGCCGAGGACGTCGTTGAACTCGTAGTCGTCGTTGTCAATGGTCACCGGAGCGACGAGGTAGCCGCGCTGTTTGAGAAACGCCTCGAAGGCTTGCTTGGCTTCGGGCGTGGGTCCAGTGATGAGGTAAGGATGGCGGAAATATCGTTCCTTCTTCCCTTCGGCGTTCATCAGGGCCTGCGTGACTACTTCACCGCGGATCACTTCGTCCTCATACTGGCCAATCGGCGTGGTCCAGAAGGACGCATGCGTGTAGGTGTGGTTCCCCAGCTCGAGTCCCGCATCGAGCCACGATTGCAGCAGCGCCGCGCGGGCGTCTCGCTGCCCCTGGACCTGCAATTTCCATTCGTTCACGAAACCTATGGCGGGTACGTGGCGCGAGCTTAGGATTTCGGGAATAATGCGATTGATCCTTTGGAGCTCTTGCAGGTCGCCGATGGCGTGGTCCGCTCCCGGAACGGCGCCGGGAAGATCGTCCACAGTGACGGCAACGCTTCTGGAATTCGGTTGGGGCGGGCTTTCGGCGATTTGAGCGCGCCCGCCGCGGGCATCCAACAGGGCGGCAAAGCCGATGGCGAAGAGGGCGAACGTCACGATAAGGGCTCGAATTCGATTCACGGGGACGGTCCTTGGCGCCGCAGGGGCGCGATGGCAATTTGGAGATATCGCATTGTGGCTTAAATCGGGCGTGCGGGGGAGGGCTTCCTTGGCGAGAGCGGCGATGCGCAGCGGGCGTGCTTCATAACGGGCGGGGGTGGCGGGGATTAGAGAAATGCAAAGCGCGCCGATTCTCCTTGAACTTGGGCAAGTGGCGCGTTATCATCTGCTTGCGTTTGATGTCCTTGGCCTTTGGATCAGTTCAGATGGTGTTTTTCCCGCCATCCCGCAGTCGTCAGACTCCTCTTTAGGCGTTCAGGCCCACCAAATAGCTCAAAATGGCTGACTGACCAGTAGCAAACCACGACTCTTTGGAACTGAAGTGAGCCGCTCACATTTGCTCATCCGGCCGGTTCAGCCAAGGAGAAACAATGTACGCACGCAGACTAACCATGCAGTTGAAACCCAACTCCGCAGGTGAATTCACCAAGACCGTCGAGTCCCAGGTCATCCCCACGCTCCGCAAGCAGAAAGGCTTCCGCGACGAGATCGTGTTCGTCGGCCCCAATTCAAATGAGGCGTTTGCCATCAGCCTGTGGGACGCCAAAGAAAACGCCGAAGCCTACAATCGCGATTCCTACCCTGAAATTGCCCGAACGCTGGCGAGAGTTCTCGAAGGCACGCCCCAAATCCACACCTACGAGGTTGTGAGCTCGACGCTTCACGGCAATGCCGCGGGAGCGCGAGCTTAACCAAATCGGGTTCGCGAGGGGGCGGGGATTTCTCCGCCCCCGCGAATCCGGCGCCGAGCGCGGCCGGCCGAGGAAGCGCGGAAAATTCCGCGGCGGCGTCATTTCGGCGGCTTCCAACCCATCCAATCGAGCATCCAGCGCCAGGTGATTTCTTTGGTGCGATTCGCGGGAGGAGCGGGAACCGGCGGCGCGGGATAAATCACAGGCTTGTTTCGATAGGCGGCGGCGAGCCGTTTGAACATCTTGCCCTGTTCTTTAATTTTTCCGTCGTTGGTGAACAGCCCGAGGGTGTATTCGAGCGAATTGAATTCGAACCGGCGGTCCACGTCGTGCGTGTCCCAGTAGGTGAACCAGCTCACGCCCGAGGCGACGGCGGCCTCGACGGCCTTCTCGAGCCATTCCGCCTGCTGCTTTTCGTCGAGCGATTCGATGCAGGTGTTGAACTCTTCCGCCCAGACAGGTTTGCGGGGATCGCCGGCGTAGGCGCGGATGAGCGTGGCCATAGCCGCCAGGAGTTGCGTGCTCGGCGGGTCCATCGGGCCGCCGTATTTCAGAGAACCCGACCAGTAGGGATAGCAGTGCATGACCGGCATGGGGGCGGAAGCGAGCGCCTGCGGCGAGAACGTGTTGACCTCGAACCAGGGGAGTTCGTCCACACCGTTGACGTGAAGGCCCTGCGGCGCCACCGCGTCCATGAGCGCGAACATTTTTTTCATCCAGGCGTCGCCGATGGGCGGATCGGCCCGCCAACAGGTGTTGATCTCGTTTCCGATGTCGAAACCGATTACGTTTGTCTTTCCCGCCATGACGGCGGCAAGCTGGCGGATCAGAAGTTCCTGCGCGGCCCAGATCTTTTCGTCCGTGTAGATTCCGGCGCCGGGTTGATTGAACGGCGGGAGAAAAAACCAGCCGCTCAATTGTCCGGTGAACACCGTCACGACCGCGTCCAGATTGCGTTGACCCATGATAGTGAGGAGCTGATCGAAGCGCTGCAAATGGACGGGGCTCACCCAGTTCAGGTTGGGCTCAAAATAAGGCCAGATGAGAAGAATCCGCAGATGGTCCAGGCCGAGCGAGGCGATGGCGTCCATGTCGCGGTTGATCGGAGCGGGATCCCAATCGTTCCAGCAGAACCACCAATTTTTCGAAGGCGTGTAATTCACGCCAAAGCGGTGCCGGTCGAGGGCAAGGCCGGCCGCGGGGCCTGGGCTCTGCTCCTGAGGCTTATCTGCGCGCAGTTTGAACTGCTGACCGAGAAGGGAAGGGCCGGATGCGAGCGAGCCTGCAATGCCGGCGCGGAGAAAATCCCGTCTATCCATGTTTGCATCCCCCGAGAGCGCCGCAAAGAGCGGGAGCGGGCCGGAAACTCCGCCCGCACCTTCGATGCAATCGAAATTCAGCGGCGATTGTATCCCGAATCGCGCGAGGTCCGGGCAGGCGAAAGCGAACTCGAAGGAGTGCGCCGCCGTGCGGAGCCGCTTGCCGCGGCAGGCGCCAGCAGGGCGCAGTGGAGTAGCAGCCGCGCTGCGGCTGCTCTAAAATAGCGCCGATGCCTCTCGCGCCTTATGCGATGGACGTGCGCCGCACGCTCGGGCGGCGCTATCCCGAACCGCCGCATCCCTACCGCAACGATTACGCGCGCGACCGCGACCGCGTGATCCATGCCCGCGCTTTCCGCCGCCTGGAAGCGAAGACGCAGGTCTTCACCACGCGCTATTCCGACCATTTCCGCAACCGCCTGACGCACACGCTGGAGGTCGCGCAAATTGCCCGGACCGTCGCCGGAGCGCTGGCCCTCAACACCGACCTCGCCGAAGCGCTCGCGCTGGTTCACGACATCGGGCACCCGCCGTTTGGCCACGCCGGCGAGAAACAACTGAACGCTCGAATGGAGGAGCGCGGCGGAAGCTTCAATCACAATCTCCACGCGCTGCGGATCGTCGAACAGTTCGAGCAGCGGTATCTGGATTTTCCGGGGCTGAATCTGACGTTCGAGGTTCGCGAGGGCATCATCAAGCATTCGCGGGACTATTCCGCGGCGGAATGTCCCGGCCTGGCCGAATACCGGCTCGAGGAACGCCCGCCGCTCGAATCCCAGCTCATCGACCTTGTCGACGAAATCGCCTACAACACGGCGGACCTCGACGACGGCTTCGAAGCCCATCTCGTGGATCTCGGCCGGTTGCGGGCCGAAGTTCCGCTCTTCGACGAACACTACACCGCGGTCGAAGCGTCGCATCCGGAGGGCCGCGAGAAATTGAAATTCAACGAAGCGCTGAAACGCGTTCTCGACACGCTGGCCACGGACCTGATTGCCGCCACGCGCGCGCGGGTGCAGCAGGCGCGGATCAGCAGCGTCGAAGATGTTCGCCGCCACCCCGCGCGGCTCGCCGGGTTTTCTCCCGATGTGGCCCGGCACAACGCGGCGCTCAAGCGATATCTGTTCGGCCACGTCTATTCGCAGCCCGCCATCGCCGAGGACCGCGACCGGTCGGTCGCCGCTCTCGATTCTCTCTTCACCTATTTCGCCGGGCATCCGGAGAAAATGCCGCCGTTTTATGCATCCGAAGTCGCGCAGGGCTCCGCGCCGGTCTATCGCGTCGTGTGCGATTACATCGCGGGGATGACCGACCATTTTCTGCTGCGGCAGTGCCACGAACTACTCGGGCTGCCGGAGGCGCGCCCGGCCTGAACGCTCCACTTCGATTTGCCGGAAATTCGCCGCGAGGACGCGAGGCGAAACAGCGCGTTGCGATGTCGGCTGTTTCACTCCCGGTCCGCGCGGAGAATCGCCATGCGGATTGCAGAGGGAAGCGAAACCGGGCTATACGGCGGCTTGAGCGGTCTGGTCGCAGGCGAGGCGGAAATTTTCATACCAGGTTTCCATGAACACGTCGACGAGCCGGGAAACGGGCTTGTCGTCAATCAGCGTGTCCTCGGGGGAAACGTCGCCCCAGGTGTGGATGCGCGTCTTGCCGGAAGGGAGCGGCTCGAATTCCACGCGCTGGCAGATGGTGACGCCCATGGCGCGATCGATCCAGGCGATTTCGCGGGGTTCGTTGCAGACGATAATGAGATGGTCGATCACGACGCGGACCGGGCGAGTGATTTCGATGTCCATGCGGCTGCCGACGTCCCAGGGGCGGCCCTGCGACCATCGAATGTCGCCGTAGACGCTGGCGAAATTGCGCCACTGGGTCCAATCGGTGAAGAGTTGCCAGGCCCGGAGCGGGCCGGCGTGGGTGACGACGTCATACTCGAAGTGATGCATAAGGCTCGTTGCGTCTCCTTTGAAGCGCACAGATAACCTGCCAGGGCAGGCGGAACCGGGCCGGGTGAGCTTTAATAACTTATACAACGTTTGTTTAACGTTGTCAAATATATTTATGCTACAATGTCCGCGTTGTTCCGGAGGTGGCGCCATGCCCCGCAAACCCGACGCCCGGCTGGAAGGCCGCATTCTCGACGCCGCGTACCACCTGTGGACGAAAGGCGGAGAAGACGCGCTGACCATGCGGGCCGTCGCCCGGGCCGCGCGCACCACTACGCCCACGCTCTATCAGCGATTCCGCGACAAGGACATTTTGCTGAAACTGCTGCGGGCGCACGCCGTGGACAAACTGGTTTGCGCCCTGGAACCGGCGGACACGGCGGCGGGAACCTGCCGGCTGTTCCTGGAATTCGCGCAACGCCACCCGAACGAATACCGCCTGCTGGTGGCCGATTGGGCCGTGCGCCTGTCGCGGAAAGACCGCAAGCCCTCTTTTGAGCTGATCAAAAGCCGGCTGGCGAAGGACCTGGGCGGGGCGCCCGCGCAGCACACCCGGCTGGCGCTCTCGCTGGGAGAAATTCTGCATGGAACGGCGACGATGCTGCTGGCCGAAGGCGTTCACGAAAGAGTGGCGAAGGAATTGCGGGATGCGTGCCTGGGGGCCTGCGAATCGATGATCGAGCACGCTTCGCGCGAGCCCGCGCGGTGGAAATCCACTGACATCGAGGGGATGCAGGATTGAGACCGCGCGAAAATTCTTATCGAGTCTCTCATTGCCCCTTTGGTGTCAGGCAAACACCATTCGCCGCCGCTTTCTTGACATGCATCGCGCGCGACATATAATGAGCTTTCAGGTGAAAAAGCACGGATAAGGGAATGTTCCTCGACGTCAACGAACTCGCGCTACGGAAAGTACGAATCCGGAAGAGCTACGCTCCCGGCACGCTCGATTTCAATTCCGGCGAATTCCGCCAGGTCGAGCCGCTGGAGGTGCGCGCCACGGCCGAACTCCTGGACGGGCAAATCCGGATCTACGGCAACCTGCACACGCGGGTGGAGCTGGTGTGCGCGCGGTGCCTGGACACGGTGGTCGAGGAAATCTCCCGCGATTTCGACCTGTTCTACCGCCCGATGACTTCGATCGCCGTCGAGGAAGAGGTGCACCTCGATACGGAAGACACGGAGATCGGATTTTTCGAGGGCGACGGCCTGTTTCTCGCCGATGTGCTGGCCGAACAGATCAATCTGGCGCTTCCGATGAAGGTCATCTGCCGCAGCGATTGCCGCGGCCTTTGCCCCCATTGCGGGGCGAATCTGAACAACGAGGAATGCCGGTGCGAGAAGCACTCCTCGGACCCTCGCCTTGCCCCCTTGGCACGCCTCAGGCAGGACTGGTTCAAAAAGCAATAAGACGCTACACTAATGGTTTCCATTACGGCCCCCGTCAGGTGCGGCCTGTCAAGAGGAGCAGCAATGCCCAATCCAAAACGACGTCATTCGAAGCGCCGCACCTCCAACCGCCGGGCGCACGACCATCTGACGCCATTGTCACTCGCCGAATGTCCCCACTGCCATGAAAAGAAGCTGCCCCATCGGGTGTGCCCGAAGTGCGGCTACTATAAGGGACGCGAAGTGATTGACACTTCGGCGAAGTCGGCCTAACTTTCCTCCACCTCTCCGCGGCAAGCGGTTGCCGGCTGGTACATTCATGACCACCATAGCACTGGATGCGATGGGAGGCGACCACGCGCCTCGCGCCGAAGTCGAAGGCGCCGTTCTCGCCGCGCGCGAGTATGGCACCCGCATATTGCTCGTGGGCGTGGAAGGCCCGATCAAAGCGGAGCTGAACCGGCATCGGCTCCGGGGATTGTCCATCGAGATCGTTCCGGCGAGCGAAGTGATCACGATGAACGACTCGCCGTCGCACGCGTTCCGGAGGAAGAAGGAGAGCTCGCTGCATGTGGCCTCGCGGCTGGTGCGCGACGCCAAGGCCGACGGCCTGGTGAGCGCGGGGAACACCGGGGCGGTGATGACGGTCGCGCGGTTCGTGATCGGGACGCTTCCGTCGGTGGACCGGCCGGCGCTGGCCGCGGCGTTTCCGAACATGAAAGAGAAGGTCACGGTCATTCTCGACGTGGGCGCCAACGTGGATTCGAAGCCGGTGCACATCGAACAGTTCGCCGTGATGGGCGAGATTTATTACCGGGCGCTGTGGGGCGTGAAACGGCCCCGCGTGGCGCTGCTCTCGATCGGCGAGGAGGAAATGAAGGGCAACGAGCTGACGCGCGAGGCCGCCGCGCTGCTGAAGCAGACGTCGCTGAATTTCGTGGGGAACGTCGAGGGCCGCGACGTGTTTCGGGGAGACGTGGACGTCATCGTCTGCGACGGCTTCATCGGCAACATCGCGCTGAAGATCAGCGAGGGGCTGGTGGAGCATGTGGGCGGAATGCTGAAGAAGGCGATCAAGAGCAGCCTGACCTCGCAGCTCGGCTACGCTCTCTCGAAGCGCGCGTTCGACAGTTTTCGCAAGCGCACCGACTACTCGGAATACGGCGGGGCGCCACTGCTGGGAGTTCGCGGCATCACCATCATCGGCCACGGGCGCTCGAATCCGAACGCCGTGAAAAACGCGATCCGCGTGGCCAACGAGCTCTGCCGTTTGCGCGTCAACGAAAAAATCGAACAGGAGCTTTCCGCCGCTTCCGTGGCTGCCCGCGGATGAACCCGGCGAAAAACCAGCGCGCCCCATGGACAAGACAGCCTTTTTGTTTCCCGGACAAGCCTCGCAATACGCGGGAATGGGCCGCGACCTGGCCGAGCATTTCCCCGAATCCCGGCAGGTGTTTGAAGAAGCGGACGCGGCTCTCGGATTCCCGCTCTCGAAGCTGTGCTTCGAGGGGCCCGAAGACGCGCTGAAGCTGACCGAAAACACGCAGCCGGCGATCCTCACGGTTTCCGTCGCCGCTTTTCGCGCCATCGAAAAGCGCGGCGTGCTTCCGGATTTTGTCGCGGGGCACAGCCTGGGAGAATATTCCGCGCTGGTTGCGGCGGGCTCGCTTGAATTCTCGGCCGCGGTGAAGCTGGTTCGGGCCCGGGGCCAGTATATGCAGGAAGCGGTGCCTGCAGGCGAAGGGGCGATGGCCGCGATTCTGGGCATGTCGCCCGCGGACGTCGCCGAAGTTTGCCGCAAAGCCGCGGGTGGAGACGTCGTCTCGCCGGCGAATCTGAATTCGCCGGAGCAGGTGGTGATCTCGGGCGCGGCTGCCGGCGTGAAGCGCGCCATCGAGATCGCGTCGCAATCGGGAGCGAAGCGCGCCGTGATGCTTCCGGTGTCGGCTCCGTTCCATTGCGCGCTGATGGCGCCCGCCCAGGAGCGTCTCGAGCCCGACCTTCGCGCCGCCGCTTTCGGCCCGCTGCGCTTCCCGCTGGTCACCAATGTGGATGCTTCCGAAGTGAAATCCGGCGAAGAAGCGCGCAACGCCCTGGTTCGGCAGGTGACCGCGCCGGTGCGGTGGCTCGATTCGATGCGCGAGATGCTCGATGAAGGCGTAAACGTGTTCGTGGAAGTCGGCCCGGGAAAGGTTCTCTGCGGATTGCTGCGCCAGATTGACCGTTCGGTGCGCTGCTTGAACGTCGAGGATTCCGCGAGCCTGCAAGGCACGCTCGACAAAATCGCCCAGGCCCGCTCCGACGCGGCGGAGACCTAAGCAAGGTCGCGAAGCCGGCGGCGCTGGGCCATATAAATGAGGTGCAGACTCCTTCATGTTCTCTCTGAAAGATAAAATTGCTCTGGTCACCGGGGCGTCGCAGGGAATCGGCCGCGCGACGTCGCTGGCGCTGGCCGAGTCCAGCGCGAAGGTCGCGGTGGCCGCGCGGAACGCGGAAAAGCTGGCGTCGCTCGTCTCTGAAATTCAGGCGAAGGGCGGGGAAGCGCTCGCCATCCCTCTGGACGTTTCCGACGCCGCGCAGATCCGCCCGGCGTTTCAGGAAGCGCTCGGGAAATTCGGGCGACTCGACATACTGGTCAACAACGCCGCGATCACACGAGACACGCTCGCGCTGCGGATGAAGCTCGAAGACTGGGAGGCCGTGCTGCGGACCAACCTGACTGGCGCGCACCTGTGCATGCAACAGGCTCTGGGAGCCATGCTGAAGCAGCGCTCGGGCCGCATCATTAACATCAGCTCCGTGGTGGCGGAAACGGGGAATCCCGGCCAGGCGAATTATGTTGCATCGAAGGCGGGCCTCATTGGCCTGACGCGGTCTGTGGCCGCCGAAGTCGCCTCGCGGTCGATCACCGTCAACGCCATCGCTCCCGGCTTCATCGAGACGCCGATGACGGATCCGCTGCCCGCGGAGCTGAAGGAAAAAATGAAGTCGCTGATCCCGCTCGGGAGGTTCGGCACGGACCGCGACGTGGCCGCCGCCGTCGTGTTTCTGGCGAGCGATGAGGCGTCGTACATCACGGGGCAAGTGCTGGGGGTCAATGGCGGCCTGCACATGGGTTAGAAACGGCGCCCGGGAGAATCGTGGAACTTCATTTCGAGCGGAACTTGCGAGCCAATCGTCACGTTGCGGGAAGCGGCGCGGACTTGCGCCCTCGAGTCACGCGCCGTGGCGGATTTCGCGCGTGCGGGTGCAACGGTCTCGCAGATGGGAATCGCGTGCGCCGGACGGCTGCCTAGCGGCTCGAGGCGAGACGCCGCATGGACCGCGCAAAGGTTGACCCGGCACTACGCCACGCATAGAATGGGCAAGTTGTCCGGATGGCTCAAACCCTCCCGTGGGCTCAGCCCCGGGTTCTCAGAACGCCCAAAATCGGAGGAACATTCAGAATGGCCAGTGTGGAAGAGCGCGTAAAGCAGATCATTGTCGAGCAGCTCGGAGTGGATGAAGCCGAAGTCACACCCACCGCATCCTTTGTGGACGATCTGGGCGCCGATTCGCTCGATACGGTCGAGCTCGTCATGGCCTTCGAAGAGGCGTTCGGCATCGAAATTCCCGACGAGGACGCGGAGAAAATCGCCACGGTGAAGGACGCCGTCGACTACATCGAAAAGCATTCCAAGGGCAAGTAAGCCCTCCCGCGGCTTCCCAATCCGGACAGGAGAGTTTTTCATTTGAACCGTCGTGTTGTTGTCACCGGCGTCGGCTTGATTTGCGGCTGCGGCATTGGCACCGAGGAATCCTGGGCCAATCTTCTCGCGGGCAAGAGCGGGATTGGTCCCATCACGCATTTTGACGCCGCGAATTTCGATTGCCGCATCGCCGGAGAAGTCCGCAATTTCGACCCCCTTCTGTGGGTCGAGAAAAAAGAACTGAAAAAAACGGGGCGCTTCATCCAGCTGGCCATGGCCGCGGCGGATTTCGCGATGCGCATGTCCGGCCTGGAAATCAGCGCCGAGCTGGCGCCGGCGACGGGCGTTTACATCGGGTCGGGCATCGGCGGATTCGACGTCATCGAGCGCGAGCATTCGAAATATCTGGCGGGCGGCCCCGGCAAGATCTCTCCCTTTTTCATTCCCGCTTCGATCGTCAACCTCGCTTCCGGTTTCGTTTCCATCCGGTACGGCGCGAAAGGGCCGAATTCCGCAACGGCCACGGCTTGCTCGGCCTCGGCTCACGCCATCGGCGACGCGTTCAAGATCATCCAGCGGGGGGCTGCCGACGTGATGATTGCCGGCGGCACGGAAGCGGCCATCACGCCGATGGGCGTTGGCGGATTCGCCGCGATGCGCGCGCTTTCGACGCGCAACGACGAGCCGACACGCGCCAGCCGGCCGTTCGAAGCCGACCGAGACGGATTTGTGGTGGGCGAAGGCTCGGGCGTGCTGATTTTGGAAGCACTGGAAATCGCGCAGAAACGCGGCGCGAAAATCATCGCCGAAATTGTCGGCTACGGGATGTCGGGCGACGCGTTTCACATCACACAGCCCGCCGAAGAAGGCGACGGAGGCTATCGAGTGACGCTCGCCGCGCTCAAGGACGCGGGCATCACGCCCGGCGACGTGAGCTATGTGAACGCGCACGGCACTTCCACTCCGATCGGCGACGCCCTCGAAACCACCGCTCTGCGGCACGTCTTCGGCGACCGCGCCAAAAAAGTTCCCATCAGCTCGACCAAGTCCATGACCGGACATTTGCTCGGCGGCGCCGGGGGGCTCGAGGCGGGCATCAGCGTTCTCGCGCTGCGCGACCAGATTTTGCCGCCGACGATCAATTACGAGAAGCCCGATCCGGAATGCGATCTCGATTACGTTCCGAATCACGCCCGCAAGGCCGAAGTCGTCTACGTCGTGTCGAATTCCTTCGGCTTCGGCGGCACCAACGCTTCGCTCGTCTTCCGCCGCTGGGACGGAAACTAAGCTCGTTCCTCTGATTCATTCCGGATCTGCTGGAGGCCCGCGTGAAAATTGGAGTCTGCATCAAGCAAGTTCCCGCCAAAGACGCGCCGCTTGCCATCGCCGAGGGCGGCGCGTGGATTCGCGAATCCGACATCGGCTTCGAAACCAACGAGCCCGATAGCTTCGCTCTCGAAGAGGCGCTGCGGCTGAAGGAAAAGCACGGCGGCGAAGTGGTGGCCATCTCGATGGGCCCGGAGCGCGCGAAGCAAACCATCAAGGAAGCGCTCGCCAAGGGCGCCGACCGCGGCATTCACTTGGCCGACGACAAATTCTTCCAGCTCGATCCGCTGGCCGCGGCGCGTTCGTTGGCGAAGGCGATCGAAGCGGAGAATTTCGACCTCATCCTCACCGGACTGCAGAGCGACGACCAGGGCTTCGGCCAGACCGGCGTGCTGCTGGCGGAGCTGCTGAACCGCCCGCACGCCACGATCATCATGGCCATCGAAGTCGAAGGCGCGAAGATGAAGCTCAAGCGCGAGCTCGAAGCGGGATGGTTCCAGTGGGTCGAGCTGCCGCTGCCCGCCGTGCTCTCGATTCAGTCGGGCATCAATAAAGTCCGCTACGCGACGCTCAAGGGTATCATGGCGGCGAAGAAAAAAGAGATTGCGACGGTCAACCGCGCGTCGCTCGGCGTGCCCGACGCGCCGACCGAGCGCGTCGAGAAAATCTACGTGCCGCAAAAAACCAAGAAGACGGAGTTCATCACCGGCCAGCCCAAGGAAATCGCCGCAAAGCTGGTGGAAAAGCTGCGCCACGAAGCCAGAGTGATTTGATCGTTCGAGGAAAGCCAACTCATGAAAATTCTTTTGATCACCGAGCAGCGGGAAGGGAAGTGGAACAAAGTCAGCTTTGAGACTCTGGCCGCCGCGCAACAAATCGCGCAGCAAACAGGCGGGAGCGTTTCCGGCGCGGTCATCGGCAAGGGCGTCGCCGCGCTCGCCGACGAGCTTGCCGGCTACCAGCTCGGCGAAGTCTTGCTCGCCGAGCACGATCTCCTCGAAAAATACACGCCCGACGGATTCACGCTGGCTCTCAAGCAAATCATCGCGGCGGAAAAGCCGGACTTCGTTTTGCTGCCGCACACGTATCAGGTGCGCGATTTCGCGCCGAAGCTCGCCGCGTCGCTCGGCAAGGGCATGATCGGCGATTGCATCGCATACCGTCACGAGGCCGGTAAATTAATTTTTGTCCGCCAGATGTTTCAGGGCCGAACCGTGGCCGACGTTGTTTTTCTCGGCGACCCGCCGTGGATCGCCACGTTTCAAGCCGGAGCTTTCCGCGCCGACCTCGCGGCGAAGCACGCGAGCGGCAAGGCTCCCGTCCGCGCGGCAAATGTGGAGTTGAAGCCTGATCAGATCCGCACCACGCCGCTCGAGCTTTTCCGCGAAGCGAAGCAAGCCGTCGACTTGACGCAAGCGCCGATTCTCGTCTCGGTCGGCCGGGGCATCAAGGCGCCCGAAAATATTCCGCTCGCTGAAAAACTCGCGAAAGCGATTGGAGGCGAAATCTGCGCCTCGCGCCCCATTTGCGACGAAGGCTGGCTCCCGATGGACCGCCAGATCGGCAGCTCGGGCCAGACGGTGGCGCCGAAACTTTACCTCGCGCTCGGCATCAGCGGCGCCATCCAGCACGTGGTCGGAATGAAGGGCTCGCGCACCATCGCCGCCATCAATAAAGACGCGAACGCTCCCATCTTCGAAGTCGCCGATTACGGCGTCGTTGGCGACCTCTTCGAAATCGTCCCCGCCCTTATCGAGGAGCTCGAAAAGCCGCACTAGCTCCCGAAGCGTTCTGTTTTCCCGCAGGATCGCTTAAAAGGCCCCGAGCGCTGCGCCGCTGATGGGTAGCCCCCGCCGCTGCGTGCGGCTGTTTTCCGCCTTCCACGCCTTCGCCTGCGCGATGCAAATCACATGAATCATTGTGAAGAGCGGAACAAAAAAGGTGGGAATCAGACTCAGGGGCAGCTGGGTGACGAGCAGCATCGTTGGGCCGCTGGGACTGATTAGGCGGGCCGTCGTGCCCAAGCTCACCGCCGTCACCAAATCCAGTATTCCAAGCAACTGCCAAAGAATAAAGACGCCGCGACGCTCTGGATTCGCAAATTTCCAGGCCACAAACGAAGCGGTAGCTCCAATCGCAATGTCGCCATATCCGGCGGGCAGCGCAAACACAGCCGGCAGGGCCCGGTGCGCCTCGAGCACCACGAAAACCAGCCCGATGATTCTCCAGGTCTGCAGAGCCGTCAGAGTGCCGGGGTTGAGCGAGAAGACAAACTTGCGAAAGCTCGGCGAGAGTCCAAACCACGCGAAAAACAACAGGATGGGGATAAGCGCGGCGATTCCGACCGTTACGCCCACGCCGTGCAATGGGTTCACAAACGCGCCCCGCGCCGCGGCGACGAGCGCGAGAAAAAACCAAACCATCAGCAGGCCCAGTGCCAGTTTTCCAGAACGATTCATGACAATCCTCCTTGGCTCTTCGCCATTTCGGTTGCTTTGTTGGCCAGATTGAAAAGAGCTTTCCAGCGCTTCTTGCCCAATTGCCGCGCGAGCCGCGTTTGCAGTTTTTCCCACACCGGCAAGGCGCGCTGCAGCAGAGCTTTTCCGCCTGGCGCCAGGCTCAACCGCCGCTCGCGCCGGTCCTTGCCGCGCCGCTCGGCCACCCATCCTCGCCGGCGCATGATATCGAGAGTGCGACTCAGAGAGGTGCTGTCCATCGCCAGGATTTCGCCCATTTGCCGCTGGGTGATTCCGCCCGCGCGCATGAGCACCTGGAGAATGGTGAGCTGAGTCGTGCGCAGCCCGAGGGGCCGCAGCGAGTCTTCGTAAAGCTGGGTCAGGGCCCGCGCGGTCCGGCGTAAGGTTCCGCAGAGGCAGATGAGATCGGGTAGCGATGAGCGTCTCATGCCAAAGTAGATGCATATACATCTATTTGGGATGCAACTGATTTGCGGCCTTGGCGCGGAAGATCAGGTCCCCGCCGGAAGATTACGCGCAGCCTTTCTTCCCCCGACCGGCAGGTAACCCCGGGGCGCGGGCGAACGTCTGCTTTAGTAGACAGGCGCCTGGATGACATTCGCATACCGCCATCGGCTTGCCGCCGGTTTTTCCGCTCTTCTGATTGCCACGCCGCTCTTTGCCTACGTCTATCCGCTTACGCCCGGCCAGATTCGCGACGCTTATCTCGCCGGCAGTGAGACCGGCGCCTCCGCGGATGGGTTTTTCGCGTCATACGGGCGGGAAATTCCCGAGCTTCAGGTGGACGGCTACGTTTCCCGAATCAGGATTTCCACTCCGTATGCGGAAATTGCGCGGGCCGCCCAAGGCAACGTGAACCACGATGTGCCCGCGGCCGTTTCCGAATATTTCGGAAAGAACATGAAGTTCCGCGTCGACGCCCTGATTTTCTACCTCGAGCCGCAATCCGGCTCGCCGGACGTCCGCATTTCCGTCTTTCAAAAGGGCAAGGAGATCCGGATGGAGGAAGAAAAAGAGCGCGAACCGCAAATGCCCTATGACTCGCCGCCGAGCGGATACGTCGCCGGCACGTCGGCCGGGGAAGAGGTTTTTCTCGCTTGCGAGGCCTCGAAAATTTCCTCCGACCCGCTCAAGATCGTCATCGACACTCCCGCAGGGCGTCCCGTCGGCTATGCGCAGCTTCTCGACGCGGGATCGCCCGTCGCAACGGGCCTGCACGCGGAGATTACGTTCGACCTCTCCAGGCTGAAATAGCGCCGCGCGAGCGGCGCCCCTGTCCGCCTTTACATGTCTCTCTCCCAGCGCTTCGTGAACGTTTTTCCATCAGGGCTTTACACACGATTCACGGGGCAGCAAACCTCTTTTTTCACGCGCGTGCGAATATTCTGCCGCCTAGGAGGGCAACTTGTGTGAAAAAATCTCGAAGTCTTAAATTATTGGCGATTGCCGCCGCTTTGGGTTTGTCCGCCGCAACATTATTCGCAACACATTCCTTCGCTGACGACCATAGCTTTGGCCGTTTCCACTTTCTCCCGGATACAATCGTGCTCAGCCGAAGCGTTTATGTCGGCACTGCCTCGACGGTGACGATTGGCGAGACCCTGCCTCTGGGGTGCGCCGGCGGTCCCAATGGCAGCACGAACGTAAACGTTCCAACCACCACGACTGGCCAAACGACGAGCGTAACCGTGACCTGCGGAGTCGCCACCGACAACGGCGAGTTCCCCAACTTGAGGGACTCCCATAACGTCTGGAACAACGCCAATTCCGACGGGAGCTTTGGCGTCACTTCTCCGATCTTCCTCGACGACCTGACCGACGACGGCTGGCTGATCGGCTCCCTCGCTATCCCGAGCAACCAGATTGTCACCAGCTTCAGCTCCAAATCCGAACTCGCCCTAAACCGCTCCGTCGACGGAAAGTCTTTGACGTTCATGGCCTATCAAGGTGGCCCGGGTTGCGGAGGATATGCTGATTCTCCGACCGCGCCGAACCTGCTCGACGTTTCCGCCTCGAACACGCCCGGTGTCTGCGACCCCACAAATCCCGTCATCACAACTTATCAAAGCGGCTCAATCGTTCCCGCGGCGTACTACCGGGCGGTCGCGGAAGTTGATGCGGATGGCGACCTGACAGTCACCGACGGCAACGCCTACAGCGGCGACAATGGTCGTGCAGCCAAAAAAGGCGCGAATGGCCTCTACTATATGGTCGGCAACGACAACAGCGGCAACCTATCGAAAAAGCAGATCTCAATCACTCCCGATGGCATCGATCTTGTCAGCGCCACCGGCGCAGAACTCCTTGTGCCCGGCCAGACACCACCCGTCCCACCCAACGTCGCCATGATCGGACGCTTGGAGTTCGGGTCCGACAAACCCGGAAAGGACACCAATTTCCGCGGCCTCACCATCTTCAACAACACGGTTTACATCAGCAAAGGCAGCGGCAGCAATGGCGTCAACACCGTTTACCAGGTGGGCGCGGCCGGCAGCTTGCCGACGGGCGACGCAACGACTTTGGCCGGCGTTCCAATCACGATTTTGCCCGGATTTCCCAACACCGCCGCCAGCACCTCCACTGCGTTTCCCTTCGGACTATGGTTCGCCGACGCGAACACCCTCTACGTTTGCGACGAAGGCGACGGGGCGCTCGTAACGCCCCCGGTCAACGGCAATGTTGCCGACGCGCAAAGCCTGGCCACCGCCGGTCTCCAGAAATGGAGTCTCGTGAACGGAACGTGGACGATGTTGTATGTCATCCAGAACGGCTTGAACATCGGCGTGCCATACGGCGTCCCGAATTATCCGACCTCGCTCAATCCCGCAACCGGCGGTTGCCGCAATATCACCGGCCGGCACAATCCGGACGGGACCGTGACCATCTTCGCGATCACTTCGACCATCAGCACCAATGGTGATCAAGGCGCGGATCCCAACAAACTCGTCAAGGTGACGGATCTTGTGAGCGCCACTTCACTTCCAACAAGCGGCGGCAACAAATACACCGCCCCTTGGCTGGACCATTTCGTGACGATTCGGTCGGCTCGAGCCGGGGAAGTCTTCCGCGGAGTGGCTCTGGCCCCAACCGACCGGGGCGACTATGGCGGCAACAATTTCGGAAGCCGCTAGCCACTGACGCAACCGCATCATCCTCAAGACCTCCCCGGGGCGCTTCCGATCCCGGGGAGGTTTTTTCGTTCAGATCGAATCTGATTTTCCCTCCCGCCGGTGATTCATCGTCCGCTGTCCGGTTTCGCGACGCTCACTTCCCGCAACCGGGCACCCTCCCCGGGCCGGCGATTCCCGATGCCGTGCAACTCACTCATCCAAAACGCCTTGCAGTACCGCGTATTGGCACGGAACCTGCCGGAATTTTTTGCGTACTTCCTTTCAAGGCGCCGCAAAGCGCAGCAAGTCTTTGGCCGCCGGGTGAGAAATGAGCACGCTGCTGCAGGACATTCGCTACGCCATCCGCCTTCTCACGAAGTCACCCGGCTTCACGGCCATCGTCGTTCTCACGCTGGCGCTCGGAATCGGTGCGAACACAGCGATTTTTTCGGTCGTAAACGGAGTCCTGCTCAATCCGCTCCCCTATCCTCATCCCAACCAACTGGTGACGGTGGCAAGTTCGAGCGAAGACTTCAGCGAAGGCTCCATTTCCTATCCCGATTATCTGGATTGGGTTCGCGACAACCGCACTTTTTCTTCGCTGGCCGCCTACCGGTCGTACAAGAGTTTCAACCTGATCGGCCAGGGCGAACCGGAGCGCGTGAGGGCCGTGGAAGTCTCGGCGAATTTCTTTCCGACTCTGGGCGTCGCGCCGCAATTGGGACGGAACTTTTCCGCGGCGGAGGACCAGCCGGACGGCACGCCGGTGGCAATCCTGAGCGACGGCTTCTGGAAATCGAAATTCGCTTCTTTGCCGAGCATCGTCGGAAAGACCCTGAACCTCGACGGCACGGACTACACCATCATCGGCGTGCTGCCGGCGAGCTACTACTTCTGCTGCCGGTCGATCAACTACGAGCCCGGCGACGTCTTCGTTCCGCTGGCGCAGGAAAAAAATCCGTGGATGAAGGACCGGAGAATCCATCCGGGGATTTTCGCTCTCGGGCGGGTCCGCGATGGCGTGACGCTGGCGCAGGCGCGCGCGGACATGGCAAGCCTCGCAAACCACTTGGCCGCGGAATATCCGGACGCGGACAAGGACCGCGGCATCGGCGTCACGCCGCTGAAACAGGAAATGGTGAAGCAGATACGGCCGTTCCTCCTGGTTCTGCTGGCCGCTGTGGGATTCGTCCTGCTGATTGCTTGCGTCAACGTCGCCAACCTCCTGCTGGCGCGGTCGACCGCGCGGTCGCGCGAGTTCGCCATTCGCGCCGCGCTGGGCGCAAGCCAGCCCCGCCTCGTCCGGCAATTGCTCACCGAAAGCCTGCTTCTTGCCATCGCCGGAGGAGCGCTCGGGCTCGCCCTTGCCGCTTGGGGCACCGCGGCCGGGCTCTCGATTCTGCCGAGCAATCTGCCGCGCTCGGGGGATGTGCGCATTGATCCGCGGGTTCTGCTCTTCACGCTCGGAGTCTCTCTGCTCGCGGGAACCCTCTTCGGGCTCGCTCCGGCGCTCAAAGCCTTCCGGCCGGGGTTGCAGGGAACGCTGCAGGAATCCGGCCGCGGCGGCAGCGGGACGCGTTATCGGACGCAGGGAATTTTTGTCATCGTCGAAATGGCGCTGGCCGTCGTTTTGCTCATCGCCTCCGGGCTGTCCATACGCACGCTCTTCACGCTCTGGAGCGTAAAACCCGGCTTCGACCCGCACAACGTGCTCACCTTCGGCGTGGGATTTCCGGCGTCGGTCTCCAAGGCCAGCGCGACGCAAATCCGGGCGAGCCTGGTTCAGCTCACGGACAAAATCGGAGCCGTGCCGGGCGTTCGCGCCGTTTCCCTCATGGACGGAGCTTTCCCGATGGACGGCGAATCGGATTTGGCGTTCTGGCTCGACGGAGAGCCGAAGCCCGCGCACGAAAACGGCATGCACGACGCGATCTGGTATCTGGTGGGGCCGGGCTACCTGGATGCGATGCATATTCCGCTGCTGCGCGGGCGATTCTTCACCCGCGGCGACACGGCGAATTCGGTCCCCGTCTGCGTGATCGACGAGAATTTCGCGCGGAAGTATTTCCCGAACGAGGACCCCATCGGAAAGCATCTTCATTTCGATGTCATCTACGACCAGCTGGAGATCGTCGGCGTGGTGGGGCACGTGAAGCAGTTCGGCCTCGACGAGAGCCCGAGGTCGCCGATTCTGACGCAGTTCTACGCGCCCCAGATTCAGTTGTCGGACACGCTCATGCAGACTTTTTCGAGCGCCTCATCGGTGGTCGTGCGCACCGGCGGCCCGCCGGCAGCGTTCATCGGGGCGATCCGCAAGGCCGTCGAGCGGTTCAACGGCGAAACCGTCGTTTTCGACGACCTGTCCATGGACGACGTCGTTTCGCAGTCGCTCGCCGCCCAGCGTTTCGCCATGATTCTTCTCGCGGTGTTCGCGGGCCTGGCTCTGCTCCTCGCCGGCATCGGCATCTACGGCGTGATTTCCTACGTCGTCGGCCAGCGCACGCGCGAAATCGGAATTCGCATGGCGCTCGGGGCGCAGAGGCAGGACGTGCTGAAGCTGGTTCTCGGCGAAGGGGCGAAAATGGCTCTGGCCGGAGTGGCCATAGGGCTGGCCGGAGCGTTGGCGCTGACGCGCTTGATGGCGTCAATTCTTTACGGCGTGAGCGCCACCGACCCGATTACGTTCGCGGGCGTCGCCGTCTTGCTCGGCGGCGTGGCGCTGGCGGCCTGCTATCTTCCCGCGCGGCGCGCGGTGCGCATAGATCCCATGGTGGCCTTGCGGTACGAATGAGAGTGAAGTAACAGAGGAGAACGAATGGGCGCCTTTCTTCAAGATCTTCGCTACGCGATTCGCCAGGTCACCAAGTCTCCCGGCTTCACTTTGGTCGCCATCCTCACTCTGGCTCTGGGGATCGGCGCGAATACCGCGATTTTTCAGCTCATCGACGCGGTTCGCCTTCGCACCATTCCCGTAAGAGATCCGCAGACCCTCGCCACGATTTTCGTCAACATGCACGATTGGGGGATGGGCAGTTTCTCCGGCGATTACGCGCAAATGACCTTTCCCATGTGGCAGCAGATTTCCCAGCGCCAGCAGGCATTTTCTTCCGCCGCGGTCTGGAGCGGCGAGGATTTGAACCTGGCGACCGGCGGCGAGGCGGACATGGCGAAGACGATCTGGATTAGCGGCGAATTTTTTCGGGCGCTCGACGTTCAGCCGCTTTTCGGGCGTCTCATTACTCCCGCCGACGATCAGGCGGGCTGCGGGGGCGGCGTCGACATCAGCTACTCGTTCTGGCAGCGCCGCTACGGAGGCTCGGCCTCGGTGATCGGCAGGCAATTGACCCTCGAGGGCCACCCTTTTCCGATTTTGGGAGTTACGCCGCCGGGATTCGAAGGGATCGCCATCGGCGAGCGCTTTGACGTCGCCGCCCCCATCTGCGCTGAGCCCCTGGTTCACACCGAGAATTCGCACGTCTCGGGCGCGAATGCGCGCGAGACGTACTGGCTCGCGGCGATCGGCAGGCTGAAGCCCGGCTGGAATTTGGCGCGCGCCACGGCCCAGCTTCAATCCATCACATCCGCCGTCTTGCATGAGACGATTCCGCCGGAGTACGACGCCGACGGCGTGAAACACTATCTGGCGTATCAATTTGAAGCGCGTCCCGCGGCCAACGGTTTTTCGGAGCTTCGCAAGAACACTTCCTCGCCGCTGGCCTTGCTGCTCGGGCTCTCGGGAGTGGTGCTGCTGATCGCCTGCGCAAACCTGGCGAACCTGATGCTGGCTCGGGCGAATTCGCGCGAGCGCGAAATCGCCGTGCGCCGTGCTCTTGGGGCTTCGCCCGCGCGGTTGATTCGGCAGCTTCTTTCGGAAAGCGCGATGCTGGCGATTGCGGGCACGGTCTGCGGCGCATTCCTGGCGAAGACGCTCAGCGGCTCTCTTGTGGCGTTCATGAGCACACCGCACGATCCGATATTTCTCGATATACCCACCGACTGGCGCGTTCTAGGCTTTGCCGCCGGCCTCGCCATATTGACGACCACTCTCTTCGGGCTGCTTCCCGCACTGCGGGCGGCGAAAGTGCCGCCGGGTTCCGCGCTGAGGTCGGGCGGCCGGGGAATGACGGCGGGGCGCGACCGTTTCCGGTTGCAGCGCATTCTGGTGACGTCGCAAGTGGCGTTGTCTCTGGTGCTCCTGGCGGGAGCGCTGCTGTTTGCCCGCAGCCTTCGCAACCTGCTCACTTTGAACCCCGGTTTCGAGGAGAACGGCGTGCTGATCGCCAACGTGGATTTCACGCACCTCCATCTTCCCTCCGGGCAGCGCTACTCTTTCGAACGCGACCTGCTCGATCGCATCCGCGCGCTCCCCGGAGTCGAATCGGCGGCGAGCGCCATGCGGTCGCCCCTGGGAAACTGGAACACGAACAACGAAGTTCTAAGCAACAATTCGAACGACAGCCGAGGCGTGGCCTGGCAGGACGAAGTCAGCCCGGGCTATTTTCACGCCATGCGAATTCCGATGCTCGAGGGGCGCGATTTTGACGCGTCGGACACGGCGACATCGCCGAAAGTGGCCATCGTCAACCGGAAATTCGCGGACAAATTTGCGGGCGGGAAGAGCGCCATCGGCCAGCGCTTCCGCCTGTGGACTCCGCCGGGGAAGCCCGTGATTTTCTACACCATCGTCGGGGTCGTCGGCGACTCCACATACCGCGACCTGCACGAGCCCTTCCCGCCCATCACCTATATGCCGCGAGCGCAGGATGACGAGCCGACCGCGGGGACCGTCTATCTGATCCGCTCGCGCGGGGGGCTTACCGGCACGTCCGATGCGGTGAAGGACACGCTGGCGAGCGTAAATCCGGAGATCGACATCGAGTTCCGCGTTCTGCGGGCCCAGTTGCACGAATCGCTGCGGCAGGACGAATTGATGGCCACGCTGTGCGGATTTTTCGGCGCTCTGGCCGTGCTGCTGGCGGCCATCGGGCTCTACGGCGTGATTTCCTACACGATCTCGCAACGCACCAACGAAATCGGAGTGCGCATGGCGCTGGGCGCGCAGCGCGGCGACGTGATTCGCATGATCCTTCGCGAAGTTTCCGCGCTGATTGCGATCGGCGTGGCGGCGGGTGTCGCCTTCACTCTGGCCGCGGGCAAGGCCGCCGGAGCGCTGCTGTTCGATCTGAAGCCGCGCGATCCGGTGACTCTCGCGCTTGCGGTGATTTTGCTGGCCGCCATCGGTTTTGCCGCGAGTTTCGTTCCGGCCCGCCGCGCGTCGCGCCTCGATCCCATGGCGGCCCTGCGCTACGAGTGATGCCCAAGGAGGGTGAAAATAAATGAGCGCGCTGCTGCAAGATCTCCGCTACGGCGTCCGCCTTCTCGCCAAATCCCCCGGCTTCGCCCTGGCCATCATCCTCACACTGGCGCTCGGCATCGGCGCGAATACGGCCATTTTCACGCTGATCAACAGCCTGCTCCTCCATCCTTCGGGCATCGGCCATCCGGACCGGGTCGCGGCCATCCGCGTCCACTACTACAAACTCAATTTGAAGAGCATCAGCGTATCGGCTCCCGATTTCGCCCTGGTTCGCGACAGCTACTCCGTCTTCGCGTCCGCGGCCATGTCCGATAGCGTAGATTTCAATTTCGCCGAGAACGGTTTCCCCGTCCGGCTCCGCGGCTCGAGAGTCTCCTCGCAATGGTTCGACGTCTTCGAAGTGAAGCCTCTTCTCGGCCGCGTCTTCACGCCCGAGGAAAATCAGCCGGGCGCCGAGCACGAAGCCGTCCTCTCCTATTCCGCGTGGCGGGAATATTTCGGCGGCGATCCTTCGGCCGTCGGCAGCACGGCCCTCTTCAATGGCCTGCCCTACAAAATCGTCGGGGTAATGCCCGGCGCGTTCGATTGGCCGCCCTCGACCGATGTTTGGGCGCCTCTCGCTTTGCCGGCCAGCGCCTACGCTCCCGACAATTTTTTCAACGAAAGCTATTTCGGCGTCGCTCGCACGCAGCCCGGCGTCTCTATTGCGCAGGCCCTGGCCTATACCGGCGTTCTCAGCCAGCGGGTTATCGCCGACCCGCGTATGAAGGGATTTCCCGGTTCGGCCGGGTGGGGAATCTTTTCCGTCCCCATTACCACGTTTTTGTACGGCAGCCTGCGCGCGCCCCTTCTGATCCTCTTCGGGGCTGTCGCGCTGGTCTTGCTCATCGCCTGCGCCAATGTGGCGGGGCTTTCGCTGGTTCGCGCTTCCGTCCGCGCGCGCGAATTCGCGGTCCGGTCCGCTCTCGGAGCCTCGCGCTGGCGCCTCGCGCGGCAGATGCTCGGCGAAAGCTTTCTGTTGTCGCTCGGCGGAACGGCTCTCGGCCTGCTGATCGCCTCGGGCGCGATTCGCGGGCTCCTGCTGTTCGCTCCCGGAAATTTGTCCGGCTCGTTGAGCGTCTCGCTCGATTTCCGCGTCTTGCTCTTCACCGCCGCCGTCGGCACGCTCGCTGCGCTGATATTCGGAGCGGCTCCCGCTTGGTACATTTCCAGCCTCGATCCGCAGAACAATCTCCGGGACGCGCGCGGCTCGCTGGCCGCGGGACGCACACGCCATCTTTTCCGCAATTTCCTGGTCGCGTCGCAACTCGCTCTCGCCCTCGTCCTGCTCGCGGGCACTGGCGTTTTTCTTCGCAGCCTTTCTAATCTTCAGGAGGTGAACGTCGGATTCCGCCCGCACGGCTTGATGACCGGCGCTCTCGAACTGCCCCAGACCTCCTATGCCACTCCCGCCAAACAAATTGAATTTTTCCGCACTGTCCTCGACCGCCTTTCCGCTTCTCCCGGCGTGATTTCCGCCGCGGCCGCCTCCCCTCTGCCGTTCAGCGGCTTTGACGGCTCCGGCTCCTTTCATATCGAGGGCCGGCCCGAACTTCCCGGCGATCCCGGCCCGCACGCCGAGGACCGTGTCGTCACCCCGGCCTACTTCGCGACGATGGGGATTCCCATTCTCCGCGGCCGCGCCTTCACCGCCGAAGACTCCGCCGATTCGCAGGCCGTCGCCATCATTGACACGACTCTTGCCCGCCTCTACTGGCCCGGTCAGGATCCCGTCGGCCGGCACATCCGCCACGGCAATGACGAACCATGGGCGACCATCGTGGGCGTGGTCGGCGCCGTCCGCCATTCGCAGGTTGTGGGTATGGAAGCCAATGTCGGCGGGGACGTCACTTTCGACAAAGGCGTTTATTACTCGCCCATGTTTCACGACGGTGCCGGCGCGGCATTTCTCGTCGCTCGCGGCCGTGGTGACGCCGCCTCGCTCGCTCCGGCGCTTCGCGAGGCTGTCCGCTCCGTGGATTCGAGCCAGCCCGTTTCCGACCTCAGGACCATGGACGAGCGGATTCTGGTGTCGCTCGGCCCTCGCCGGTCCGCCGTGGCGCTGCTCACCGTCTTCGCCGGGATCGCTCTGCTTCTGGCCGCCATCGGGCTTTTCGGGCTTGTCCGTTTCGGCGTGGCCCAGCGCACTCAGGAAATCGGCGTGCGCATGACCCTCGGCGCCCAGCGCAAGGACATTTTCTTTATGGTGATCGGCGAAGCCGCGCGCCTCGCTCTCGCCGGAATCGCCGCGGGCCTTGCTCTCGCTTTCGTTTTCACGCGGGTGCTGCGCAGCCTGCTGTATCACGTGAGCCCCACGGATCCGCTCACATTCGCCGGCGTCGCGATCCTGCTGGCCGGCGTCGCGCTGCTCGCCTGCTATCTCCCCGCGCGGCGCGCCACGCGCATTGATCCCATGGTCGCATTGCGCTACGAATGACCAGAAGCGGCGAAACGCAGGCGGCAATCTTTGCAACGGAGGAAGGATCGCGGCGCGCACAAAACCGCCGCCGCGATGTTCTCAGCACGCGCGGCCCCGCTAAAGCGTAACGCGAAAGCGTTCACCCGCCTGCTCGACCAGAGCGTTGTCAATCAGCCGCGTGCCTCCCACGACCGCCGCGAGCAGGACGTAACAATCCGCCCGCAGCGTGCCCGCGCGCTCGAAGCTATCCGCCTCGACGAGTTCCGCGTAATCGAGCGCCACTCGCGGCTCGGCTGCAACCACGCCGCGCACCGCTCCCAAAATCCGCTCCGCGTCCCGCTCGCCCGCCTCGATCTCTCTTCTCCCGGCTTCGAGCGACCCGTAGAGCGCCGTCGCGGCTTTTCTGTCTTCCCCATCGAGATAGCGATTGCGCGACGATAGCGCCAACCCGTCCTCTTCGCGCACGATCGGGCAGGCCACAATCTCCGCATCCAGATTCAAATCCTGCGCCATCCGCCGGATGATTCGCTCCTGCTGCGCGTCCTTGCGCCCGAAGAAAGCAAAATCCGGCCGCGCGATTTCCAAGAGCTTCAGCACGACCGTCGTCACGCCGCGAAAATGCCCCGGCCGCGACCGCCCCTCGAGTATCCCGCTCAGCCCCGCCGCTTCCACCGCCGTCGAAAATCCGCGCGGGTACATTTCCTCGACGCTGGGCGCAAACAGATACTCCACTCCCATTTTTTCCAGAGCCTCGCGGTCCGCTTCAAACGGCCGCGGATATTTCGCCAGGTCCTCGTGCGGGCCGAACTGCGTGGGGTTCACGAAAATGGTGGCGGCCACGGAGGCGCACTTCTCTTGCGCCCGGCGGATGAGCGAAAAATGCCCCGCGTGCAGCGCGCCCATCGTCGGCACCAGCCCGGTGACGCGCCCCGCGGAGCGTGCCGCGCGGCTCGCCCGCTTCATTCCTTCAATTGTGCGGATGATTTCCATCGGAGCGGAGCTCTCGCGCCGCGGGGATGCGCGCGATCAGGGCTTCGACCAAGCGGGCAGCCCTTCGAGCGCCAGCCGGGGCGCGTGGAAAGACTCCGCATCGGAAGGAAACGCGCCGGAGCGCACGTCGCCGCAAAACGCGGCCGCGGCCTGTGAAATCTCCGCCGCCAGATTCACGTACTGGCGCGCGAATTTCGGCGTGTGCCCGAAGGTCAGCCCAACCATATCGTGAAACACCAGCACCTGGCCGTCGCAATCGGGGCCCGCGCCGATTCCGATGGTCGGGATGCGCAGCGATTCCGTGATTCGCGCCGCGAGTTCGCGCGGCACCGATTCCAGCACCACGGCAAACGCCCCAGCCGCTTCCACGGCGCGCGCGTCGCGCTCGATCTGCCGCGCGTCCTCGGCCGATTTTCCCTGCACGTGAAATCCGCCCATCGCGTGCAGCGACTGCGGCGTCAATCCCACGTGCCCCATCACCGGAATCTCCGCTTCCACCAGCCGCGCGATCAATTCAATCCGCCGCCCGCCCTCCACTTTCACCGCTTCCGCTCCGCCTTCTTTCACCAGCCGGACCGCGTTGCGGATCGACTCCTCGATCGAGACGTGATAGCTGCCGAACGGCATGTCCGCCACCAGCAGCGCCCGCCGCGTCCCTCGCCGCGCCGCCCGCACGTACATCAGCACTTCCTCGAGCGTCACGGGAAGCGTGTTGTCGCAGCCCTGCACCACCATCCCGGCCGAATCGCCCACCAGGAGCACGTCTACTCCCGCCTCGTCCAGCAGGCGCGCGGTCGGATAGTCGTAGGCCGTCAGGCAGGTGATTCGAGAGTTTGGTTCTGTGGAATTGCGGCCGGAAACTGACTTGCGGGAAAGAATCTCGGGCACGGTCACTTTTCCGCTGCCCATACGCGGTGCAACGCTCATATTCGCCTCCGGTGCCGTTCCCAAGCTTCGGGATACAGCCCGATACAATCCCCATCTTACCAGAATGGAGCCGGATTCGCTGCCCAGGATGCTTCCGCGTTGCGATACTCGATCCGCCGCGGCTCCCGCACGCGCGGTTGAATCAGGAAACCGCCGGGTCGCTCCGGGGCTCGTCCTTCCACGCCATGAACCGCGCCAGGTTCAGCCCCGCAATCGCCAGCCAGAGGCTGCTCAACGCTTCGCCCGGAAGCGTGGGATAGAGCACGTAGGGATAGATTCGGGCGTCGAGCCCGGGCGCGAGAAACGTCAATAAGCCGTGCGTAAAATACGCGAATCCCGAAAGCGCCAGCAGGATTCCCAACAGGCGCGGCAAAAATCCCGACCGGAACCACAGGAATCCCGTGGCGAATTCGTCGATCCCGTAGAACACCCAGGAGAGGAGAAGGCCCGCCTCCTGCAACTCCCCCGCGAGACGCGCGAAGGCGTGCATCTGGTCCGGACTGAAGGCGCTCAGCCCGCTTCCCGCAATCGCCAGCTTCAGCGGCACGTAGGCGAAAATCAGGTCGGCGGCCTCGACCGCGATTCCGATGAACCCGCATCCCAGCGCGATCGCCGCGATAATTCCGTTCACTCGCTTGAACAACGCGTAGCTGATGATCTCGCCGGGAATGTTCAGCGCCAGCTCGAGGAGATGAGCCGAAAATCCCAATCGGAACAGCGTCTCGTGCGTCAGGATATTCTGAAGCGTCGCCGCGGGATTTCCCGCCACGTTCAGGCTGCTCTGCACGTACCCGATATCGAACGCGCCCGTCAGGATTCCCGCGATGCCGATAAAGCCCAGAATCCTCGCCAGGAGAACCGGCGAGCGCCGTCGCGGGATCGAACTGGTCGCCATGAATTCCCCCTGTCCTCGGGCGGTTCGCTCGTCTCCCATCCGCGCGTCCCGCCTTCGCATAGCCCCATTGTTCTTCGGGAAGAAATTTGGTGTGCCGAACTCTACCACGGATGAAACGCGCCATGGACGCCAAGAAACCGAATGGGGCGCGCCGGCGGCTTCGCTTCCGAGACGCGCGCTTTGAAGACTCTTTTGCGCCTCCTCTCCGCCGCTGGGCGCCTCGCGCTCTCCTCTGAGATTCACCAATCCTCATCTCGCAAAAGTCCACACGCGCCGTGATTTGATTTCCCCCGCGCAATCTGCTAAGTTGAATTTCGTGGACAAGCTGTAGTTCACGACCCCTCTTTTGACCACCCGGTCACCCCCAAAAATTCAATTGGAGGAGCATCCATGTCCGCACCCCGTTGCGACTCTCTCTCATTGCCGGCCATCGAAACCGCCGCGGCGCGCTTCGGCCGCGCCGCCGAATTCGAAGCCGCCGATTCACCCGAAAAACTCGCCGATCTCACCGCCTCGGTCATCGATCAGCTCGAGGCATCGTCCTCGCCGTCTTTTCCTCCCGCCGGAACCGGCAAACCCCGCAAGCCGCTCTCCGGCCCCGTTGACCCCGGCCGCCACCGGCGTCTCTGCGCCGTCTGCCGCCATCCCGAGCGCGAGGCCATCGAGGAAGCCTTTCTCCAGTGGCGCAATCTTTACTGGGTCGCCAATAAATTCGGCCTTCCCGACCGCTCGTCCATCTACCGTCACGCGCACGCGTCCGGACTTTTTCCCCGGCGCAAGGCGAATCTCTGCTTTGCCCTCGAGCACATCATCGAGGAATCCGAACGCGTCCGGCCCACCGTCTCGGGCATCGTCGAAGCCGTCCGCGCCTACGCCCACATTGACGATTCCGGCCGCTGGATCGAATCGCCCACCACGCATTTCGTCGTCCCCGCGGCCGCGCCTCGTCCGCCCCTGCGGCGAGCTCCTAATCGCAACACGCTCGGAGATAGAAAATGACGCATCTCCTTGAAAATAAACGCCCGGACTCCGTTCTAATCGCCACGGAATCCGCCCCCGCGTTTCGCGCCTTCCCCGGCGCGTTTCGCCTCCCTCATCGGCCCGTCCGGATAATTTTTGATACTATGAGCGCGACATGACCGGAACCATCGAACGCGAACAACTGGAAGCCGACGTCCTCATCATCGGCGCGGGGCCGGGCGGGCTCTCCTGCGCGCTGCACCTCGCGAACCTCATCGAGCGGCACAACGCGGCGAAAAAACAGCCGGCGCTTTCGGCGGAAAACATCTACGTCCTCGAGAAGGCCCGCGAAATCGGCGCGCACCAGCTTTCCGGAGCGATCCTCGACCCGCGCGCCCTCCGCGAGCTGGTCCCCGAATTCGAAAAAACCGCGCCGCTCGATACTCGGGTCACCGGCGACGCCGCGTATTACTTCACCGAAAAATCCGCTCGCAAGCTGCCGATCACTCCGCCGCCGCTCCAGAATCACGGCAACTACGTCGTTTCGCTCAGCAAGCTCGTCAAATGGCTCGGCGGGCTCGTCGAAAAAAAAGGCGTGAACCTGTTCACTCAATTTGACGGCAGCGAGCTCCTGTACGACAAGGGCGGCATCGCCGGGGTGCTCACCGACGACAAGGGCGTGGACAAAAACGGCAAGCCCAAGGACAACTACACGCCCGGCTACGAACTCCGCGCCAAGGTCACCGTGCTGGCCGAAGGCCCGCGCGGCTCTCTCACCAAAGACCTTGTCGCGAAGCTCAAGCTCGACGGCCTCAATCCCCAGGTTTACGGCATCGGCATCAAGGAACTCTGGGAAGTTTCGCCGGGGCGAATCGAGACGGGCTACGTGGCGCACACGCTCGGCTGGCCGCTCACGTCCGATCTCTACGGCGGCTGCTGGATCTATGGCATGTCCGGCTCGCCAAGCGAGCCGGGGATGAAAGGCAACCGCGTTTCGCTCGGCATGATCGTCTCGCTCGAATACAAAGACCCGCTCTTCGATCCACACGCCGCGTTTCAAAAATTCAAGACGCATCCCTACGTCAGAAAAATTCTCGAGGGCGGGAAGCTCGTCCGCTACGGCGCGAAGACGGTTCCTTACGGCGGCTGGTATTCCATGCCCCGCCCATATGTGGACGGCGGCCTGATCATCGGCGATTCCGCGAGCCTGCTCAATTCCCAGCGCCTCAAGGGTATCCACACCGCCATGAAAAGCGGGATGCTGGCCGCCGAAGCGATTTACGAGGCTCTCTGCGCCGGGGATTATTCCGCCGGCTTTTTGGCGCGCTACCAGAAGAAGCTCGACGAAAGCTGGCTGAAAAAAGAATTGTACGCCGTGCGGAATTTTCACCAGGCGTTTCACGGTGGATTGTGGAAGGGACTGTTTCTTTCCGGTATTCAGTTTTTCACCGGCGGCCGCGGCCTGGTCGACCCGATGCGCACCGGTCCCGGCTACAAAAATTACGAAAATCTTCATCGCGAGCGCGTGCTCGTGGACCAATCCACGCGTTTCAAGGGCGACGGCAAGCTCACTTTCGACCGCCTCACCGACGTCTATCATTCCGGCACGCGCCACGAGGAAGACCAACCGTGCCACCTCGTCGTCCTCGAGCCCAACATTTGCGGCGACCGCTGCGTCCGCGAGTTCGGCAATCCCTGCCAGTATTTTTGTCCCGCGGCGGTCTACGAAATGGCGAACGACAAAGACGGCCCCAGGCTCAAAATCAACGCCGCGAACTGCGTTCACTGCAAGACGTGCGACATCGCCGATCCTTACCAGATTATTCAGTGGGTTCCGCCCGAGGGAGGCGGCGGGCCGAATTACGAAGGGATGTAGGCCGCATGAGCGGAGCGGCGAAAGCGGAATTTCTTGCGCTCGCGCCGGCGCATTCCGCGGATCGGCGGGGATTACTCCTGGTCCGGCGAGTTGCCCACGAAGATTTTTTTCAGCGAGGCCCAGAATCCGCCCTTCTTTTTCGGCTTTTGTTCCGGCGCAGCCGCCGGTTGCCCCGCGCTCTGCGAGCCTGCCGCTCCGCCCGCCGGCTTTTCCCCCAGCGCATTCTGCATGGCCGACGCGAATCCCGGCGAGACCTCTCCATGGAACTCGTATTCGCTCTGCACATGCGCTTGCGTCACCAGCAGCAGCGTCTCGACCGACGGTTCCGTGGGAGCCATTCCCGACGGCGCCGAATAGCTCAGCGCCGGCCGCGTCACGTGGTACACCGACGGATTTGCGGCCTCTTCCGGCGCTCGCGGCGGAGTGGCGGGCGGAGCTTCCTTGGCGCTCGCCGCAGGTTTGGGCGTCACATCCGGCGCCGGGACCGGGACGGCATACGTCACAGTTGGCGCTTCGGCCGCGGTCGCGGTATGGGTTTCCTGCGGCATCGTCTGCCCTGGCTTGGGCGGAGGGAGGGGAATCGGTTTTGTGGACTCCGCGGCAACGGCGGGCGTCACCGGCTCCGGCGCGGCGGCAGCCACCGGTGCCGTACACTGGCAGCTTCCTGGAGTCCCCGGCACCGGCGCCAGCTTTCCTCCGGCGAGGAAAAATTCGGAGTTCTCGGGCACGATGATTTTTTCGCCGGTGAATTGGCTTTCAAGCTGCAAGGCGCCCGTGGCGGGATGAACGCACATGGAATCTTGCAAGTCGAGCCCGACGGTCACGTCCCGCGCGCCGCCGCCTATTTCGAGAGGCGTGGCGATAATCGTAGGCGCGTAAATCCGCAGCAAGATCGCGGCCGGAAGCTGGATGTGCATCTTTCCGAAATTGAGCGCCACGGTCAGCGCACCATTGGCGTCCAGAAGCGTGAATTTTGCTGGACCGCAGATGTCGAGCCGGCCGCCGCGGAAAAGAGTCAATTGCGCCTGGCCGGAATGCACCGTCACCACGCTTCCCGGCAAGACGTAAATCGATGGCGCCGAGGAAGGCAGCCCGGTCGAAGCCGCCGAGCCGCTTTCAACCGTCAGATCCGGCCCCGTGATTCGTCCGATCGAGTTCGGGGGCGCTTCCTGCGCTCGCGCTCCCGCCGCGCATGCGAGAAACACCATTCCCCACATCGTCAGAGCCGCGATCGCGATTCGCGCGGGGCTCCCTGGTTTGCGGGATTCGCATTGAGCCGGATGAGACATTGCAGCGTTCGCCTATACTATACCGGAGTGAATCCTCCCACGACACCGGCGGCGCTGCAGGCCCCTCGGCTCCCTTTTTTTCGCCGCCTGCAAATTCCGATCCTCGGCTCGCTCGTGTACTGGATCATCCGCCTGATTGGGCCCACACTGCGCCTTGAAATTCTCGGCATTCAAAACGCCATCCAGATTCCCAACGCCGGCGAGCCGGGCATCGGAGCCTTCTGGCACCGCTGCATTTTTCCCGCGGCTTGGGTGTGGCGCGGCCGCGGCATCGTGATTCTCAACACGGTGAATTTCGACGGGCAATGGACCCGCCGCGTCATCGAGCGGCTGGGGTTCGGCACGGCGCAGGGCAGCTCTTCGCGCGGAGGCATCGAGGGACTCGCGGCGATGGCCGAATGCCTCGAGCGCGGCCGGCACGTCGGATTCACGATCGACGGGCCTCGCGGCCCGCGCTACGTCGCCAAGCCCGGGCCCGTGATTCTAGCCCGAAGGACGGGCAAGGCCATTTCCGTGTTTCACATCGGCGTGGAGCGCGGCTACACGCTGCAGAAATCCTGGGACCTGTTTCGCATTCCCTTTCCGTTTTCGCGCACGGTGATGTTTGTCGCACCGCCTATCCGCGTGCCGGAGCGCGCGGGAGGGGAAATCATGAAAGAGAAGCAGGAGGAAATGCAGCGCGGGCTCGAGCGCGTCCGCGATTGCGCCGAAGCCTGGTTCGGCTTAAGCGAGGAAGAAAAAGACCGGCTTCGAGATGAATGGAGCGTGCGCGGTTCGGGCGGCGCGAGTCCGGCCGCTCTGCCGAAATCCGTTCGCAACGGGAATGTTGAGGAAGGAAATGGCGCCTAGCCGGCCGCGCCCGGCTTTTCTCCGCTCGCGATGCGCACGGGCGGGAAAATCCAGAAGATGGGTCCGCTGACCCGAGCGCCGGGGAGTCCGAAGGCCCGCAAATCGGCGGCATAATCGCCCACGCATTTGAAATCCATCAGCGCCACGCGGCCGCCGGGCTTCAGCACGCGCGCAATTTCAGCGATGGCCTGGCGGCGGCCTTCGCGCGACGGCACATTGTGAATGGCGAGATTCGCCATCACCACGTCGAAGCTCGCGTCGGCGAAAGGCATTTTGCGCATATCGCCGGTCTGGACTTCGACGCGATCGGCCACGCCTTCGAGAGCGGCATTGCGCAGAGTCGCTTCCTTCGAATTGCTGCCCTGATCCACTTGCGACCACAGGTCGACGCCCGTGACGCGGCCATTCGGGAGGCGTTTCGCTGCGCCGATCAGCAGAAGTCCGTGGCCGCATCCCACGTCGAGCGCCGCCTCATGCCCGGTGAGCCGCAGCCCATCCAGCAGACGGTCTCTCGCGCGGAATTTTCCATAATAGCTGCTAGCCATCAACAGGAAGGATTCGAGGAACAGAGCGAGTCCGGTCCAGAAAAGCGCCATCCCCGTCGAAATCGGCACGGCGCGAAAGGCGACGCGCTGCGCCGTGAAGCCCCATCGCGAGAGCAGGTAGCCCCCGGCCATCATCGCCGCGCCTCCCAGCAAAAAACCGCGGACGAGCCCGGGCGCGTCGAGACCGTAATCGGGCTTCGGGTGCGTCATCGAAATGGATTTCTCTTCGGGTGAAATGAGCCGCTCATCCTTCGCCCAGCTTGACCGGGACGTTCATCTTTTTGCCGTCGCGCACGATCGTGAGCGTGACGCTGTTTCCCGGCGCGTCGCGGTTGAGCAGCAGGTTCAAATCCACTTGGGAAGCGGTCGCTTTTCCGTCAATGGCGATCAGCACGTCCCCGCCGACGCGAATTTCCTGGAGACCGGCCAGCACGGAGCGCGTTCCCCCGCGAATTCCGGCTTGAGCCGCGGGTCCGCCGGGCGCCACCCGCTCGATCAAGATCCCCTGCTGCACGGGAAGATTCAGCGCTTCGGCCAGGCCCGGCCAGAGCGGCCGCCCTTCCATGCCGAGAGACGCCCGGCGCACGCGCCCCGTCTTGATCAAATCCTCCGCCACGCGCTTCGCCGTGTTGATGGGGATGGCGAATCCGATTCCCGCCGTAGTCCCGGTGGGCGCATAAATCGCCGTGTTGATTCCGATGACATCGCCGTGCGAATCGAGCAGAGGCCCGCCGGAATTCCCGCGGTTAATCGCGGCGTCGGTCTGAATCGCATCGTCAATAAAAGTTGTTTCGCTGGTCTGCACTGTGCGCCCGAGAGAGCTGACGATACCGGTCGTCAGCGTTCCCGAAAATCCGAAGGGGTTGCCGATAGCCAGCACGCGCTGGCCCACTTGCAGATTCCTGGAGTCGCCGAGCGGAAGCGGGGCAATTTTCTTTCCCTTCGGATCGATTTGAATGAGGGCGATGTCGTTGCGCGTGTCCTCGCCGATGAGTTTCGCCTTGTAGCGCGATTGATCGCCGAGCGTGACTTCGATCGTCTGGGCGCCTTCGACCACGTGGTAATTGGTCAGGATGTGCCCGTCGGTATCAATCAGAAATCCCGATCCCGCGCCTTCCACCGGCACGGGATTAAGAAAAAAATCGTACTCGACGGTGCGGGTCACGATATTCGCCACGGCCGGGGAACACAGTTTATAGATGCGAACGTTTTCCGCTTCCGTGGGATCGAGCCCCGGAGCGACAGCGCCGCCCGAAGAGGAAGGAAAAGCGCCGACGCGGGAAGGCCCGCGCGTTCCCCACCGGGAGCCGATCCAATAGGCGCCGAGGCCGATGATCAAACCGATGGTCAACAGCCGGATGGATCGCCTGTAATTGCCGCCGTATGCCATAAAAACGCTTCCTTCCTGACTAATTCGCGGGTTCGCGGAGCCGTGCCAGAGCCTGTTCGACCTGCCGTTCGGTTTCGCCGAACGAGACCGAGCAATCGATCACCTCGTCCGCGCGTCTTCTTTTTTCGTCGATGGGCATTTGCGAGGCGATCCGCATTTCGGCTTCGTGCTGCGTCAAACCGCGCGCGCGCAGTCGCTCGATCTGTTGCCGCGGGCTGCACCAGCAGACGACCACTTTGTCGAGTTCCTTGTCGAAACCCGCCTCGAGAATCAGCGCCGCCTCGACAAACGCCAGCGGGGGACCGCCCATCCTGTCGAGAGCGCCGAACCAGGTGCGAATCACCTGCAAAATCGGTGGGTGGAGGATCTGGTTGATGCGAGCAAGCTTCACCGGGTCGGAAAAGACAATCGCTCCGAGCTTTGCCCGGTCCACGAGTCCGCCGGCCATCAGAATCTCCGTCCCAAATTCGCGGACGACCTCGGCGTAGGGCTGCTGGCCCGGCTCGAGGAATTCGTGACCCAGCGGATCGGCCTCGAGGACGAGGCAGTCCCTCGCGCGCAGCATGCTTGCCACCGTGGATTTTCCCGATGCGATCCCGCCGGTCAATCCCACGCGGCGCATCAGGATTTTGCCGCCTGCGTGCCGGAAGGCACGGCGTGGGCGCCGCGGGAAGCAGACGCAGTTTCGTGAACGGGCACGCCGGTCGCGGTCGCAGCCGCCCCGCGCCGGAGGCGCGCCGCACGGACAGTGTTGCTCATCAGCATCGCGATAGTCAGAGGTCCGACTCCTCCCGGAACCGGCGTGAACGCTCCTGCCGTTTGAACCACGTCCGGATGGCAATCGCCGACCAAGACGCTTCCCTTGGCGCGGAAGGATTCGAGTTTTTCGGGAAAATTCCTGAAAATGTTTTCGGCCGCGGCCGCGGACGTCACTACGTTCTGCCCCACGTCAATGACCGCCGCGCCTGGCTGAATGAAATCGGGCGTGACCATTGCCGGGCGTCCGATGGCGGCAACGACGATGTCCGCGCGCCGGACGGTGGCGGGCAAATCGCGCGTCTTCGAATGGCAAATCGTCACCGTCGCGTTCGCGTGCAACAGCAGGAGCGCCATGGGCTTGCCAACGATGTCGCTACGTCCCACGACGACGGCGTTCGCGCCTTCCACCGGAATTTCGCTGCGACGCAGAATTTCCATCACGCCCGCGGGAGTGCAAGCGACGAGGCTCGGGCGGCCGGCGACAAGTTTTCCGACGTTCACGGGATGAAAGCCGTCAACGTCTTTCGAGGGGTCAACGGCCTCGAGAATTTTCTTGGAGTCAATCTGGGGCGGCAGCGGCATCTGCACGAGAATTCCGTCCACGTCGCCGCGCTCGTTCAATTCCTTAATAATCCGGAGAAGCTCTTCGGTGGAAATCGCCGCCGGGGGAGTGATGAAGAAGCTCTCGAGACCCAGCTTCCTGCACGCCGCGATTTTGCTGTTCACATACAACTTCGAGGCCGGATTGTCGCCGACCAGGACCGCGGCGAGTCCCGGGCGAATCCCCGCGGCTCCGAGCGAAGAGATCTGATGCTCGAGTTCCGCATAAATCTGGTCGCGTATCGCGTTTCCATTCAAAATGCGAGCGCTCAATCCGGCTCTCCTCGGCATCCGGCGGTGAATCCGCCTATGTGGCCATGATAACAAAATCGGCGGGAGACCACTCAGGCGAGAATCATCGGGACCTTCGGGCCTCCGCCATGACGAGAGCGCAGGAGAAGCAGCGACAGCGGCGAGGCTTTTACGTTTCTGTCATCGTCGGAGAAGGATTTCAGGAGGGGGAATCCGCGTTCGCCCGGCAAACGAGCCCGGAGAAAAAAAAGAGCCGCCCGCCGCGAACATCGGGGCTGGCGAGCGGCTCCCACTCACGCGGAAAAACCCGGGTGGGGACTTTCCGCGGTTTCACTGCATCTCGACAAACCTGAAATTTGTTCAAGCCACCTCGATGGCCTCCACGTGAATCGTCTTGGTGGAAAGATCGAGCGTCCCAATGACCTTTACGCGCCTCCCGTTGTACTTTCTGGCGCTTTCCTGATCGTCGAGCTGAAAGGATGTATTGGTGGAGTCGTCCTGGAGAACGTAAAGGTCGCCGCTTCTTGCGACGGTTCCAGTGAACGTTTGAACCTTCGTTGTCACCGTTTTGCCCGCGGAACTTGGTTGTGTCACGGGCGCGGCCGCACGACCGCCAGCGAAAACGGAAGAGGGAGGCGCCCCGATGGCCGGCGCCGCGATAAACAGAAACAAGACGGCGAGCGCCATGATCCAAAGCGTTTTCATGGTCAACCTCGGCAGGAAAATGTAGCTGGGTCGGCAAGAATGACGGCACATCGCGTGCCAATGCCGCTGTGTAACTATTCCGCGTGATATGAGCGACTTACGCCGAGCGGAATCCACTCGATTGCGAAAATTCGACCTCCGCCGCGAACTATTTGCACGGGGGCGACCCGCGCCACGGCGGGGATGGCCGGCCTCGCCCGGAGCGCCGAAAAAAATCCGCTGTTGTACAATGAGAGCCGCGAGGAATCGCGGATTTTCCGAGGATTTGAAAACGATGTTCGCCGAAATCACGGAACGCAAGCGCCTGGAACGCGAAATGCGCGAGGCAGGGCGACTCCCTCCGGGACAGTCGCTGACTTTGAAATGGCCCGTGCTTCACGAAGGGAGCGTGCCGCGTTTCGATCCCGCGACCTGGGATTTTCGGATCACGGGCCTCGTCGAAAAACCGGTACGGCTCACCTGGGACGAGTTTTCGCGGCTTCCGATGACGAGCGTCACCGCCGACATGCACTGCGTTACGCGGTGGAGCCGATTCGACGTGAGGTGGGAAGGCGTGGCGTTCGGCGAAGTGATGAAGATGGCCGGCGCCAAGCCCGAAGCGAAATACGTGATGGTTGAAGCCGAGCAGGGATACACCTCGAACGTGCCGCTGGCGGACCTGATGCGGCCGACAACGCTATTTGCTCTCAAGCACAATGGCGAGGCGTTGCCGCCCGAGCACGGATATCCCGTGCGCCTGGTGGTTCCGAACCTCTACGCGTGGAAGAGCGTGAAATGGGTGCGCGGGATCGAATTCATGGCCGAGGACCGGCCGGGGTTCTGGGAGGAGAACGGCTACCACATCTACGGCGATCCATTCCTCGAGGAAAGGTTCAGCGGCTGATTTCCCGGCCAAGCGCGGCCACAGACGCCTTGCGCCGCGGACGCTCGGCCGGCACTTCCGCGAATGAGCCCGGCGTTTGATGAGACTCGCAGCTCAGGAAGGGGACTCGAGAGTGTAGTCGAAAGTATAAAAGTGCTTTCCAGCGGCGATTTCAATCGACATTTTCCCCGCGAGCCCGCTCAACTCGCCCGTCCCCGAACCCGGCACAACCGTGACGGAAAGTTCCAGCATGCCGCGATGCATCGTGCCGCTGTGTTGCAGGACGAAGCTCCCGGCGCGCCCGCCGAGCGTTCCCGCGACTTTCTCGATCGCGACATATCCCGCCGAACCCTTCATGGGTGCGCCGGCGCCCAACATGAGTCCCTTGCTCGCCGCCTCGAGCGCCCCGTGGAACTCCTTCACAATCGCCATGCTTGAAAGTTCAGGCTCGCCGGCGATGGCGGCCGATTCCACAGGTGTAACCTTGACTTCAAATGTGCCCTCGCCGTGATGTTGGTTCACGTGTTTCTCCTTGTCCTTCAGCCCAACTGCGGCAGCTTTTTTTGCCGCTGGGGGGATGCGAGAGTGCCTTTGAATCGCCGGCAAACTGTATTAGTTGGCCGGGCTCCGCACAAGAGAATCGTTTCGAACGAGAATCGCCGCGGCCGCAAAAACCGGATTTGCAAAAGGAGGAGGTTTTCTCTTTCGCGGGTTACCAGGAATTTTCGAGGATCAGGTTTACGGACAGGGCGTACATAACAGAGATCTTCAGTGCGAAGCTTTACAACGCGGCCTTGGGCCTAAACTTGCCGAGGATGAACTCCTTCATCAGAGTGTCGGCCATGCGAGCGCCGAGGCTGACGAGAGCGCCCTGGAACACGAGCGCGGCGCCGCGATCCGCCGCCGGATAGTAGAGGTTCGAAATCGCGCTCGACGCCAGGTCGCCGCCGATGCTCGAATAGTTCGGTTGCCAGCGGCCGTTGTCCCCCTTGCAAATGAACGGGCTCAAGAGAGCATGGACCATGCGCGACCTCGTCGTGCCCGTGCCCTGGTAGAAGTAGCGCGGGTCCTGATGCAGCAACGAAGGAAGGACAGCGCCACCGATCAGAATGTTCGTGAAACCGTTGGCGTAGACGGCGCCGACACGCTCGCCGTATCCCGCGGCGCCCTGAGAGTACTTGGGAGTGTCGAGGGCCTGATTGATGCCGCCGAGAAAGGCGGAGCCAAAGAAAGTGAAGGGATCGACAGAGGTTCTGAGGGCGAGCTTGAATTTCAGCGACGAAGTGAGTGGCGCGGCGCCTTCGTGATCGTAGACGACGTAAAAGGCGGGGATGACGCCGAAAACGCGCTGCTTTTCCTCGACGCGAACCTGCTCGACGGCGGGATTGTCGGAATTGACGGCGACGACCGTTGTCATGACGGTTGCGATCTGAAGATGGACGTCGGTCAAGTCGAGAAGCTGGCCCGGCTCGAGAACAATCTCGCGCGAAGTCCACTCCGAGAAGCCGCTAGCGGTGACGGCGATATGATAAGGCGTTCCGGGATTGAGGTCCTTAAGCTGGAAGAATCCGTAATCGTTCGTCACGACCGAGCGGCGGTCAGCCTGGGAAGCGCCCTGGAGGACGACGGTGGCGATGGCCACGGCGTCGCCATTGAGATCGGTGACGCTGCCGAAGATGGTTCCCAACTGGGCTTCGGGAGCGGAATTCGGGGGGGCGAGCGCGGGGGTCGGCATCGCCGGGGCGACGGTGGGCTGGGCGGGAAGCAAGTCGTTGGGAGAAAGCGTCAATCCTTGCGAGACGATTGCGCGAGGGGCATCCCCGGAGTGGGCTCCGCCGGCCGTGAGCGCAGACTGGGCCGCTTGGGGGACCGCCGGCTTCGCCGGGGTATCCGCGGCAAGGCCGGGCAGCGCCACAGCGCCGAACATGGCCGCCAGAAAGGCGGCTCGAACCGGTAAAGTCGTCACTTGAGTTCCTCCGTCGGCGGTCGGACTTGCGTGTAAATCCACGTTAGCAGACGGGGGAAGATCCTGTCGGAACACGGGGGAACAGGTGAGTCGCAAGAAGAACCTGTACTAAAGGGCTAGTCGGAAATGAGGGGGCGGGCGCGTATTCCGCGAGCGACTCGAGGCATCAGTTCGCCGCGGCTACATCACTCGTCCCGTCCGACCAGTGGCCGAGCGGAACCATGAAGACGGTGAGGCGGTCCAAAGGGTCGTCCGTCGCGAGAACGGGAGAATCGGGGAGATTCGCGCCCCATGACGCCGCGTCCGTTTCAGGGGCGAAAAACATCAGGTGTGGATGCCAGTGTCCGGCGGTATCGTTCAAGTAGCCTTCCTTCGACATCATGTAGCACATCGCTCCGGGCTCGATCGCGGGGAGTTCCTTTTTATCGAACGCGGCTTTGATGCCGGCGGCGATTTGCGTCGCGGAATTTCCCGCGAGAGCGAGCTGGGTCTTCATGATGGTGATGGGAAGGTAGGTCCGGGCGGCGGCGGCATTGAGGCAAAGGGGGGCCCGGAGCTTCGGGTTCCAAAATTCGGGATCGTCGGTTCCGGCCGTCCACGAGCGTTCGACGATGCAGACGAAACCGTTCTTGCCTTTGGCTCCGTTTTCATAGCCATGCCTTCCAAGGACCAACACGTCGGCATCGCGAGAGATGGAGTCGGGCGCCGCGGTCCGCGCGAGGGCAATTTCGGCGTCCCGATTCGCGATGAGGTATTGCTCGATTGGAGCCATGGCCGGATACGGCGCTTTGGCATCCTGAGCGTGGCCCGGCGCCGCGGCGGCGAACCCGACGGCGAACGCGACGACGGCGGCCGCCATTTTCCCTACGATCTCTCGTTTCATGATTTTTCTCCCAGCGCGCAGAAATCTCCGCGTGATGCGGGCCCGAGCGGCAAGCGATTGTCCGGGTTGCCGTTTGGCAAGATACGTTGATATCAATATAATCGGTGCATGTCAATGTCCGTGAATCCTCCCTATGAGACCACGCTGCTGGTCCGCGACTCCTGCCTTTGCCTGCACGTGCAGCGGGCCGCGAGGGCGCTCGCGCGCCGGTTTGACGAAGTTCTCCGCCCGCTGGGCCTGACCAACGGGCAATTCTCGCTGCTGATGTCGCTGAACCGCCCAGAGCCGCCGGTGATGGCGGCGGTTGCATCGCTGCTGGCGATGGACCGGACGACGCTCACGGCCGCTCTCAAGCCGTTGCGGCGCCGGGGCCTCGTTCAGGTCAAGGCGGGGGCGAATGACCGGCGCAGCCGAGTGATGACGCTGACGCCAAGAGGGCGAAGATTGCTGGTGCGCGCCGTTCCGATCTGGCGGCGAACTCACCGCAAAATCGAGGCGCTGCTTGGTCCGAGCGAGCCCGAGCGACTGCGGAAGAATTTGCGGACACTCTCCTGAACCCTTCGCAGGGCTTCGATGCATATTTTCCGATCCGTTGCGGAATCGCCGGCAGTTTACGAAGCGCGGATACGATCTGCAAGGCTTGCGTGACGCCACATTCCGGTTGGAGGCGATTGCGGGCGCGGTGTACCCTGATTCTCGAATGAAAATTTTGATATCCGGCGCGGGAATCGCAGGACCGACGCTCGCGTATTGGCTGGCCCATTACGGCCTGGAGCCGACGATCGTCGAGAAAGCGCCGAAGTTGCGAACCGGCGGATACATCATTGATTTTTGGGGGCTGGGGTACGAAATCGCGGATCGAATGGGATTGCTGCCTGATATTCGCGAAAAGGGATACATGGTCCGGGAGGTGAGGGTCGTGGGCCGGAATGGACGGCGCGTCGCGGGATTCCCCGCCGCGGCGTTTGCGCGGCTAGCTCAGGGCCGCTATGTAAGCCTGGCTCGAGGGGACCTCGCCGCGTGCATCTTCGGCAAAATCGAAGGCAAGGTAGAAACGATATTCGACGACAGCGTCGGTCGAATCGAACAGACGGCAGAAGGCGTACGCGTGAACTTCGAACGGGGAACGGTGCGCGATTTCGATCTCGTGGTCGGGGCAGACGGCCTTCATTCCAAGCTGCGGGAGATCGTTTATGGCCCGCAAGAACGGTTTGAGAAGTATTTGGGATACAAAGTCGCGGCGTTCGAGGTGAAGGGCTACAGACCAAGAGACGAGCTCGTCTACGTGATGTATACGCAAGTGGGCCAGCAGGTGGGGCGATTCGCGATGCGCGGGGATCGAACCATGTTCCTCTTCATTTTCGCCGACGAGGAAATCGACGGAGCGGCGGGGGGCGACGTCGCGGCGCAAAAGGAGCTGCTTCGAAAGAGGTTCGGACAAAGCGGGTGGGAATGTCCGCAGATTCTGGAGGCGCTCGACGCCGCGAAGGAGCTCTATTTTGACCGACTGAGCCAGGTGAATATGGGCGCCGAGACGGGGTCGTGGACCCGCGGCCGGGTCACCTTGGTTGGAGATGCAGCCTTCTGCGTGTCGCTGCTCGCGGGGCAAGGTTCGGCGCTGGCGATGGTGGCGGCCTACCTACTTGCGGGCGAACTTTACACCGCGAGGAGCGACTACGCGACGGCGCTAGCGCGATATCAGGAACGATTCGAACCTTTTGTTCTGAAGAAGCAGAAAGGGGCGATGCGTTTTGCGGGCACATTTGCGCCGAAATCGAAGGTTTCGATGTTTTTGCGCAATCAGGTGATGAACCTGATGAGAATTCCATGGGTTGCAGACGCGGCCGCCGGCAGCGATCTGGCGGACGAGCTCGCGCTCCCCGAATATATGTAAAGGGGACCGGCGCGCGCGCAACTGAAGAGCCGCCTGGAAAATTCCGAGTCGTGTAGCGACGGGAAACGCGGATGGATGGGCCGAGCCGCGTTCACGGAATTTGCCCTTTGACACGATTGGGCGCGGTGGGTATCGTACCGGTAATTCCGTTTCCCTAGGCGCATTCCAATTCAGGAGTAAACGACATGGCCCGACGCAATTTCTTGTCGCAGTTGCTGGGTCTCCCCATTCTGGCGCTCGGAACAAAGGCGCAAGAATCGAAAAAAATTCTGCGAATCATGATGAGGAGTTCCTGGGGCACGGACGACCCAACCAGAGCGTCGTTTGTGTTCGCCCACGCCTTGGCGCTGGCGGACGCCGGGCACGAAGTTCAGATTTTCCTGACCGCCGACGCGAATTATCTGATGCGCAAGGCCACCTCGGACGCGGTGATCCCGATCGGATGGCCGCCGCTGAGCGAGCTGCGCGAGAAGGTAGTCGCGAAACGCATTCCCGTGTTTGCTTGAGGAGCTTGCTCCCGGGCCCGTGGGGTCACGGAAAGCGATCTAGCGAATTGGAACGCAAAATTCGGGAATCCCGCCGTTTTCGTTTCTCTCGTGGAATGGGCCGACCACATCATCACGGAATAGCTTTCGATCGGCCGGCGAAGCTGAGTTCAACGGTTGGCTGAGGTTGTCCGCGGCTTTCGTCGCCCCGAAATAAAAACGTCCCGGCGGATTTTTCCGCCGGGACGTTTCGTCGAGGAATTCGCTTCGTGACGCTAGTAGATGTCGTACTGCTCCCAATGGAGAGTCGGATCCGACTGGATGATCACGCTCTTTTTCGTCCAGCGTTCGAGCTCTTCGATCAGGACGGATTCGCGCGTCTTGAGAGCCTTGGATATTTCGGGATGGACGCGGAGGGTGATACTCGCCGAATCCATCTCGGGGGCCATCTTTTTGGCCTCGGCCTGGATTTCGTAGCACAGAGTGGGGATGGACTTCACCATGCCCGACCCGGTGCAATAGGGGCAGGGCTGGCAGAGCGTGCGTTCGAGGGCCTGCTTGGTGCGCTTGCGGGTGATGGCCACGAGGCCGAATTCGTTGAAGCGCAGGACTTTCGAAGGGGCGCGGTCGGCGCGGAGAGCGTCCTCGAGCGCCGCCATCACTTTCTCGCGGTTGCGCCGCTCTTCCATGTCGATGAAGTCGATGATGATAATCCCGCCGAGATCGCGGAGACGCATCTGGCGGACGATTTCCTTCACGGCTTCGAGGTTGGTCCGGACGATGGTGTCTTCGAGGCGGGTTGAGCCCTTGCCGACGAATTTACCGGTGTTGACGTCAATCGCCACGAGGGCTTCGGTGTGGTTGATGACGATGTAGCCGCCCGATTTCAGCCAGACTTTCGGACGGAGCCCCTTGTCGATTTCCTGCTGGATTCCGAACTCTTCGAAGACCGGCGTTTCTTTGGTGTAGAGCTTGACGCGGCTGACGAGCTGCGATTGAAAGCGGCTCACGAAGTCCACAACTTTTGTGTACTCTTCCTCGGAATCGACCCAGATGGCGGTGAAATCCGGGGTGAGGTGGTCGCGGAGAATTCTCTCGACCAGGTTGAGGTCGCGGTGAAGCAAGGAAGGGGCTTTGCGCTGCTCGGAGCGCGCCTTGGTGTCCGCCCAAGCCTTGGTGAGGAATTCGACGTCCGCGCGGATGTCTTCGGGAGGCGCGGAGGCTGCCGCGGTGCGAACGATGAATCCGCCGCCGGCGGAGCCCTTCGCTTCGTTGACCAGATGGCGGAGGCGCGAGCGGGTTTCCGCCGAGGCGATTTTTCTGGAGACGCCCGTATGGTCAAGGGTGGGCATGTAGACGAGATAGCGCCCGGGAAGCGCGATGTGACTGGTGATTCGCGCGCCCTTTTTGCCGAGCGGTTCCTTGGCGATCTGGACGATGATTTCCTGCCCCTGTTTCAGCATGTCGCCGATCAGCTGCGGGCGGCGCTGTTGCGGGCGGTGATGCCCGCCGTGGGGCCCGTGTTGCGGCCGGCGGCCGCGGTCACGATCCCGGCCGCGGTCCCTCCCGCCCCGGCGCGCCGGATGCTGCATACGAGCGCGGAAATCGTGGCGGACGCTGGCCCGCCAGGGTTGCGAATCCTCGGCGGCAGAAGGCGCCGACGCGGCCATCGCTTCGCTGTTATCGCCCGGAGCAGAGGCTTCCGCGGGGATCTCGGCCACGTTGCCGTTTTCCTCCGGAGGAGCGAGCATCCCTTCGGTTTCAGCGTCGGCTTCCTCGGCTTCGAGCTCCGCATCTTCTTCGGAGTGCGAACCATCGGCCGATTCGTGTTCCTGGGCGTGCTCGGCGATGCGAGCGTCGCGGCTCGCTTCGTCGGCCTGGGCCTCGGCGATGTGCTCGGCCACGTGCTGCGCCTCTTCCGGCGTCAAGCCTGCGGCCCGGGCTTCCTCGGAAATACTGGGCGCGTCGAAAGGCTCTTCCTCGACCTCGTGCAATTCGAAGTGCGCGCCCGATTCCGGCGCATGGTCGAGGAGCTCATCGTGATGCGGGAGCTCTTCGTGAAGATCCGCGAAGGAGGCTTCGTCCGCGGCGTGGATCGAGTCAGAAATTTCCGGAGATTCCGGAGCGGGTACAAAGCGCTCCTCCGCTTCACCGGCGTGAGAGCGGTATTTGGCGATTGATTCGCCGGGCAGGGAAACGGAAGCGGATGAAGAGGGAGCGATTTCCTCTCGTGTGAATGCGGTTGGCGGAGGCGCGGACCGCTCGGAATAGCCGGTTTCCGCGGCCGCCTCGTTTGCGGGCTCGGGATGAGAGCCCGCTTCCCAGGAGTTTGCCGGAGATTCCGTGACTTCTGGCGCGGCGGTTTCACCGGCGGCTTGCGGCGGGCGTTCGCGATACTTCGCGAACGACTCACCCGGGAGAATGACAGGAACGTACCCTTCGGCTGCGGGTTCGCTGGGAGAGGATTCGTAGGGGCGAGGCGAAGCGTATTTCGAAGAAGGCAATTCGCGGTTGAACGGGCGGTTGCCTTCGCGGCCTCCGCGTCGGCCGCCATGGCGCCCACCGCGTCCTCCGCGGCGGTCAAACCGGCCGCGTCCACCGCGGTCAAATCTTCCGCGATCGCGCGACGGGGGTCCCGAGTGCCGGGAATACGGAGCGGAAGACGAACCACCCTCGGAGGAGGAAGGATCCGCGGAGTTGCCCGGAGTGAATGTCTCGCCGGGAAGCGGCGTGAGGACGTGGCCGCCGGCGGGAGCGGGGTGTTCTGCCGGCTCAAAGCGGCCGAGGGATTCAAGGCGGCCGGTAATAAGAGAGGCGTCGGCCGCGGGGGAGTGGCGCGTGTTTTCGACATCCGCGGGTTCGATCACCGGCGCGGCAGCGCCTGGAGAGGGAAGGACGTCGCCGCCCTGGTCCTCCATTTTTTGAACTTTTTCCTCGACGGTGGTGACGATGTGATCGAGCTCTTCGATTTCTTCGAGGAAATCGCTGACGTAGAGGAAAGCGTCGCTATCGAGGCCAATGTCAACGAAGGCGGACTGCATGCCGGGAAGGACGCGGGTGACGCGGCCTTTGTAAACGCTGCCGACGAGGGCGAATTCCTTTTCGCGTTCGACGTAAAACTCACATAGCTGGCCTTCTTCCAAAATGGCTACCCGCGTTTCGTGCGGCGTCGCCGATATCACCAATTCCTTTGCCATATTGCGAACTCCTCAAGTGTCGTCGGGGCGCGCCGGAACACACCTGCGCGAAGGAAGGGAGCGTCTGGCGCAAGGCCGAAGCTGCGCATGGCCAGTACGGGCCGTCCGGGAAAATTGCCCGAAGTTGCGGGATGGCTTTCCTCACCCGAAGCACTTCTTCATCAAGTCGGGATTCCGGCCCCGAATCAAAGCGGGGCGCGGTGAAAAACAAAAAAGCTGCTCAGAAAAAGCGTTAATTGACGAAACGCCGCATGCGGACGTTCATCACCAAGCCTAAAGCCATAAACACAAACGCGGTGGCGGACCCACCATAGCTCATCAGAGGCAGAGGGATACCGGTGACCGGCATATAGCCGATCACCATGGAAGCGTTGACCAGAACGTGGAAGCCCAGGATGGCGGTCACTCCCATGACCATAAACATTCCCGCCCGATCTTTCGCCTTCTGCGCGTTGTCCACCAGCCGCAGAATCAAACCCAAATACAACAACATGACAACGCAAACGCCGATAAATCCCTGCTCTTCCGCCAACGCGGCCAGAATAAAATCCGAGTAGCGGACCGGGATAAACCCCAATTGGCTTTGGGTGCCTTTTCCAAAGCCCATACCCCAAAAGCCGCCGGAGCCGACAGCAATTTCGGATTGCGAAACCTGGTATCCGGCGCCCCGCTGATCTTCCTCGGGATGGAGGAAGGTCTGGATGCGTTGCTGCTGATACGGCTTCAAATGGGTACGCATGTGCCAGCCGAAGGGGATGAGAAGAGCCAAGAGAATCGCGCCAACGATAATGTGGCGAAACTCAACCCCTGCGAGGAAGATTCCCACCAGAGCCACGGGAACCAGAACCATCGCCGTACCCAAATCCGGCTGCTTCAATATTAATGCAACTGGAACCAAGGTCAACAGGCCAACCTTCACCAGGTCCCGCAAGGTGAGGTGGTCCGTCTGGACGTCGCTGAAAAAGCGGGCCAGCACAATGATTATAATCAACTTCATCAATTCTGAGGCCTGGAAACTGAAACCGCCGCCGAGAGCGATCCAGCGCTTGGCGCCGAGGTGCGTGGAGCCGATGACGAGGACGATGATAAGCATTGCAATTCCAGAGAGATAGAGGGCGGGGGCCTGATCGAGGAGGGTGTGGTAATCGAGCCGGGAGATTATGAACATTCCGAGCACGCCGACGCCGATCCAGATGAGCTGCCTCCACTGCATGCCCGCCATAGCGCTGGCATGGGTGGCGGAGTAGATCTCGCCGACACCGATGGCGGAAATCGCGGCGACAATCGCGAGCAAGGGCCAGTCGAAGTCTTGGATGCGAGGACGGTCTTTCATGGGCGAGGCGCTCCGACGGTGGCAACCAAGGGGCGGCCAGACGAGGCGGAATTCTGCGCGGTGGAAGTGGCCTCGGGAAGCACGCCGTTCTTTTTATCGAAATAGGCTTTGACGATATCGCGGACCACCGGGCCGGCCGCCTCGCCGCCGTGCTCCTCGGTATTCTGAACGATGGCGGCGACGACGATATCGGGATTGCGGCGGGGAGCAAAGCCGACGAACCAGGCGTCCATGTTTTTGGTGCCGATGCGGTCGGAGGCGTTGTAGCTCATCAACTGCGCGGTGCCGGATTTTCCGCAGAAATCGACGTTCTGGAGGCGGAGATGATAGGCCGTGCCGCCGCCTTCATTGACGACGCCGTAGAGCCCTTCGGTGACCAAGTCCACAGTGGTGTCGGACAAGGGAAAACGAGTGAGTTTCACGCTCGGATCGTTTTTGAGCAGGTGCGGTTGAACCAAGTTGCCGCCGCTGGCGACAGCCGCAGCCATGCGGGCGAGTTGAATCGGCGTGACGGTAATCGCGCCCTGGCCGATGGCCACGGAAATCGTCTCGCCGGCATACCATTTGTGATGAAAGACGCGTTCGACCCAATCTTCCGAAGGCATGAGTCCGGGCTCTTCGCCGGGAAGATCGATGCCGGTCTTGCGGCCCAGGCCCAATCCCGTGGCGTACTGGTTGATGACGTCGATTCCCAGAAGCTTGCCCACGTTGTAGAAGAAGACATCGCAGGACTGGACGAGAGCTTTGTGGAGGTCGACTTCGCCGTGGCCGGCGGGACGCCAGCAGTGAAAGGTGCGGCCGTAAAACGTGGCGTAGCCGGGGCAATAGACCGTGTAATCGGCGGGAACGAGTTTTGATTCGAGCATGGCCGTGGCCATGACAATTTTGAAAACGGAGCCGGGGGCCAACTGCGCTTGGATGGCGCGATTGAGAAGGGGAGTGTGCGGGTCGGAATTGAGCTTCTGCCACTCCTGCGGAGAGATGCGGACGGCGAAATCGTCGGGATTGAAGGTGGGGCGGCTGACCATGGCGAGGATTTCGCCGGTGCGGGCATCCATGGCGACGACGGCGCCAGTCTTGTCCGCCATGTCGGCATCGGCGATGGCCTGGAGATCGTAATCAATGGTGAGCTGAATGGGTTTGCCGGGGATGGCTTCGACGTTGTCGAGAGTGCGGACAACTTTGCCGACGCTGTTGACGACGACGCGGCGCATGCCGTCGACGCCGACAATCTGATCGTTATATTCCTTTTCGAGGCCCGTCTTGCCGACGATGTCGCCGGGGCGGTATTTGTCGGGATTTTTCTCGAGATCCTGGGCGGAAATTTCACCGACGTAACCGATGGTATTGGCCAGCATCTCGCCATGCGGATAGCGGCGGCGCTGGACCATCATCAGGTCGAGAACGGGCAAATCGGAGCGGTGAGATTCGACAAAAGCGATATCGGCGAGGGATGCGGCGGGCTTGATGACGATGGGCATGAACTTGGGTTCATTGCGGGCCGCTTCCAACTGGCTGTGCAGATCGTCCATGCTGATGCCCAAGCCGTCGGAAATTCCCTGCAAGTCGCGCTGAACCGTCTTGGGATCGTCGCGAAGGAGAAGAATGCTGAAGGAAGGGTAGCTATCGACGAGAACGCGGCCTTCGCGATCGAGCATCGCGCCGCGGGGAGCGATGATGGGAATGGCGCGGATGCGATTGCGTTCGGCGAGGTCGGCGAAGTGGCCGGTCTGAACGACCTGCAATTTCCAAAAGCCGACAAGGAGCAAAACGATGAAGACGACGGAAAGGTAGGAGAACAGCGCCAGACGGCCCTGAGGAATTTTTTGATCGTTAGCGCGCCAAGATGCCAACCGAACTCCTGCCGAAAGGGGTGGGAATTGCTCACCAGCGCCAAAGCGCACGAGTTCGATTGAACTCGGAGCAAGCCATAACGCTAGCACCGCGTTGGGCAGGCCGCAACCGGAGCATGTCGTTATTGTCAACGGCGCAGAAGAGGTTCGCTGGGTGTTCGACGGGAGAAGAGAACGAGGCAGGAAAAGCCGGGTGCGGTCAGGAAGGCTTGCGGAGTTTATCGAGAAGGGAGAAGAGGAGGACGCCGAAGGCGGAGCTGACGAGAGAGTCAATCAAGAGGCGGAGAGTAAAAAATGGAGAGGGATGATTGAGGAGAGCGCGCTGGGTGACAGTGAGGATGGCTTGATGAAAATGGAAGAAGAAAAAGATGAGAGCGAATCGGCTGAGGGGATGCTCGGTGTCGATGCGGCCGCCGATCGAGGCGGCGACAAATCCGACGATACTCTTGGCGATGCCGTACATGCCGATGGGGCTGTCGTGGCCCAGGCCGTCCTGGAGAAGACCGATGGCCGTGCCGAGAAACATTCCGGAAACAGGGTTGCGGCGGCTGAGGCTGAAATAGACGGTGACGAGAAGAGGGAGATCGAGAAGCTCGGCGAGGCGGCCGTATTTGTGAAGAAAAGCCTGAAGAACCAGAGCCAGAAAAGCGACAACGAGAATCGAGCCGCCATAAAATTTGTGGACTTCGATATTGCCTTCGGACTGCGCGCCGGGATTGAGCATGAGCGACATAATCAGTTGGGAGAAGCCGCGGGCTGAGCCGCAGGAGGCGGATTGGGAGGCGGTTGTGAAGGCGAAGACGGCGAGGCTTGCGGATGGGCAGGGCGCGGCTTGGACACGGCGGTTTGAGACGCCGATTTATGGGAATTCGCCGATTCCGAAGAGGAAGATTTCTGCGATGGACCGGCGGAAGATTCGGCCGCGGGAGGCTGCGAGGCGCCTTCGGATGCGGCGGCGACAGCCGGCTCTTTCTTCATCTGGATTTCCTGCATGGAAAGCAGGATGAGAACGTCTTCCAGGCGATCGAGGCGAACGGCGGGCTTCACCTTGATGATCTGAAACGGATTTCCCGGAGCGGCGCTTTCGACGGTGCCGATGGGAATGCCCTTGGGGAAGATGCGGTCGAGGCCGGACGTGACGATTTGATCGCCGGGCTGGACCTTTTCATCGTTGGAGACGTAATCCATGCGCGGATCCGAGTCGCCCATGCCCTTGACGATTCCCTGGGTGCGGGAGACGAGGAAGAGAGCGCCGACGGCACCTTCGCGGTCGTTGATGAGCAAGACCTGGGAAGCGGAAGGAAAGACTTCGACAATTTTTCCGACGGCGCCATCGGGAGTGATGACGGCCTGATTTCGGCGGACGTGATCGCGTTCACCGCGATTGAGAAAAAGGGTGTGGGAAGTGGGGTCGGCGCTGGCGCCAATCACCTGGGCCGCGAGCATGGGGACCGAGGAGTGGGCGTCGCGGAAATTGAGAAGGAGTTCGAGACGCTGGGCTTCGGCAGCCTGGGTTTCGAGGTCGCGATTGCGGATGCGAAGCTGGTCAAGGTCGGTTTTAAGGGTTTCGTTTTCGGAGTGGGCGGCGCGAAGATCAACGTAACCGGACCAGACGCCTCCGACTTTCGAGAAGGTCCAAGTGCCGGCGCGCTCGACGGGAGTCATGAGCTCGACAGCCCAATAACGGATGAGACGGACATCGTGTTCGCGCTTGATTTGAAAGGCGAGAAGAAGGACCTGGCAGAGGACGACAGCGGCCAGGAGAGCGAACGGTCGATGGCGTGAGTAAATGTCGAGCATATTCGGGTGCGATCAGTCGATCGAAACCAGGCGCAGGAGGCGAAAATCGCTGAGCATTTTTCCGGTGCCGAGGACGACGGAAGCCAGGGGATCGTCGGCGACGGAAACGGGCAAGCCGGTCTCTTCGCGGATGCGCTTATCGAGATTTTTAATCAAGGCGCCGCCGCCGGTGAGAACAATGCCGCGGTCGCTGATATCGGCGGAGAGCTCGGGCGGCGTACGTTCGAGAGCGACGCGGATGGCGTTGAGGATGGTGGAGATGCACTCGGAGAGAGCCTCGCGAATTTCGCTGTCGTCAATGGTGACGGTGCGGGGAACGCCTTCGATCAAGTTGCGTCCCTTGACTTCGAGGGTGAGAGGCTTTTCGAGCGGATAGGCGGAGCCGATTTCGATTTTGATTTGTTCGGCGGTGCGTTCGCCGACGAGGAGATTGTATTTGCGCTTCAGGTAGTGCATGACGGCTTCGTCCATTTCATTGCCGGCCACGCGGACGGAACGGGAATAGACGATGCCGCTCATGGAAATGACGGCAATGTCGGTCGTCCCGCCGCCGATGTCCACGACCATATTGCCGGAAGGCTCCTCGATGGGGAGACCGGCGCCGATGGCGGCGGCCATGGCCTGCTCGACGAGATAAACTTCGCTGGCGCGGGCGCGATAGGCGGAGTCTTGGACGGCGCGCTTTTCGACGGGAGTGATTTCGCTGGGAACGCCGATGACGATGCGCGGATGAACGAGGACGCGGCGGTTGTGCGCCTTCTGGATGAAATAGGTGAGCATCTTCTCGGTGACTTTAAAGTCGGCGATGACACCGTCTTTCATGGGCTTGATGGCGACGACGTTGCCGGGAGTGCGTCCGAGCATTTCCTTGGCTTCGCGGCCGACGGCGACGACTTCGCCGTTGTTTTTGTTGATAGCGACGATGGAGGGCTCGTTGACGACGATGCCCTTTCCGCGCGCGAAGACGAGGGTATTAGCGGTGCCGAGGTCAATGGCGAGGTCGGATGAAAACAGACTAAAGACCGACCGCATGTTGTAGCCGTTCTTGGTCACGTGTTACTTCCCCCCAGATTCTGCTTGAGCCCGGTCGTTGAAGATCGGTCCAGCCAGAAAGAACTTGAGTTACGGAATCACGACTTCCTTGCGAACGATGGCCGTGCCGCCGCGGCGATTTTGGCCGGTGATGACGATTTCATGGCTGCCACGCGTCATCGGCTGGGTGAAATAGCGGAAGCGGCCGTCGGAAGAAATGTCGGCGACCTGTTCCCCGTTGATAATAAGGGCGGCGCCGGGCTCGGTGCGGCCGCTGACCTCGACGACGCTGCCCTCGATTTGAGTGTCGTCCACTTCGAGAAGCATCTCCTGCTCTTTGCCCTGAGCGACGAGAGTGAACTTGAAAGCGTCGCTGGGGTCGCTGAGCTCGCCTTTGGCGTCAATGGCGCGGACACGCCAAAAATATTCTCCGGGGACGAGGCCGGTGATATCGACGCTGTCGTCGGCGGTTCGTTTCTGAGCGACGAGGCGATTGAACATGGCCGTGGCGCTGACCTGAAAATCATAGGTGGTCGCGGTGACCACGGATTTCCAGGAGAAATGAACCGGATCGCGCTTGGGATCGGCGACGATAATCGGCGCCAAATTCAACGGCTGATCGAGCTCAGGAGGGGCCAGGACCTGCGTTTTAACGATCGGGGCGGAGGGAGTGACAGTCGCGCGCTCCCACTGTCCGATATCCAGATGCTCATTGCCGCGCGTCAATTCCGCACTGCCGGAATCAACGGTAATTTCATCCTCGTTGGTCGTCGGGTCGCTGGTGATGGCCGCGCGGCTATTGGCGCGAAGCGAAGCGACGGCATTTTCAAACGAAACCTCAGCCTTGGAACCCGGGATTTCCCAGGAGCCGGTGTTCAAGTCCACTTGTCCGGAATTGATGTGGACCGCGACGTTGGACGCCTGGTTCTGAGCGACAAAATTTTCCTCGACGTAAACGAGAGTGTCGCCCTTGACAGTATACGTCGTGCCGTCGGCGAAAGCGATGCGGGCCACACCGTCGGGACCGGTCTGAACGAGATCGCCTTTATCGAGAGTGATTTGATAATCGGCGGTGGACCAGGTGACGGAGTTGGCTTTTTTGACCTGCACTTTTCCATCGAGATTGACGAAGCGGGCCTGACGAGCCGAAATTTTGGCGACGCCGTTGTCCGCCGGGGCGATGGCCTCGGAAACTTTCTGAAGGAGCGAGGCGGAGGTTTCCGGAAAAACGAGATAGACAGCCGCGAGGACAATCGCGGAGATGATGATGATGTACAGAGCGACGGTGCGGTAGGTGACGGTGTGCCAATACACTTCGACGCGTGAAATTTTTGGCTTGGCAACGGCGGTGGATTTTGAGTCGCTCATGGCCGGAAAAAGTGGTCAATTTTGAAATCTAGCACACGGGTATATGCCTTTCAACAAAGGGAGGAACAAGTTGCGAAACCGCTAACAGCTTATTATCAACAAGTTTCTGGGGGTGGGGAGGAAGCCGAGAGGGGTGGAAGGGCACACGTTCCGGCGACCAAATTGGTCCCGAGAATTGGGGGTTGCGGCGGGCAGAAGTGTTGACCTCTTCGGGCATAATTAGGGAGACTAGACGCCGAATAGCCGCCACCCCGCGTCTCCGGGAGGGGCAGGGCGCGCGCCGGGGATGAAACGCAGCGCGCGAACGCTCCGGGAGAGGAGAAATGATCATGGGAGAAAGACTGGGCGAACTCGTTCCACCGAACCGCATTCTGCTGACGCCCGGACCGTCTTGCATGGACCCGCGCGTGTATAAGGCGATGTGCGCGCCGCTGGTGGGGCATTTGGACCCGTGGTTCATGGGGATGATGGGCGAAGTGCAGGAGCTGCTGCGGCAAGTCTTTCAGACGGGAAACCGGATGACCTACCCGATTTCGGCGTCGGGATCGGGGGGAATCGAAGCGTCGGTCTTGAACCTGCTGGAAGAAGGCGACGAGTGCATCGTGTGCTCGAACGGAATGTTTTCGGAGCGAATGGCGGTGATCGCCGAGCGGGCGACGCGGAACGTGATTCGAGTGACGGCGGAGCATGGGCGGCCGGTGGATCCCGAAGACGTGCGAAAAGCGGGCCGAGGGAGGAAGATCAAGTTCGTGGGGCTGGCGCACGGAGAAACTTCGACGGCCGTGGCGCACCGGCTGGAAGATTTCCGGAAAGTGGCGGATGAATTGGGAGCGCTGCTGGTGGTGGACGCCGTGGCGACATTGGCAGGCGTTCCGGTGGACGTGGACCGGCAAAGAATCGACATCTGCTTCAGCGGGACGCAGAAGGCGATTAGCGCGCCACCGGGGATGGCGCCGATCACGGTGAACGGCCGGGTGGAAGACACGGTGCGGGCGCGAAAGAAAGCGGTGCAGAGCTGGTATTTCGATTTTGTGCCGATCATGAATTACTGGGGCAAGGAACGGACGTATCATCACACACCGCCCATTCCGCTGATTTACGGGCTGCGCGAAGCGCTGCGGCTGGTGATGGAGGAAACGCTGGAAGCGCGGTGGGAACGCCACGCGCAGAACCAGGCAGCCCTGGTGGCGGGGCTGGAGGCGATGGAGCTGGAAATGTTCGTGGCAAATCCGGCAGACCGCCTGGTGACCGTGACGGGAGTGAAGATTCCGGCGGGGGTCGAGGATCAGCGGCTGCGGCACCAGTTGCTCGATGAGTTCAATATCGAGATCGCGGGAGGAATCGGACCGACGAAAGGGCAGATCTGGCGGATCGGGCTGATGGGATATTCGAGCCAAAAGAGCAACGTGCTGCTGGCGCTGGGGGCGCTCGAGAAAGCGCTGCTGGACCAGGGGCGGCGGGTGCCGGCGGGAGCCGGAGTGGGAGCGGCGGTACGAATCTACCAGCAATACTCGCAACCGGCAGTGGCGGGAGCGAGAAAATAGGAGCGGCGATGGCGCAGATACCGGTGGCAACGATTCCGAATGCGGGAGCAATGAACGAATTCGTGGCGCCGTTCGACGTGGCGTCGAAAGTGACGGACTTCGTGTATCGCTGCCGTTTTTCGCACTGTTGGAACGGGATTGCGACGCGGCACAGTGACACGATGGACTGCAAATTTTTCGTGGATGGGAAAGGCGCAGTGCTGGGATTGGCGCATCCGGGATTCGTGACGTTTCGGGAACGAACGAAGCGCGACCTGACGGACAGCGAGGCGAGCCACATCGCGGCGCAGTATTTGCGCGAGCGGCTGGAGCAAGAAGACGAACACACGCTCTACGACGTGTCGGCCGCGGATGTGCTCCGCATCATCGAAAAGCTCAAAATTCGCTGAGAAATCCGGCGCGGGCTATTTGGCCGCCGAAGATTCCTTCTTGGCGAGCGAGCGAATGTAGTTGACGATTTCCCAGGTTTCCGCGGGCTTCAGACGGTCACCCTCCGCAGGCATGTCACCCTTGCCATTTTTGATGATGTAGTAGATTTCGCCATCGGTGAGGTCTTTTAAGGTGGCGGGATCCCGAAAGTCGGCGAGGGAGAGCTTCATGTCGACGGCCAGGTCGCCCTTGCCGTCGCCGTTGGCGCCGTGGCACATGGTGCATTCCGTTCCGTACTGCTTCTTGCCCTCCGCAATTGAATCGGGAGAAGACTTGATGGGATTGGCTTGTTTCTTGGCCGGGTCGGGAATTTTGTATTCGGCGGGAGGCGGATTTTGGGCCGGTTTCGCCGCTTCCTGCGCGGCGACGCTAAAAGCGGAGAGTCCGATCAGCAGAAGTATAGGCGCACTCATATTCATGAGCACCTCCCAGGTGTGAGGGAAAGAAAGAAGCTTCTCGCGCGGATTCTACTCCGCGATGGAAAACAACTAAAGATTTCTTTTGGCAAGTGTGACGGAGGTCACGCGTCGGAAAGGGATTCGCCGAAAGGAGGAGGAGGCTCGATTTCACCCTTTTCGAGAAGAGCGCCGCAATCGAGGCATTCAACGAATTGCGCGTCGTCGTCTTTGGCGATCAAGCGGGTGCGTTGATGCGGGCATGGCGGCGCGGGAGCGGGCGATGAATCCACGGCAAGAGGGAATTATAGCACTGGGGCACGTACGAGCCGGCCGAGGAAGCGCCCAGCGATGGGAGTGTTCGCGCGCCTCGGAGGCGGCGCGAGGGGCCGGTGCGCAAGGGCCGGCAAGCGGGAGTTGACAAACCGGCGGAATGACACTATGTGTCTCCTTGCCTCGATGAGAAAGCGAGAGTCCCAGTGACGGAAGCGGCATCTCAAAAGCGGGTAGGGGCGGCGCTGTTCTATGCCATCGTGGCCCTGCTGGCGTATTTGGCGTACCTGATTTTCCGGCCATTCCTGGCGTCGATTGTGTGGGCGGCGGTGCTGGTGGTGGTCTCGCATCCGGTGAACGCGTGGCTGGCGGAGCGGCGCGGGCGGACAATGGCGGCGATGATCACGACGCTGGGAGCGATGCTGATCCTGATCCTGCCGGCGCTGCTGATCATGAGCGCGTTCGTGCAACAAGGGCTGGACGCCGGCCGGTCGATCCAAGCCGGAATCGCGAGCGGAAAATTCGACTGGGTGAACCACGTCTGGGCGAATTTGCACGCGAGGTTTCCGGACGCGGTGCCGGGAGATCTGGCCACGCTGCTGCACCGGTACGCGGACCGAGTGGCGGGATATCTGGCGGGGAGCCTGGGAGCGATCCTGAAGAACACCGCGGCGTTTGTGTTTCACTTGTGCGTGACGCTGCTGGTAATGTTTTACCTCTACCGTGACGGCGAAGAGATTCTGGAACGGCTGAGGGAAATCCTGCCGTTTGACGAGGCGCACCGCGACCGGATGATCCGGGACGCGCGGGATTTGATCGTGGCCAGCGTGACGTCGAGCCTGGTGGCGGCGGCGATTCACGGAGCGTTTGGAGCTGTGGCGTTCGCGGTGACGGGACTATCGGCCCCGATCTTCTGGGGCGTGATGATCGCGTTTTGTTCGTTCATACCGGTGGTGGGGTCGGCGCTGATCTGGTTGCCGGCGGCCGCGGCCCTGTTCCTGCAGGGGCACCATGTGGGAGCGATCGGGCTGGTTGTGATTTGCGGCGGGGTGGTGAACGTGCTGGAGAACCTGGTGCGTCCGTGGCTGATCAGCGGGCGCGCGGAGATGAGCGGATTGGTGGTGTTCATCAGCGTGCTGGGGGGAATCACGGTATTCGGATTGCTGGGGGTGGTGCTGGGCCCGACGATCGTGGCGATGGCGGCGAGCGTGCTGGATCTTTACTCGCCCGCCGGCGGGAAAGCAGGGACGAAACCGGGAGTGCATGGGAGGAAGGCCAAAGCCGTGCTAGAGTAGCGCGCTTTCACGCCGAGAGATGCCGAAGAAATCGAATTCAAATCACAGCGGACTGACGCCCGACAAGCTGAGGTGGACGTGCGATCCGAGGAGCCTGCCGTTCGAAACGACGGCGGAGATCGAGCCGGCTTCGGGCGACCTGGGACAGGAGCGGGCCTTGCGGGCGCTGCGGATGGGCGTGGAGATGCGGGCTTCGGGATACAACCTGTTCGTATGCGGGCTTTCGGGAACGAGCCGCGGGGGAATGATCGTCCGGATGATCGAGGAGATGAAGCTCGACACGGAACCGGCGCCGGACCGATGCTACGTGAACCACTTCAAATATCCGGACCGGCCGCGGCTGCTGACCCTGCCGCGAGGGCAAGCAAACGCGTTCCGAAAAGAGATGGAATCGGGAATCGATTTCCTGCGGCGGCGGATTCCGCAAGTGTTCGAGGGCGAGCCGTTCCAGAGACAGAAGACGAGGATCGTGGAGCGATTCACGCTGCGGGAAAAAGAGCTGATGGACGATTTCACGCGGCGAATCGCGCGGGAACAGTTTGCGCTGGGGCGGATGCAGGTGGGAGCGGTGGCGCTGCCGGAAATATTTCCGGTGCTGGAAGGGCAGATGGTGCCGATCGAGGAAATCCCGAAGATGGTGCAGGACGGGAAGCTGGAGGCGGCGGCGGCCGAGGAGTTGGAGCGGAAATACGATCATTTCCGGCAGGAATTCACGGTGGTGTACCGGAAAACGCTGTCGCTTTCGCGCGAGCTGGCAAGCGAGATGAGTTATCTGGAGCAGGAGGCCGCTTCGGTGCTGGTGGACGGCGTGATCGAGGAATTGAAGGAAAAATATCCGGCAGCGGCGATCGGGGAATATCTGGAGGAAGTGCGGCACCACATACTGGACAATCTCGATCCGTTCAAAGAGCGCGAGGGAGAAGAAGAGCAGCCGCCATCGGAGGGAGGGGGCCTGAGGGCGGAGCGGCCGGAACGGGATCCCTTCCGCGTGTACGGCGTGAACGTGATCCTGGCGCACGGGGAGGATGAAAAGGTGCCGGTGATTTTCGAGACGGTGCCCACGTACGCGAACCTGTTCGGGACGATACACCGGAGCTACGACACGCGCGGGGGATGGAATTCGGATTTCATGGATTTGCGGGGCGGATCGCTGCTGCGGGCGGACGGCGGATACCTGGTGATGTACGCGCTGGACGCGATCACGGAACAGGGAGTGTGGCGGACGCTGAAGCGAACGCTGAACCACGGAAAGCTGGAGATTCAGCCGGTGGACATGTTTTTTCCGTTCAGCGCGGCGGCGCAGAAACCCGAATCCATCGACGTGCACGTGAAAATTATCCTGATCGGGGACCGGGAAATGTACGAGCTGTTTTACGACTACGAGGACGATTTCAAGAAGATATTCAAGGTGCGAGTGGAATTCGACGAGGAGATGACCTGGAGCGAGACGGTGATGTGGCAGTACGCCGGGCGGCTGCGAAAGCTGTCCGACGACGAGAAGCTCAATCCCTTCGACCGGACGGCGGTGGCTTCGATCCTGGAATACGGAGTGCGGCAGGCGGGGCGGCGGGGAAAAATCACGACCCGATTTTTCGATCTGGCGGACCTGGCGCGCGAGGCGGATTACATCGCGAGGCACGAGCAAAAAACCGTGGTGACGGGAGAGCACGTCCGGCAGGCGCTGAAAGCAAAAATCGAGCGGCACAACCTGACGGAAACGAAGATTCGCGAGCTGGTGGAGCAGAACGTGGTGTTCATCGACACCACGGGCGCCCGGACGGGACAGGTGAACGGGCTGAGCGTTCTCGAGATCGGAGGGTATTCGTTCGGCAAGCCGGTGCGAATCACGGCTTCGGTGGCGCTGGGGAAAACGGGAATCATCAACATCGAGCGGGAATCGAATTTGAGCGGAAGATTTCACGACAAGGGCGTGCAGATCATCGCCGGGTATCTTCGCGGAATCTTCGCGCAGGACAAGCCGATGTCGCTATCGGGGAGCGTATGCTTCGAGCAGTCGTATTCGGGCGTGGACGGGGACAGCGCCAGCTCGACGGAGGTCTACGCGCTGCTGTCGGCGCTGGCCGAGCTGCCGATCCGACAGGATCTGGCTGTGACGGGTTCGGTGAATCAACGGGGAGACGTGCAGCCGATCGGCGGCGTGAACGAAAAGATCGAAGGGTTTTACGACGTTTGCAAGCTGAAGGGGATGACGGGCAAGCAAGGAGTGCTGATTCCGGCGGAGAACGTGGAAGACCTGATGCTGAAGAGCGAAGTGATCGAAGCAGTGGCCAAAGGGGAATTTCACATCTATCCGGTGAAAACGATCACGGAAGGCATCGAGATCCTGACGGGCGTGCGGGCCGGGGCGCGAGGAGCGAAAGGAAAATTCGAGCCGGGAAGCGTGTTTGCGCGAGCGGACGCGCGGCTGCAAGAGATGGCTCGCATGCTGCACCGATTCGAATAGCCGCGAGGAACGAGTGGGAGCGCGCCGCGGCGTGCGGCAAATCCGGCCGCGGCAAACCGGGGAGCTGATTTCCGCCGGCCCTATCCACCGCTTTTGTGAGCCTCTCAAATCAAAAGTTCAAATTAATCGCTTGGTTTGAAAATTCACGGTCAAGGTCTGTCCCTTGCGTTCGATCAGGACCTTGTATTTCATTTCGATCTGGCCGAAAAGATCCTGGATTTGATCGAGAGTGAGGTCGGCGGCGGGCTCGTCGTTGATTCCGGCGATGACGTCGCCTTGCTGAACACCGGCCTGGGCAGCGGGTGAACCGGGAACGACAAGAGCAACGTCGAACGTCTTGAGATTGGGGCCGCGAGCGAGAAGCGAGATGCCGGTCATGCCGACGTCGTCGCGGTCAACAAAATTGATATTGGGCTGGAAGATGATCTGCTGATGCGGGAGGTCGAAAATGAGGACGAAGCGGCGGAGATAGGCGGCGCCGATGAGACCGGCGGCGGAGGGGTTGGATTCGTCCTCCATCGGCGCGTGAGGAAACGTGGCGATCATGCTGGGCGAGCCGAATTTTTCGATGGCAAAGGAATTCAAGCGGCCGATGGCGGCAGGGACTTCGCCGCTCTCTTCGCCGTACAAGCCGGGAATGGTCTTGAGGTGCTCGAAATTGCGAGAGTGAGAGGAAACGTAGCGGTCACGAAAGACAATGCCGGCGGCCTGGGCGGAATCGACGAGGAAAGGAGCGGTGGTGGTACGCTCGCCGCGGACGCTGAATTTGCAGGAAACATAAGGGAGGCCGCTGGTCCAACGAACCGGCTGGATCAGCTTCTTATCGGGAGGCGTGTAAGCATCGGGAGCGAAGATTTGGACGGAATGACGGGAGTAGTCAATCGTGACGACGACGCGGCTGAGGAAATCGAGGCCGAGAGTGCCCTGATAATGTCTTCCGATCAGCGGCGAGAAACCTTCCCTGGACTGCAAAGGAAGCGAGGGCACCACCCAACCGACTCCCGGCAGCGTCAAAAAGACATCGTGAAGGGCGCCGGAAGAGGAGGCGTCGGTGAAGCCGAGCGCGGCGGCCCGGCTGGGATCGATCGAAGAGGTCGGCGCGGTGGAATCGAGGAGAAAGAGGGATGGCTCGCCCTGATTGATGGTGACGGGGACGAAGACGAGATTGTTGACGAATTTCGCGGGGATTTGCGCGACGTTGCCGCCGTAGGCGAAGCGAATTTGCGACGCGTCCTGAGGATTGGGAGGGGGCGGAGGAACGCGCGGGAGGGGCGAACCGGATTGAGCGCCGGCGGATGCGGCCAGGAGAGAACAGACGAAGAGGGTGCAAAGGGCCTTGAGGTTCAAGAATCCTCCATATTTTGTCCGGCGCGCAGCTTAAAAGGGACAATGAAAAGATGCAAGAGGCAGAGCGGGCGATGGATGGATCTGTGTTTGGGAGGGCGTGGCTTGGGTTCGAGGACTTAGGTTCGCAGAGAGAGAGGGCGATGGTCCGGCGGGCATTTGCGTCTGCGATTTTCTTGCACACCGAGGGGCAGGCCGATCGTGAGAGCGGCTGGCGAAGACAGATGCCTTGTGCCGGGAGCGCGCAAAGGCGATGATGCTCGGGCCGATACGGCGGGTCGTGGAATCTTTCAGGCGTCATGCAGCAAATAGAAGGCACTCATCGTGGAGGGTGTGGATGGCGAGGAAGGGTGTACGCGCGGGCCTGGCGATTGCTGGGATTTTCTGGCTGGCGGCGTTTTCGCAGAATTTTCGTTCGCCGCTGATCCTGGCTCCGTATTCGCTCGACTTTGGACGGGTCTTAATGGGCAAAAGCAGCGAACCGCAAACGGTGACGGTCTTCAACAATGGCACATCCGCGCAGGAGATCAGCGGGATCGCGATTACGGGCGACTTTATTGAAACAGACGACTGTCCGAAACCGCCCGAGACGCTGGCATCCGGAGCGGATTGCGAGGTGCACGTGGCGTTCAAGCCCTCGGCGATGGCGAACCACACGGGAACGCTCACGATTTCCGAGGCGCCAAGCGGGGTTCAAATTACGGTGGGGTTGAGAGGGACGGGAACGGCGGGACGACCGACGGCCGCGATTTCGCCCGCGTCCTTAGCATTCGGAGAACAGCCGATAGGAGTGACGAGCGCGGCGCAAACGGTGATTGTGAAAAACACGGGAACGGAAATGCTGTCGGTTTCCAACGTCGAGATGAAGGGAGACTTCATGGTGCTGCCTGCGTCCACCTGTGCGAACCGGACGGCGCCGCTCGGCCCGAACGCGACATGCACGATTGAGATCGTGTTTGTTCCTCTCGGTGCGGGGACAAGGAACGGAGAAGTGCTGGTGGTGGACAACGCGGAGGACAGCCCGCAAAAGGTGCAGCTAAGCGGCACCGGCAAGTGAGCAGCGGGATCAAGGGAGAGAAGCGGTCAAACTACTGCGCGGGAGCGAGATAGCCGGAGCGAGCGTAGATGGTGAAAGCCGGGGAACGGCGCTTGTCTTTTTTCTGGTCGCCGGGGGGAGCGGAGCGAAGTTCGACGGAAATCGCGTGGTATTTTCCGTCGTGAAGCGGCGCGATGCCGAGAAGATATTGATGGCGAAGGGCCGAAGCAATCTCGCGATAGTCGGGGATAAACTCAGCGGCGGAAGCGGGAAAATAGGCGCGGCCGCCGGTGGCTTCAGCGATCGATTTCAAGGCGACATTGGCTTTCGCGAAACTTAGAGGATTTGAGGAATCGGAGGGCGGGGAGTCTCCCTCGCTATCCGCCTGGTCTTTCTTCTTGTGCGACTTTTTCTTGCCTGTATAGCCTCGCAACGAGCCACCCAAAGCGACGGGATAGATTACCGTGTCGGTGGCGCGCAGTTTTTGGAGAAGCTCAGGCCAGAGAGAGGGTTGCGAGGAGTCGAGGCCGGTGGTGAGAAGCACGGCGGCTTTTTTGCCTTCGATGGAGGACTCCCAGTCGAGAACCTGGACGAGAGAGCCGTAAAAATTGAGCTGGCCGGAGCCGAGATTGTACTGGATGGTTCCGAGGGCCTGGGCGAACATGCCTTTGTCGGCAGTGAAGGAGAGGATGCCGTGGGCGGCGGAGTCGTAGGTGAAAAGAGCGACTTGATCTCCGGCCGATAGGCCGTCGAGGAGGGCGTAGGCGGCGGCGAGATATTGAGTCTGGATCAGGTAAACGGCGGGGCTGACCTCGACGAGAACGAGGATGCGGGCCGGCTCTTCGGCGGGAGTGAAAAAGACGATGGGAATATCCACGCCATCCACAAGGACTCGAAAATCGGATTGCTGGAGCCCGCCCACATAGGTGCCGTGAGAATCGGAAACGCTGGCGTCAATTTTTACGAGTTCAGAGGAAACGCGAAGGGGCGATTGGGTCTGCGCCGAGGGAGGGGAGTCCTGCGGCGAGGCCGAGGAAGGGGCCTGAGAAGGGGCCGGGGATTGCGCGGAGGCCGCCGGCGGATGGATGAGGAGCAAGCCGAGAAATATTGCGGAAAGTGAAATCAGGGCGCTCGAACGGGCAATGAGCCGCGAGGCCCGGCGAAAGGAACGGCGCTTCGAACGGGCAGCGGCCGGAGCGCGAGGGAAGAGTGAGCGAGCCATCGCGGAGCCCGCCCACGCGATCAATTGGAGTGCGGCGAACCGGCCGTGGAAGACGGAACGGACGGAGGCGCCGCCGTGGGGCTCTTGGGAGTGCTGAGGTAGCCCTTGGCGGTGTTCTTTCCGACGTCGAAGACGACGATCTCGTAGGGAGCGCGGGCGCCGCTGACGTAGAACTGAACGGGCTCGCCGACGGTCTTGTCTTTCTTCTCGATGGTTTTGTCATCCACGACGACGTTCATGGTGTAGCGATAGTGCTTGGGGTCGACTTTACGAAGCTGCACGAGAATCGGGCCGACGTGCTCGGGATGCTTCGACTTGGAGAGGGAGAATTCGTAGATGTCGCGCTCGCCGAGACGCTTCAATTCCTCGACTTCGTCGTGGTTGCGGGCGATCAGGCCGCTTTCAACGCCCAGATCTCCGATGGTGCTCTGCAGTTTGTTTTTCGTGGCTTCGAGATCGGCCTTGGTGGCAGCGACATCGCTTTTGGTGCCGCTGAGATCGGTGGCCATCTGGCCGAATTTCTGGGTGGTGTCGGTCTGGACTTCGCCGATTTGGGCGCGCAACTGCGCGTCGCTCTTCTGCTGGCTCTCCTTAATTTGCTGCGCCAAGCTGCGGGCGTGAGCGAGCTCATCCTCGGTGAGGCCGAGTTTGTTGGACATCACGTCGAGCTGGCCCTTGAGCTCGGCGAGCCTCGAGTTGGTCTTGTCGAGCTCGAGGCCGAGCGCCTGCTCGCGCTTGGCTCCGTCATCGAAGCTCTTGTGAAAAGCCTGGCGGTCGGAATAGCCCGCATAAAGAAGGTAAGCGACGAACGCAAAAGCGATGGCAAAAAGCAAAACGACCCAGCGCGGCGTGGAAGCAACCTCCACCGTTGAGGGTTCCGACGGCACATTGGGCGTCAAACTCATAAGGCCTCCTCCGAAAAGGGCACAGGGTCTGGACCGCCGGAATTATGGCCGAGGCGGTGGCGGAAGTCTAGTTGAGCGGGGAAAAAGTGTCCTGAGCGAGCACGGACGGGGAGCGGGGAGGGACGGCGCGGATTATGAGGCGAGGTCGCCGAGGCCGCAGCGGGGCTCACGCTTTCGTGACCAGCGGATGAATGAAAGTTGCCGGGAAAGTTACATTTTAGTATTCTTCCGCCACGAAGGTTACCAGGGTGACCTCGGAAAATGATCTGCCCTCAATGCCGAAGCGCGGATTGTTTGCGTTCCCACCGGCGCGGCCTGACCGACATCGTCTTCGGATTCAGCGGAATTTTGCCGTGGCGTTGCCGAGCGTGCGACAAGCGGTTTTACGCGCGACGAGTGGCGCTGACGTTTCTGAAGTACGCGCACTGCCCGCGCTGCGGGAATTTCGATCTGGAGAGAATTTCCCGGGAGCGGGTGGAAGACGGAGCGCTGGTGGGGCTGTGGCGATTTCTGGGGCTTCCGGCATACCGCTGCGATCCTTGCCGGACGAGATTTTTTTCGGTGCGGCGGCACCGCAAGATTTTGCCTTCGATGATTTATCTTTCGGGCGAAGAAAAAGTCGCTCAGTGAGAGCGATGCGACTCCGGCGCGAGGCGGCCGTGCCGCGTTCCCCCTGCTAATTCCCCGCTCCGCTATTCTCGCTTTTTTGATTCCCCGGCTTAATCAAGGCTTCCGCCGCAAGAAGTTTCTGCACGGAGGGAGCGACCATCAGAAGAAGGTCCGCCTGAGGCTTCTGCGACTGGGCCAGTAGCGGCGCCCATTGCTGCATCTGCGCCTGCGAGAGAGGCTCGCGACGGGCGGCGGCGTCGAGGGCGGCAAGTCCGGCTGTGCCCAGACCGGACAACTGCGCCGACAGCGGAGAAAGCTCTTTTAGCAGGAAAGAGCTCGAGAGCAAGGGTTCGAGGCGGGCGTCGTTTGCTTGCCAGGATTGCAGCAGAACGCGGATGCGCGATGCGGCGGCGGCATCCGAGAAGCCGCCGGCAATCAAAGCGTCAACATCCATAGCGAATTCCCGCGCCGCTTCGCTCTCCGGAGGAATGGCGTCCACCAGACGATTGAGCGGGTCAGAGCTGGTCTGCTTGATCCCCGCTTTCGCGGCAATTTCCTCGCGCGAGTAGCCCTTCACGGGTTCGACAACGCCGGCCAGAATTTGCAGGGAAGCAGAGCCGCCGGGCCCGGCCAGGCGGTCCATCATGAGCGCGTTTGCGGTGAGCTGCTGCGATCCCATCAAGCTGAGACGCCAATTTTCGCGGAGCAGGCGCCGGTACATCGAAGGGACATCTTGAACGGATTGGGGCGACCAGAGGCGCTCGGCGATGGCGGCGGTGCGCGGCCAGATGCGGGAGTCAACGTTTTCAGGCGAGACGAACTCCGACCAGAGGCACGCTTCGCCGCCGAGGATGCGAGCGGAGTCTTCGGGCGAAAGATTCGCGGCGCCATCGGCGAGCGGGTCCACGGCATAGTGCTGCGAGGCGGGCCACATGAGATCGAGGTAGTAGCCGGAGGAAAGAATGCCCCGGTAGCCGAGGCGGGCGGCTTGGGCGAGGGAATCCTGCCCGCGCCAGGATTGAATGACCGTTTCCTTGGAGAGGCCAGGGGCGAGAATCTCGTCCCAGCCGATCATGACTTTGTGGTCCTTCTCGAGAATTTTTTCGACGTGGGCGTTGAAATAGTGCTGGAGGGCGAGATTGTCATTCAATCCGTGAGCCTTCATGAAGGTTTGGATGGCCGGGTTCGCGGCCCACTGCTTTCCGTTCACTTCGTCGCCGCCGATATGGAAAAAAGCGTCGGGGAAAAGGCGCGTCATCTCCGCGAGAAGTTTGTCGAGAAATTTGTAAGTGGATTCGCGCGTGGGATCCATCGCCGGATCGAAAATGCCCCACTGGCGTTCGATGGAGTAAGGGCCGGGCCCGCTGGCGAGCTGGGGATAGCCGACGAACCAAGCGGTGGCGTGGCCGGGCATGTCGAATTCAGGAACGACGCGAATCCCGCGGTCACGAGCGTAGGCGATTACCTCGCGCACCTGGTCCTGCGTGTAGTAGAGGTCGTCGGAGCCGAGCTCCTGAAGTTTGGGGAAAGTCTTGCTCTCGACGCGAAAGCCTTGATTGTCGGAGAGGTGCCAGTGAAACACATTGAGCTTTACGGCTTCCATCGCGTCGAGATTTCTTTCGACGGCGTCGAGGGGAATGAAGTGGCGGCTGGCATCAATCATCAATCCGCGCCAGGGGAATCGCGGCTTGTCGTCAACGCGGACCGCGGGGACGAAATAGCCGTCGGGAGTAACGTGGACGAGTTGGAGGAAAGTTTGGAGGCCATGGAGAGCGCCAAGAGTATTGGGCGCGGTCAAGCGAGCTTGCGAGGAATCAACGTCGAGAACGTAGGATTCATCGTCGCCCAATTGAAGAACCGGTCTGGCTGGTTCGCGGGCTTCGACGACGAGAGTGGCTTTCGATGGGGCGGAGGTCTCGACCGGGAACGGCATTCCGGTGAGCTGCGAGAGATGGCTAAAAAAACGAGTGAGGGCGCGATCCAGCACGGGGTCGCGGCGTCCGGCAATCGCGACGGAGAAATTTTGAGTAACGGCAAGCCGGCCGGAATTCAATTGGACGCTGGAGGGAACGGGCATCAGCCCCAAATTATCGTCCAGCGCGGCGGAAGCGGACGGAGAGCTTTCTTGCGCGCGCGCGGAGAGGATAGGTGCGGCGGCCAAGACCAGCGTGAAGAAAAATGCGGCGAGCGCGACGGGGAAAACGTCCCGGCTAGAGGGATTCAGAGGATTGCGTTCGCGAGTGTCGCTATGCAGGGCCAAAGGTTCCTTCCAAAAACGAATGGTGGAAAAAATGCATATCTGCTATATAGCTGTACCATATCGCCAGACGAATGAAAACACATCACATCGGCCGGAAGCAATATGCCGGCGCGCCGGCAAGGGGCGAAAAGCAGTCTGGAATTTGGCGATGACCTTTCCTTTTCCCGATTCAAGGGCCATTCTTATGCGGGTTGGCGTCGCGCTTTGGATGCCGCTTTGCTTTTTGACCGCAAGAGAAAAGCGCAGGCGGGGCAAGGAAGAGCCGCTGGGATTGCGGGAGAGTTTTCCGGCCCGTAGAGGAAAGGCAGTGCAGAGAAGCCCGCGATGACGAAACTCGATTCGAGCACGTACAACCGATTGCTGCTGCTGGTGGCAGGACTGGGCGGGCTGCTGTACGGCGTGGACGTGGGCATCATCGCCGGCGCGGTACCTTATCTGGAGGCGACGTCGGGGTTGAATGCGGGGCAACTGTCGATCGTGGTGGCGGCCGTGCTGATGGGCACAGTGATTTCGACGCTTTTCGCGGGGCTGTTGTCGGACCGGATGGGACGGAAGCCGGTGATGATTCTGAGCGGGGTGCTGTTTGCCGCGAGCATTCCGATCATCGCGCTGTCGCACGGGTACGAGCCATTGATCCTGGGGCGATTGTGCCAGGGAATCAGCGCGGGGTTGATTGGGGTGGTGGTGCCGCTGTACCTGGCGGAATGCCTGGTGCCGGAGCAGCGCGGGCAGGGAACGGCGATGTTTCAATGGCTGCTCACGATCGGAATCGTAGCGGCGGCGGCGGTGGGGATGTATTTCAGCCTGCGCGTGGACGAAGTCGCAAAAACGGAGAACGCGCGGCTTCTCTTTGCATTCAAGGATCACGCGTGGCGGGGAATTTTCTGGGTTTCGTTGCCGCCGGGAGTGCTGTTTGTGATCGGGAGTTTCTGGGTGGCGGAGTCGCCGAGGTGGCTCTTCCGGCGAGGGAGAAGCGAGCGGGCGATGGAAGCCCTTCTGCGGTCGCGGCCGCCGGAAGGGGCGCGGATCGAACTGGAGGAAATGGAGCGCAACCGGGAGACGGAAACCGCCGGAGGGCGGCAAGCGAGAGAATCGCTGCTGAAGAGGAAGTACGTGATTCCGTTCCTGCTGGCCTGCATGATTCTGGCGCTGAATCAGACGACGGGAATCAATTCGATCATCGGATACAACACGGCGATTCTGATTCAGAGCGGACTGTCGGACGTGCAGGCGCACTGGGGGTACCTGCTGTTCACGGTGATGAACGCGCTGGCGACGATGATCGGAGTGATGCTGGTGGACCGGCGAGGGAGAAAATTTCTGCTTTCGGTGGGGACGGCGGGCGTGGTGGCGTCGATGCTGCTGACGGCAGCGCTGTTTCATACCAGCGAAAAAAACCGCGTGGACGTGCCCGGTGCGTTGCAGACGCTGGCGGACGGGCAAGCGAGCTTGCGATTCCATTTCGATCCGGCGGAACAGCAGCAGTGGGTGAGCCAGGCGGGGCGGGGGGATCTGGCGGGGCGTCCGGCTGCGCTGACCATCATTTATTCGTACGGCGATTTCAGCGCGTCGACGCCGGTGGTGCGGTCGAACCAGCCGGAAGCGACGATGGTGACGCTCGACCGGGCCAATTGCATCCCGGCGAACCGCGTGCTGGCGTTTTTCTCGAATCCGTTCGGGAGTTTGAGCGCGGCGCGAAACGCACCGCTGCGGATCGAGCATGCTCTGATCACGCCGCTGCCCGGCGAGGCAAACGGATGGCTGGTGGCCGCGAGCCTGTTTTTGTTCGTCGCATTCTACGCGATGGGGCCGGGGATTTGCGTGTGGCTGGCATTGTCGGAACTGATGCCGACGAGGATCCGCTCGAACGGGATGAGCATCGCCCTGCTGATCAACGAAGCGATCGCAAGTTTTCTGGCCGCGATTTTCCTGCCGACGGTGGGACATTACGGATACACCCTGATGTTTTTGGCGTTTGCGGGATTCACGGCGGTCTATTTCGTGACCGTGACATTTTTTCTGCCGGAGACGAAGGGCAAGACGCTCGAAGAAATCGAGAGCTATTTTTCCGCTTCGTCCCAGGCCTGAAACGGCTGATTTGCGAAGGAAAAGTTCGATTTTTCACACGAGCCGGCGAATTTGAAGCAAAATCCCAAAGAAAACATGGCCACGCGAAAGAAACAGTTGCCAACCGTTCTGGCGATCGACATCGGCGGAACAAAAGTGGCGGCGGGATTCGTCGATTCGAGGGGGCGAATCCTGGCGGAGACGCGCGCGCCGATGACGGCGCGGCGGAGCGCACAGGAGGGGCTGCGATCCGTCTTCCAGGCGGTTGATAGCTTGCGGAAGCAATTTCCAGGCGCCAAACCGCGCTGCATCGGAGTCGGCGTGGCGGGTTGGGTGGATCCGGCGCGGGGCGTGCTGATCGGAGCGACAAACATTCCCTGCTGGAAGAATTTTCCGCTGGCGGAGGCGTTGCGCAAGCGCTACGGAATTACTGCTTTGCTTTCGAACGACGCCAATGCGGCGGCGCTGGCCGAAGCCGTGTGGGGCGTTGGGAAAGGACACTCCAGCTTTTTTCACGTGACGCTCGGGACCGGCGTAGGAACGGGAATCATCCTGAACGGAAAAGTTTTGACAGGATGGTCGGGAGCGGCGGGAGAGGGAGGGCACGTCACGATCAATTTTCAGGGGCCGCTGTGCGATTGCGGCAAGCGAGGATGCATCGAAGCCTATTCTTCGGGGACGGGAATCGCGCGGCGCGCGCGAGAGAGGCTCAAGGAAGAGCCGCGGCGGAGCTCGCGAATGCGGGAGCTGGCGGGAGGGAAAACAGAGCAGGTGACGTCGAAAATCGTGAGCGAAGCGGCGAGGAAGGGAGACTCCCTCGCGCAAGAAATCCTGGAAGAAGCAGCGGACCACCTGGGAATCTGGATGGGAACGGTGGTGGACATGATCGAGCCGGAGATGTTCGTCATCGGCGGGGGCATGGGACACCTGATGATGAAGTATCGAGGGCGGATGAGGCGACAACTGAAGAAGTGGGCGATCACGCCGCAGAGAATGAGGATCCCCATCGTGGAAGCGCGATTTGGAGCGGGATCGGAACTCGCCGGAGCGGCAGCCCTGTGTTTTGCGAGCCTGGAGGCAAGGCGGAGGTAAGAGGCTTCGCTCCGGGGGCAACGGGCGTCGGACCGCAAAGGCCACGAAGCATTGGGGCGGAAATGCGCGCGGCCGGACTCGGATTCAGCGGAAGCGGCGAATCATGAGAGTGTGGCGGCCGGAGCGGTACAATCCCACGACGTAAATAACCGCTTTGCCCTTCGAAGAAAAAATAAGCTGGCGGATGCGCAAGAGAGGAGAGCCGCGCGGCATGGCGAGGTGCTCGGCCATGCGCATGTCGGCGGCGATCGAATCGATCTCTTCATCGGCATAAGCGAGTTCGACGCCGTACTCATTCTCAAGCGTGGAAAAAAGGGAAGCGCGTTCGAGGACTCCCGCGCTCAATCCGGGAAACTCGTCGGCGGAGAGATAGCAAGTTTCGAGAGCAAAGGGTTCGTCGCTGGCGAGGCGCACGCGGACAATCTCAAACAATTGAGCCGAAGCGGGCAGGGACAGGCGGGCGGCAATTTCCGCTTCGTCGGTGACGATCCCGCTCATGACGACGCGGGATGTGGCGGAGAGGCCGCGGCTGGCCATTTGTTCGGTGTAGCTCATCAATTTGTTGAAGTGAATTTTGGGAGGAGCGACGAAGGTGCCGGCGCCGTGGCGGCGCTCGACCAAGCCTTCGCGAGCGAGATCGGCAAGGGCGTGGCGGGCGGTCATCAAGCTGACTTTGTGGATGCGGGCGAGTTCGCGTTCGGATTCGACCAGATCGCCGGGCTTAAGCTGAGTGGTCTCGATGCGGCCGCGGATGGCGGCCTGGATGCGCCGGTAGGCGGGTTCACCATTGCGGCTGAAGCGGTGCTTGGATTTCATGAGTTCTCCAGGCCAATCTGCCCGAAATTAGAAGCAGGACGCGGGGAAGAAGTCGAGCCCCAGCGCCAACCTCGAGGTGCTGAAAGAGCCGCGTGCTATAGAGCGGTCCATTCGAAAAATCTCTGGAACATATAATCCTAATTTTTTTCGCTTGACAAGAGGAAGTTTGAGCTATATAGCTCTTCACCGTGCTATATAGCTGTAGGCGCTTCACAGGGGTGGGTGCATGCAGCTTTTCCTTCGGGATTTCTTTCAGGAGGCATTTGTGAACTCGAAGCGACTTGGATTTTCCATGGGGATGATTTTCGCGTTGTGTTTGGCTGCGGCGTTCTTGTTGGCGGGGCTACCCGCCTGGGGGCAAGAAACAACCGCGTCCATTACCGGAACTGTGTCAGACCCGAGCGGGGGAGCCGTGGCAAACGCCACAGTGACCGCTAAGGACGTTGACCGCGGAACTACGTTTACGGCCAAAACGAACGCGAGCGGGCTGTACTCGATTCCCAGGATACCGGTAGGCAATTACACGCTGAAGGTCGAGGCGGCCGGATTTCAGACATCGGAATTTCCGGTGTTTACGCTGGTGCTGAACCAAGTCGCGCGAGTTGACGCCACGTTGAAAGTCGGCACGGTGAGTCAAGTGGTCGAGGTGACCGCCGCCGCGCCGGTCCTGCAGACGCAGACGACCGAAGTGAGCACAATCGTCGATTCAGCGACAAACGACAACCTGCCCCTTGCCACGCGGAACCCCACCCAGTTGACGCTTCTGGCGCCGGGAGCGGTCTCGGTTGACGTTGCCAGCTTCAATCTCGGATCCAACACGGCGGAAGGCGGCGGGAGGCCCTACATCAATGGAAACCGAGAACAGGCGAACAATTTCCTCCTGGATGGCGTGGATAACAACCAAGTCTCCGAAAATATTCTAGGCCTGACGCCGTCGCCCGACGCGATTCAGGAATTTAACCTGATCACACAAAATGCTCCCGCAGAGTTCGGTAACTTCGAGGGCGGAGTCGTCAACACGACGATCAAGTCCGGGACAAACCACTTCCACGGCGATGCGTTTGAATTTTTCCGGAACAACGTCTTGAATGCGAATCAGTGGGTAAACGGGCTGACCGGATTTCCGACGCCGGCGATGCGGTGGAACATGTTTGGCGCCACGCTGGGCGGGCCGATTCTGAAGAATAAACTGTTCTTTTTCATTGATTACCAGGGCGGGCGGTTTGACTTTCCCTCGACCTCGGGCAACATCACGGTATTGAGCAACGACGAGCGGCAAGGAAACTTCGGCGAGCTGCTCTCGCTGGCGCAGCCCATTCAGCTCTACAACCCCTGCCAGGCGGGTACGGGAGTCAGCGGGAGTCCGTGCGTTCTGGTGGCGCAAAGCGCGCGACAAACCTTTGGCGGCAACATTATCCCGACGAATATGCTGGACCCCATATTCACGAAACTGACGAGTTCGAGCCTGTATCCCACGGCGACATCGCTTTCGGGGAACGGGTTCGCTTATGCGACGAACGTCACCGGGCAGCAATACAACACCGACCAGGGAGATTTGAAACTGGACTGGGTGCTCACGGATAAAGACCGGATTTCATTCCGGTATTCGCAAGGCTACCAGTTTGACCCGGCGAGCAATTCGGTGGCACTGCTGGGCAGCACGGTGAATCTGGCCCACCTTTACAATTACACGGGGCAGTGGACGCATTCGCTTAGCCCCTCCTTGATCAACGAATTCCGATTCGGAGTGAACCGGATCACGTTCACGAACGGCGCCACAACATTTCCGAGCTCGGTGGGAAACCTGGGAACGACGCTCGGAATCAACGATGCGAACCCCAATGGCGTCGCGGGACTTTTGGAGCTCGCTTTTGCCGGCGGGACGATCACAGACATAAACACGAGCACACCTACGGCGCTGGGAAGCGCACTGGTGGTGGAGAACTTCGGATCTACGGTCGTCCAATTCGACGACGGGCTGATCATCAACCACGGAGCCCACACTTTCAAAGTGGGGTTCCAGCTGAATCGTTACCGGATCGACGCTTTCTATAGCGGCAATGGCGGCGAGCTGGGCGCGATTCTATACAGCGGCGCATATACGCAAGGACCGACTCCGTCTGTGCCCAACCAAGGCGGCAATGGCTCGGCCGACTTCGCACTCGGACTTCCCGGGTACGTGGGGCGCGGCGTGAGCGCCGGATCCGGGTGGCACCAGAGAGACTGGCTCATCGCGGGCTATGCCCAAGACGACTGGAGAGCGACGAGCAACCTGACTTTCAATCTTGGTGTTCGCTATGAGGCAAGGACGCCCTGGATCGAGACGAACAATCAGCAATCCAACGTGAATATTCTCACCGGCGAAGTGGAACTCGCGGGAGTGGACGGCAACAGCCGCGGATTGTACAGCTCGACATACGGCTGGCCGGACATCCAGCCTCGACTTGGCTTCGCGTGGACGCCCCGGGCGCTGGGCGACAACACCGTCATCCGCGGCGCTTACACGGTTTCCTCTTACCTGGAAGGAACGGGGACCAACCTTCGGCTGACGCAGAATCCTCCGTTCACTCCGGCACAAAGCGAGGGATCCAATACGTTTGCGACCGGCGATACGCCATTCACGACGGCGGCAGGATCGATTGCCGCATCGTCGCCTCCCGGCGGGAATCCATATCAGGATGCAACCATGCTGGCGTGGTATGGCACCGTACAGCCGGCAATCGCCCAACAATGGAACCTATCGATTCAGCGGCAGCTGGCGAACAACACGACGTTGCAGATCGGATACGTCGGGCAGAAGGGAACGCACATGATGGTTCCCCAATGGCTCTCCCAAGGTATTTTGCAACCGGATGGAACGGTGCTTCCGACACCATATCTGGGAGGGCAGTTCGCGCCAGGACTGAACCCGAATTGTCCGACGGATACCAACACCACCTACGGGCCGAACTGTTTCGGAGCCGTAAAGGACACCGTATCGGACGGTAAGATGAACTACAACGCCTTGCAAGCTGTCTTGCAAAAGCGATTCAGCCAGGGGCTCGAGGGCCAGGTGGCTTACACGTATTCGAAGTGCATGACGAACAGCAGCGGATATTACGGGACGTGGAGCGACACGACGCAGACAACGCCTGCCTCTCCGTATTGGCAGAACCTGTACAACCCGAACGCAGAGTGGTCGCAGTGCTACTACGACGTGAAGCACATGATCAGCGCCTACGCGGTGTATGAGCTCCCCTACGGGCACGGAAAGAGGTATGGGAACGACGCCTCCGCGGTCATGAACCAAGCGCTGGGCGGATGGTCGGTAAACCCGATCGTCTCCTGGCACACCGGGATGCCGTTTGCGCTGTACTCACCAAGCGATACGTCTGGGACAGGTTCACAGGGCGCACGGCCCAATTGCAACGGATACCCGATTTACGAGAAGACGGTCAACGTGGCGAGCCAAGGCCTGCAATGGGTCAGCCCGGCCACTTTCTCGGTTCCTGTAGCCGGGACGTTCGGAAATTGTCCCGCGCAGGGGCCGGTGATCGGACCGGGATATTCGGATTGGGATATCAGCCTCCAAAAGAACTTCACGCTGGGAGAAACGCGAAGGCTCCAGTTCCGGGCTGATTTCCTGAATGCGTTCAATCATCCCAACTTCTCGAAAATGGACAATACCGTGACCGACACGAATTTTGGATTGATCACGGACACTCAGTCACCTCGCAACATCCAGTTTGCATTGAAGTTCTACTTCTAGTTCTCCCACCCACGGTAGAATGGGGCAGGCAGCGGTATCGCCTGCCCCAGTCTTTATGTCCAGGCCGCAGACAACCAGGGTCTCCGCAGCGTTGCTGGCCGCAGCAATGCTGAGCACGCCCGCCACGGCGCAGAAAGCCAAACCGGCTCATACCATCGAGCCCACGGAGGCAGCGCAGCAAGGCGTGGCGCTGGCGCAGAAGGGCCAGTGCGCGCAGGCTCTTCCACTGCTAAAAAAGGGCGCCCACGTAGAGGACAAGGACCTCAAGCGGAGGGTGGGGCTGGGCACGGTCCGTTGCGCCATGATGATGGACCAGCCGGAGACGGCGGTGGACGCGGTGTTGATGTTGAACCGCGAGTTCCCGCACGACCCGGAAGTGCTCTACGTGACGACGCACGCCTATTCCGACCTTTCGACGCGCGCTTCGCTCGAACTCGCCCAGATGGCGCCCTCAAGCTACCAGGCGCATGAACTGAATGCGGAAGCGCTGGAACAGCAGGGCAAATGGGATCAAGCCGAGAAGGAGTACGAGACGATCCTGGAGAAGAATCCGAATCTGCCGGGCATCCACTTCCGGCTGGCCCGGGTGATCCTTTCGATGCCCGCCTCGCCGACAACGGCGGAGGACGCGAGAAAAGAGCTCGAAGCCGAACTGAAGATCGATCCGGACAATGCCGACGCGGAGTATGTGCTGGGGGAATTGGCGCGGGAGCAACAGCAGTTTGACGTAGCGATCGTGCATTTTGACCGCGCCACGAAGCTGGATCCGGGTTTTCCGGATGCGCTGCGGGGGCTGGGAATGTCGCTGAACGCCGCGGGAAAATTTGCCGAGGCCGTCTCGCCGCTCGAACGCTACGTCAAGCTGCGGCCGGGAGATCCGGCGGGGCATTACCAGCTGGCGATCGCCTGCGCGAGGTCCGGGCGCAGGGAGGAAGCGGAGCAGCAGATGAAGCTGCAACAGGAAGCGGATGAAGCGGTACGGAGAGCGCAAGGACAGGCCGGAACTCCGGGCCAGCCGGCCACCTCACAGCCCTGAGCCGGCTTTCGCGGCGAGGCGCGAAGGGTTAAGGAAGATTCTGAGTGCCGGGATAAACCTTGATCCAGTGATCGCGAATGTGCGCGCTGACCTGGCGGCCGTTGTCGTCGGAAACGATCAAGTGGGAGTCCTGCACGGGCATGTGGCAATCGATGCAGTGGGAAGCGATTTTCTCGCCTAGTTTTGGGTACATTCCGCAGCTCCGGACAGTGTGGCAGGTCAAACAGCGCGGCGTGTAGGAATCCGCGGAGAGCTCGCGCGCGTGCTCGTCGTGGCACGTCCAGCAAGTCATCGAGGCAGACGACAAATAGCACTTGCTGCGCTGGAGCAGCGCCACTTGATTGCCGTGAACGTCAACACGTTCCTCCGGTGCGGGCTTCTGAAGCTCGAGGTATTTTTCGAGCGGCTCGCCGGGGATGTAGGTGAAGGCGGGCGCAAGCGACTTTCCGAGCCCGCCGTGGCATTGGGCACAGACTCCCAGCGCGATATCGCGAGGGAGCTTTGAAGGATTGACGATTTTGGCGTCGGCGACCGCGGCGTGAGGCGATTGGAACATTTCCACATGCGCCCGGCCCGGGCCGTGGCAGCGCTCGCAGGAAATGCCGAGGACGTATCCGGTCTTTTCGTAGCGGTACTCGTTGGGCGACGGAGAGAGCGCCTGGATATAAGTGGCGTGGCATTCAAAGCAGCGGGGAACGATGGGGCGGTCGAAGTCGGCGATTCCATCCAGATAGCCGGGGCTATTGACCCATTGGCCGAGCTCGGTCCAGTAGGAAACGGGCAGCTCGAATAATTGATTGCCGCGCCAGTAGAGATAGGTCTGGCCCTTGCCGCCGGAACCGATCACGAAATCGATCCGCTCGCGGCGCGTGGAGACTTTTGGAGGCTCGCCGGTCACGGCGATTTCGTAGAAGCTTCCGTCCTTCTGCTCCATGTGGAATGAGAGGAGGGGGTTGATGGTGGTGAGGACGTTGGAGCCAGGAGTGAATTTTCCGGCGATGGTTTCGGCACTGGGTTCCTGCGAAGTGAGATGATGGGCTGTGTGCTGGTAGGAATCGAATTGAGCGGCGTGGCAGGGGCGGCAAGCGGAGTCGCCGACGAAGCCGCTACGGGAGGGGGATCTGGCCACGGAGGCCGCCTGCCGGGCCAGCCGAGGGGCGGGGGCGGAGGAGTGAGCGAGCCCAAAGAGAGTGGCGGCTAACAACGCGGCAATAACAGTTCGCATCAAGAGCATTCGATTCCGGAAGCGAGTTGCACGACGATGAATGGTTGCAAAATTGGAGCTGGTTCGCAATGAAAAGACGGCAGAAAAGACGCCGGGAAAAGGCGGAAGTCGCGAACGCCGAGGGGGCGGGAGCCGGAGGAAGATTCTCGAATCTCCTTCCGCGGCGGCGCCTGCTGCAAATCTTGGGTGGCGCTGGGCTGGCGGCGCCTGGGTTCGGAGGATTGCGCGCGGCGGGGCTCGGGGCAAGCGGTTTGCCCGCGTTCGAAGAAATTCCTCCGGCGTCGAGCGGCATCCATTGGAGGCATTTCAACGGACGGTCGGCGGAGATGTATCTGCCCGAGACGGTGGGAGCGGGATGCGGGTTTTTGGATTACGACAACGACGGGTGGATGGACATTTATCTGGTGAACAGCGGTCCCTGCGATTTCTACAAGCCCGACCGGCCGATGAGAAACGCCCTGTACCACAACAACCGCGACGGGACATTTACGGACGTGACGGAGAAGGCGGGAGTCGGGGGAAATGCCTACGGAATGGGAGTGGCGGCGGGGGATTACGACGGAGACGGCTATCCGGATTTGTATGTGACGCAGTACGCGCGGAGCATCCTCTATCACAACAACGGCGATGGGACATTCACGGACGTGACGGCAAAAGCGGGAGTGGAAGCGCCGGGATGGGGAACGAGCTCGGTGTGGTTCGACTACGACAACGATGGGAAGCTGGATCTGTTTGTCGGGCGGTTCGTCGATTTCAACAAATCGAAGAACAAGTTCTGCGGAAACCTGCAAACCAAGGAAAGGTGGTATTGCATCCCGAGCGTTTACGACCCCAAGCCATGCTGGCTATTTCACAACAACGGGGACGGGACGTTCACCGACGTGAGCAAGGAGTCCGGGATCGCGCAATCGATGGCGAAAGCCTGGGGAGCGGTGGCGGCGGACGTCAACAACGACGGGCGCATCGATTTGTTCGTCAGCAACGACACGGTGGCGAATTTTCTTTTTATCAACCAAGGGAACGGGCGGTTTGAAGAAAACGGATTGCTGGCGGGAGTGGGGTACAGCGCGTTCGGCCGGACGCGGTCGGGAATGGGAGTGGACGCGGCGGACTACGACCAGGACGGGTGGATCGACCTATTTGTCGCCAACGTGGACCACGAAATGTATTCGCTCTATCACAACAACAAGGACGGGACGTTCACGGACATGGCGCAGGAGACAGGGATCGCATCCACGACGCGGCTGATGAGCGGATGGGGACTGAAATTCTTCGATTACGACAATGACGGGGAACTCGACCTCCTGCTTTGCGACGGACATCCGGATGACCGGATCGAGGGACGCATATTCGGCGTGAAATATCTGGAGCCGATGCTGCTGTTCCGCAACACGGGGAAGACGTTTGAAAACGTGAGCGCGCAGAGCGGGCCGATCTTCTCGCGGGCCATCGCGGGGCGGGGAATGGCGCTGGGAGACTTCGACAACGACGGCTCGGTGGACGTCCTCGTGGCGGTCAACAACGACGCGCCGATTCTGCTGCGGAATAATGCGGGGCGGGGAAACCACTGGCTGGGAGTCAAGCTGGTGGGGAAAAAAGCCAATCGGGACGCAGTGGGAGCGGAGATCGTCTATCAGTCGGGAGATTTGAAGCGGAGCCGCACAAAAGTGGGCGGAGGAAGCTATCTTTCTTCGCACGATCCGCGGGTGGTGCTGGGGATCGGCGCGCGAACCCAAATGGATTGGATCGAAGTGCATTGGCCGGAGCCGAGCGGCAGGGTGGAGAGACTCGCGAACCCGCCGATCGATCGGTACATTACGATTGTCGAGGGCGAGGGAATCTCAAAATCCTGAGCCGAGAGCGAACCGGAAGTTGTTCTGCGGGTGCGCTTTTCCGGAAGTTACCCCACTGGGCGGATCAGCCCTGCTTTTTTATGTCCTTGAAGTCCTGGCGGACCTCGTCAATATGCTCGCGGTAGGCGGAAGCATTTCCGTAGGGAAGAAAGTGCGAATAGCGGGAGTGAGGCGCGAGATTGCGATGGGCATGCTTGACGGGGCACCAGTGCTGCTCGGTGCGGCCGGCGACTTCCACGACGTAAGCGAGCAAGCCATTGGCGTAGGCGCAGTACTGGCAATTGAGGCGTTCGAGAAAATTCAGATAGCACAATTTTCCGCGGTCGAACATCAGGTAGTCCGAGCGGACGACTTTGGGGATCCCGTAAATGGGAAACGAAAACGCCTGGTACAGCGTGACGAAAATGTCGAGCAGAAAGAACGGAACGACGCAACCGTAAATCAGGGGAGAGGTGAGAGCGACGAAGAATCGCGAGTGGCGGATGTAATGCCACAACGACGATTTCAGGCGGCGGTGCTCGCGCCGCATCTCCTCGGAGAACCAGACGACCCGGCCGCGCAGCTCGTAAAACGGCGAGGTTTCACCGGCGGCGGAATCGTCCGCGTGCGAAATGTGGACGAGCGGATCGGAATCGCTGGGATTGCGATGTGCCATGTTTCACCTCGTGAGTTGCCGGACCGGCTCTGGCCGAGACCGGCAAGGGGGAATAGTACAGGAGAGAGGCGCGGCGGGGAGGATCTGTTCAAGAATTATTGGGGACGCTGAATTTTGGGGGAAATGCTGGTAGCGGTACCGGGAATCGAACCCGGGTTTCCAGATTGAGAATCTGGCGTCCTAACCCCTAGACGATACCGCCGCTGGCCACAAGACGCGCAAGCGAGAAGGGTGCATCGGGAATTTTCGCACGGCAGGAAGGAGTTCGCAAGGCGGGGCGGCCGCCCTGTTTTTCGAATTTGGATTTGTGCTAGGTTTAGGGGGCTGATACCGAGCGGGGAGGAAGAGAAGCAATGATCACGGATCGAATGAAAGCGTTTGTTTGCATCTCGGCGACGCTAGCGCTGGGGATGTGCCTATTCGTTCCGCGCGCGCGCAGCGCGGACGACAAGGGAGCCAAACTGTTTCACGACAAATGCGCGGTTTGCCATGGCGACGACGGGCGCGGAACGGACGTGGGAAAGGACCTGGGCGTGGTGGACCTGCACTCTGCCGCCGTGCAGAGCCAGAGCGACGCTCAGCTGATCGATGCGGTGACGAACGGCAAGGGGAAGATGCCGCCGAACAAGTCGAGGCTTACGGCCGAGCAAATCAAGATGGTGGTCGCGCACGTCCGGGAGTTCGGCAAAAAGAAGTAGTTCCTTCGGGACTGGCGTGCGGGGACAGCGCGAATGCGTGCAGCCCGCGGATTTTGCATGCGGCGAAGGGGCTTCCGAACCGGCGTAGATCCGCGGCGCTTTTCACGTGAATCGTCTTAACGGCGCGGCCAATCGTAGCGAAAGCCGAAGCGAGCGGTGATCGGAAGGCCCAGCTGCGTAATCGGGGTGGCGGCTGTGGCGTATTTTTCATTCAGCAGATTTTCCGCGGCTCCGAAAACCGAGATTCCCCTGCCAATTTCGCGCGAAGCCATCGCGCCGAGAACGAAGAACCCGCCGAGCGGATACTGATTCTGATCGTCGTCGAATTGTTTGCCGACCATCCGCCCGCTCACGGTGAAGCTGATGCGCGAGGGATTCGAGTAGCGCGCTTGGAACGTCAGGACGTTTCGCGGTACTTGCGCGACCCATAGGCCGACGAGGCCGGGGTTGGCGGGAGCGCTGAGCACGGTGGCGGCCACGAATTGATATCCACCGGAAAGATCGAATCGAGGGAACGCCTTCCAATCGGCGTCCACTTCAAATCCCGGAGCTTGGGTGCGGCCGAGATTTTGGCGCTGGCGGACGATTAAAGTGGAAGTTGACAGAGGCGTGCAAGGCGGGGGATTGGGAGGCTCGCTGCACGTCACGTTGAAGATCGGGTCGACAATCTCGTTGAAGAAAAACGTTCCGCGCAACTGGAGGCGATCCCGCCAGCCATTGACGGCGACGGCCGCCTCGGCGCCGGTCAAACGTTCGGCGCGCAGAGCGGCGTTGGATTGCGTCAGGGTGTTGCCCTGGCGGAATTGGCGGTAGAGTTCGTTGAGAGTGGGGGCGCGGAAGGCGCGGTAGGCCGAGGCGGAAAATTTCACGTGCGAATTCAGCGAATATAGAAGGCCGAGCCGGGGATCGAAGGCATTTTCGCTGCGGTCCGCATATGGCGTGATCACGGGCGGGCCGGGCGGGGCGAGAGGCGTGCGGACCGTTTCGGAATCGAAATTGCGCCAGTCGTCGAATCGAGCGCTCGCCGTCACCATGAACTTCGAAGTGACTTCAATCAAGTCCTCGCCGAAGACCCCCGCATCGCGCTGCCTCCCTCCGGCGTCCTGGTAAGCGGAGGGAAGACTCATTGAGAAGAGTTCCTCATTGCTGCCGCCAATGACTTCGTGCAGATCGAACCCCGCGACGAGAGTCTGGCGCTTTCCCGCCTGTCGCGACCAGAGCGCCGAGCCTCCCACGCCCTGCGAAGGAACGGTCTGAATGTCCGTCAAGGTTTCGGAGTCGCGATTGGAAGCGACGGCGGAAAAATTCTGGTGATAGGTTTGCGCTTCGCCATAGAAGCGCAGCGTCAGGGAACCCACCGCGCCAAGCTGCAGATTGGCGCCGAGCGCGCCTTGACCGAGAATCGTGCGATTGGTTTGCAGAGGCGTGCCATTGTCGCGTTGTTCCTGAAGAAACCATCCACGGGCGAAAACTTCGCCGGAAGTTCCGATCTTCCGGCCAATCAAGAGGTCGGCGGTTCCGTCGCTTACGCCCGCCTTGGTGTCCACGGCGCCGCGTTCGGATTCGGGAGTCAGGATGTAGCCGTCGGTGTGAAAGACGTCGCCGGCGAGGGCGGCTTCCCACGGGCCCTTTGTCCCGCCGGCCCAGAGCGAAAAATCCGGCGAGTTCTGATTGCCGTACGACGTCTCGAGCGAAATTCCGCTCTGCGAGGGAGAGCGCGTAATGAACTGGACGACTCCGCCGAGAGCGTCGCTGCCGTACAGACTGGAAGCGCCTTCCTGGACGACTTCGACGCTGGCGATGGATTCGGGCGGGAGGCGGTCCCAATACACCCAGGCGCCAAAGGGATCATTGAGAGGGATGCCGTCTTCGAGGACGAGGGCGCGGCTGGCGCCGCTGGCTCCCAAGCCACGCAGCGAAACTCCCTGCGTGGTCGGATTCGCGGTGCGGCTGCTGGACCGGCGAAACAGGCTGAAGCCGGGAATCTGGCGCAGTTTATCGTCAATATTGAGAGCGGGAGTGGATTGGAGGTCGGTCTGGGTCAGCTGCACGACGGAGACGGGCGTCTCGCCAATGTCGGTGGGGGTGAGGGCCGCGGAGACGACCACGCGCTGCGAGGAGGAGACGACGGCGAGCTGGATATCGAGCTCGACGGGCGCGGCGCCAGAGGATGTCCAACTTCTTTCAGCGCGCTCAAATCCTGAAGCGGTAACAATGACCGAACCCGTAACCGTCGCGTCCGTCGCCGAGAGGAATCGCCCGGGAACCGCGGCGAACGAAAAATGGCCGTCGGGAGTGGTGAGAACCGCCTCCGAATACGAGCGGCAGCAATGAAGCTCGACTCGCGCTCCAGCCACGGCCGCTCCGCTGGAATCGAGGACCCTTCCTTCGACGACAATCGAGCGAGGCGATTGAGCGAGAGCGCAGGGAGCGGAAAGCAGCGCCAATAGAGCCAGCGCGGCCAGAGCCACGGCGACTGTTTGCAGCGGTCGTGAAAAGCGGGGCATCCGGAACTCTCCGCCTGCATCTGGGGCTTGTGATTCCGTATGGCTGCCCCTCAGGGTCTCATATTTCCGTGGATTCGGAGGGCCAAGGTAACCCTAAAGTTGAGGAACAGGGAACATGGTTGCGCCGGACAAACGAAGACGCAATCCGGTATGCTATGTTTTCACGCGGGCCGTTCAAAGGTTCGAGGAGGGCCGGAATGTCGTCGCCATCGCTCCGACGCACGGATCGAGTCTCGCTGACGCTGTTGCTGGAAGTTTCGGGAAAAGACGCCGGCGGGCGCGATTTCAAGGAGGCTGCCAAGACGCTGCTGATCAACGCCTCGGGCGGCGTGGTCATATTGGGAAAGGAACTGGCGAACGACCAGGTGATTCGCATCCGGCGGCAAGCTCCGGCGGAGGCGCACCGCGAAGCGGACGTCCGGGTGGTGGGGCAATTCGGGCAGCAAAAGGACGGCTACCTTTACGCGGTCGAGATACTCGATTCGAAAAACGATTTGTGGGGCGTCGAGTTTCCTCCCGTCGCCGAATCCGAAGAAGCGGTGGCGCGGATGCTGCTGGAATGCACCTACTGCCGGAGCCGCGAGGTGAGCTACCTGAACGAACTCGATTTGCGCGGGTTCGAGACGAACCGGGGAATCGCCCGGCATTGCAAATCTTGCGGCGTGCCGAGCATCTGGGTGCAGGCGCCGCATGAGGATGAAAAAAAGATCTCCGGACGCAGCACGCGGAGGCGCGCCGAGCCTCCCACACCCGTGCTGGCCGAAGGCGAACAGCGCGAGCGCGAGCGGATGAGGATTCAAACGCGGCTGACGGCTTGCATCCGCCAAGCCGGCGCGGACGACGAACTGGCGGTTTGCGAAGATATCTCGCCGATTGGCATGTGTTTTCGGAGCAAGCGCCGCTACGAGCCGAACACGCCGATTCAGGTGGCGGTGCCGTACGCTCCGAATGCAGCGAATATTTTTCTGCCGGCGCGGGTGGTCTATTCGGAAGAAATTCCGAAGGCGGGTCTTTTCCGGCACGGGACGGAATACCGGCGGGTGGGGCCGCGAGCCCACTGAGGCTGACGGGGCACGCGGTCAGGAAACGGGGACGGCGCTGCGTTCCTTGGTGCGGCGCGTGTGGTACTCCATCGAAATGTTCAAGTGGACGGTTCCTTGCGCGGTTTCAAAGCTGAGAATCGTCGCCTCGGAATCGAAACCCGCTTTTTCCACTTGCTCGGCAGTCAAGATTTCCGGCGGGAAGACCTTGAATTGGAAGCCGCGGTCGTTGAGTTGCGTGACGGCGTTGCCGATCACCATGTTCGCAAGCTCGCACACCGTTTCGGGAACGATGGATTCGGCCGAGGTCACTTCTTCGCCGGACAAATAGCCGGCGACGTGAGCCGCGGCGGCCGGATCCATGTCGAGAATCACCCACCCCTCGATTTGTCCGCGAAAAGCGACGGAAGCGGCCAAACCTTTGCGGCGGTAGCCCTCTTCTTCCATGTTGAGGTCCACGATTTTCGCGGGCGCCTTCATCATTTCCGCCAGGACGGCGTCGAGCGAGTCGATAAACGGCTGGATTAGATCCATCCTCATCGGTTTTTCTCCCCTCCCGCGGCCACGGGAGCAGTCACACCGTCGTCCTGAAGGACGTAGCGGATGATTTCGTAAAGCGCGTCGGGCTTGACGGGCTTCTGGACAAAATGGCGGGCGCCCTTCTGGAGTGCGGCCAGGATATTGTCCTGGTAGCCGACGGAGGAGACCATGACGATGCGGGCTTCGGGGTGGTCTCGGACGATGCGCTCGACGGCTTCGATGCCCTCCATCTGCGGCATGGTGATATCCATGAGAACGATGTCGGGCTTGGAGCGGGCGTATTCGGTGATGGCGGTGTAGCCGTCGCCGGCCTCGCCGACAATTTGCCCCCCAAAGGATTCCACCATTTTGGCCAGGCTTTTCCGAGCGAAGACGGAATCGTCCACGACGAGATAGCGCACGGCCTGGTTGTCTTTTTTCCTGGTCAAAGCCTCGAACTGTTTCATGACTCTCTCCTTCGGAACCCAGAATTGTGAGCGGCCGCGGGAACGGGTTGCTCCGTTGAGACCGGTCCGGCCGGCGGTTTTTCGGGTGAAGATTTCGACATCAGAATGCTGGCAAGGTTGGGAAGCGAGACGACGCGAGAAGCGAACCCGCGATCGATGGCGGCGCGGGGCATGCTGTCAACGACGCAGGATTCGGGGCTCTGAGCGAGAGTCGAGCCACCGGCATCGAGAACCATTTTCATTCCGGCGACGCCGTCGTCTCCCATCCCGGTCATGAGAACGGCGATAGCGGACTTTCCGAATTCCTGCGCGACGGATTCGAACAAGACATCCACGGAAGGGCGGTGGCCGTTGACGCGCGGCTGGTCCACGAGCACGGCGATGTCACCATGCGCCATACGGCGGACTTTGAGATGGCGGTTGCCGGGACAGATGAGGACGCGGCCGGCGAGCAGCAAGTCTCCGGATTGGGCTTCCTTTATTTCGAGAGCCGAAGCTTCATTCAATCGCTGCGCGAACATCTCCGTGAACCCCTCGGGCATGTGCTGGACGACGAGAATCACGCCGGGAAAATCCTCGGGAAATTGGGAAAGAAGATAGTGCAGGGCGTTGGGCCCGCCGGTGGAGATGCCGATGGCGACGACTTTCGTGGGCTTGCGCTGCTGGCTGGCGTCGCGGGGCGGCTTTCTTCGCGCGGTGGGAATGGTGATGATCATTTTCGGCGCGCCGGAGGCGGCCGCGACCTTGATTTTGATGGCCAGCTCCGCGGCGATTTCCTCGATGCGGCCGGAAGCGGCTTCCTCGGGCTTGGTGACGAAATCGAAAGCGCCGAGAGCGAGGGCCTTCAGAGTGACGGCCGCGCTTTGCTTGGTGTGCGCGCTGAAGACGATGACAGGGGTGTGATGCTTCCGGGTGATCTGGCGAAGCATCTCAATGCCGTCCATGCGCGGCATGTCGAGGTCGAGCGTGACGACATTGGGCCGCAACTCCTCGATTTTTTTGAGGCCGATCGAACCGTCCATCGCCGTGCCCACAACTTCGATGCAAGTATCGCGCCGCAGAACCTGGGGGATGAGTTTTCGCATGAGAGCGGAATCGTCGACCACCAGGACTCGAATCTTTTCGCTCATGCCGTGGCCCCCACCGCTGGGATTCGCGAAAGATGCGCGAGTACCGCAGGAACGTTGAGAATTAGGACCACCGTGCCGTCGCCGAGAATCGAAGCGCCGCTGACCAGAGGAGACGTGATCAAGTGATCTTCGAGCGCCTTGATTACCAGCTCTTCTTCGCCGATCAGGCTGTCGACCGCCAAGCCGAATTTCCGGGCGCCGGCGGCGATCACCACGACAAAGATGCGGCGGGTGCGCTTCGAATCGCCGTTTGCTTCCAGCTTGTTGAGGCGCACAAGATTGAGGACCTGATCGCGCAGTTGGAAGACCTCGCGTTCGTTGACGCGGTGGATTTCGTCCTCTGTCACACGCGTGATTTCCACGACGGAAGCCAGCGGCACGGCGTAGAGGCGAGTGGCGACGCGGAACAAGAGAGCCTGAATGCTGGCCAGAGTGAGCGGCATCATCAGGCGAAAAGTGGTTCCCTTGCCGGGGTCGGTGCGGAGCCCCACGGAACCTTTCAGGCTTTCAAGCGCGTTTTTCACCACGTCGAGCCCCACGCCGCGGCCGGAGATTTCCGTCACTTCATCGGCGGTGCTGAGCCCGGGAGCGAAAATCAACTGGAGCGCTTCGGCTTCATTCAAGCGGGAAGCCTCGGCGGGAGTGGCGATGCCGCGTTCGATGGCTTTGCGCACGATTTTGTCGCGGTCGAGGCCGCGGCCATCGTCCGAAACCTCGATCACGACCTGGTCGCCTTCGTGATAGGCGTTCAGGCGAATCGTTCCGCGGGCGGGCTTGCCGGCTGCCTCGCGGTCCGCCTGCGATTCGATGCCGTGATCGGCGGCGTTGCGCACCAAATGGGCGAGAGGCTCGGCGAGGGAATCGAGAATGCCCTTGTCGAGGTCCGTGTTCTGCCCGGCAATTTCGAGGGCGATGTCTTTGTTGCGCTGCTTGGCGACGTCGCGCACGACGCGTGGAAAACGCCGGAAAAGCTGCTCGACAGGAACCATGCGAATTTTCATCACCGATTTCTGCAGCTCGCCGAGGATGCGAGATTGAAAGGAGAGCGCATCGGAAAACCTGGCGCGCAGGAGGTCGCGCGGATGGCGGCGGTCGAATTCCGCGATGGTTCGCTGCAACATGGACTTGCCGATAATCAGCTCGCCCACCAGATTCATCACCGTGTCAATGCGGCCGGCATCGACGCGCAAAGTATTTTCAGTGACGTGCGGCAGGGCGGCGGAGCCGGCCGGGCCTCCATGTTCGTCGGCCTGGGCTCCGGCGGATTCGGGGTGGCCGCCGGCGATTCCAGCGGCGACGGCGGCCGCCTCGGATTCGAGAAGAATATCGAGCAAATCGCGAGGAGACTCGTCGCGCGAGGAAAGGGGCTCGACTGAAATCCTGCCGACGACGGAGGGAACGTGGCAGCGCTTTCGAATCCACTCCGCGGCCTGATCGCTCGAGACCGCCGCCTCGATGAGGCCTCCGGCCTCGAGAGGGGCGCCGTCTTCCGGATGCAGGGCGAGGATTTGGCCGGTGGATTCGAGCGCCTTTTTCACGAGTTCGTGCGCCGCGGCGGGCAGCAGGGAATCGGGATCGAGGTGCAGGGCCACCTGGTAGACCTTTGCGCCTTGTTCCAACGTCTGATTGATGAGCAGGCGCTCGTATTCCGTCCACGCAAATTTGGCGTCGCGCGAAGCAGTGCGCGGTTTTGGTCCCGGCTGGCGCAAAAGGCGCTGGATGTGCTCGCGCAAAGCGCCGCCGTCGGGAGGCTGCAGATTGCCGCGGTAGGCGGCAAGCATTTCATGGAAAGTGTCCGCGGCGGCGAGGACGACATCGGGCAGCAGGCCGGCGTTTTCCGCCGCGAGCTCCGGCGTGAGAACGTCCTCGAGCTCATGCGCCAGCTCGCTCAGGACACGATAGCCGCACGCGGCCGAATCGCCCTTGAGAGTGTGAACGGCGCGGCGCACGCGGCGGAGGCTTTCGAGATCGCCGGGACGGACCTCGAGCGCCAGGCCGGCTTCGTTCATGGCCTGGAGAATCTCCGCGGAGCTTTCGAAGAAGAGCTCGCGAAGCTCGGAACTGCGCTCGTCGGGCGTCAAGCTCACGGCGCCCCCTCGACGCGCTGATAAACCGTGGCGTTGTTCTGATGGATCATGTGGTATTTCGTGGTGAGGCCGAAGAGGCTTTCGGCGTGCCCCACGAAGAGATAGCCTTCCGGATTCAAGCAGCGATAAAACTTTTCGATCAGCCTTTTTTGCTCGGCTTCGTCGAAATAGATCATCACGTTGCGGCAGAAAATCGCATCGTTGCGCTGGGGCAGATATTCGGTCTTCAAATTGTGGAAGTCGAACTGGACGAGGTTCTTGAGCGCGGGCTTGACCGCGTATTTATCGCCGATCTTGTCGAAATACCGCAGCCGGCAGGTGTAATCCACAGTCTCCATCTGCGCCTCGGTGTAGATGCCCTGCTGCGAGGTGAGAAGGGCGGAATAGTTGATGTCCGAGGCGAGAATCTCCACTTTCCACGGCGGGGGGATCAGCGGCTTGGGCGTGGGCATGTCGAACGGGAGCGGATTCCGGAGGTAGTAGTAGGCGAGCGCGTCGCAAATCAGGATGGCCAGAGTGTAGGGCTCCTGGCCGGTGGAACATCCGGCGCTCCAGATGCGAAGCGACCAATCGCGGCGCTCCTGCTTGCGCTTCAACAGGTCCTCGAGAACGAATTTCTGAAAGAGCTCGAGCTGCGGGCGGATCCGGAAGAAGCTGGTTTCGTTGACCGTCAAGTTTTCGAGCAGCGCGGAAAGCTCCTGCTTTCCCTCGCGGCTGGTGAGCAGACGGTAGTAGCTGTAAAAGGAGTCGAGCTGGCAGGCTTTGAGGCGGCGTTGCAAGCGGTCGCGCAGGAAATGCGTGCGGCGTTCATCGAAATACATTCCGCATTCCTGATAGACGAGCGTCTGAAGAAGCTTGAGTTCCGCCTCGGTCAGCGGGACCTGCGTGGTCAGTGTGGACATTCGTCCCCCGTCGTGTTGTTCACCGGGTTCGGCTTAGAAATCTCTGGCCGTGATGCCGGCGGGTACCGCGGCGTTTTCGGCCGCTTCCTGCAACTGTCCAAGCTCACCGCGCTGGAGGATACGGCTCAAATCGAGAAGGATCACCAGGCGGCCATTCAGTTTTCCCACTCCGGTGATGTAATCGAGCTCGCCTTCGCGAAAGACGTTGTTGGGCGATTCGATCTGCGAGGGCGGCAGCCGGAGCACTTCGGACGCGGAATTCACCAGGAGGCCGATCATCCGGCCCTCGACTTCGGCCACCACGATCCTGTTTTTCTTGCTCGGCTCGGGCACCTTTTCGCCAAAACGCTTGCGGAGATCCACGACGGGAATAATCCGGCCGCGAAGATTGATGACTCCCTCGATATAGTCGGGGGCGTTGGGGACGGAGGTGATTTCCGGCACGCGAACGATTTCCCGGACAATCGAGATGGGAAGGCCGAACGTCTCGCGTCCGATGCGCAACCCGACGATCTGTTGTTCCTTGTCCATGGGTTCCAGAGCTTTCCTAGGAACGAACGAGTTCCGCGTACTCCTGCTGCTGGCCGAATCCGCGATCGGCGGAGCCGGATTGGCGGCGCCCGCCGAGCTTGCGGCCGTCGCCGCCTCCGTCGTCCAGAACAAACTTGTCCATGGAGTCGACGAGGGCGCGGGAGAGCTTGGTCATCTGCTCGGCTGCGGCGGCGAGTTGAGTGGAGCTCGAAGTGGACTGCTGCACGAGCTCGCGCATCTTTTCCATGGCGCGAACAACGGCTTGCGCGCCGGACGCCTGTTCTTCGACCGAAGAAGTGATTTCCTGGGTGATTTCGGTCAGGCGGTTGGTGGCCTTGGCGATTTGCGAAGAGCCGTTGGATTGCTCCATGGTGGCGGCGCCGATTTCCTGCGAGAACTTGTAGACTTCGGAGACGACCTCGGAAATCTTTTCAAGGGCCGAGCTGAGATCTTTGTTGAGCAGAAGGCCTTCCTGCACCATCGAAGTGCTCTTTTCCATGTTCTCGACGGCTTCGCGGGCTTCTTTCTGTATGCCCTGGATCAACTCGGAGATTTCCTTCGTGGATTGGGTGGATTTTTCGGCGAGTTTGCGGACTTCCTCGGCGACGACGGCGAATCCGAGACCGTGCTCTCCGGCGCGGGCGGCTTCGATGGCGGCGTTCAAGGCCAGGAGGTTGGTCTGCTCGGCGAGATCGTCGATGACCTCGATGATCTTGCCGATGTCGTCGGCGCGGCGTCCGAGCACGTCGATAATTTCCGCGGAAGCCTGAATGGCGTGGCTGGTGCGGTTCAGCCCTTCGCTGGCTTTCTCCATCGTGTCGGTGCCGGTCAGGACTTCCTCGCGCGAGCGGTGCGAAATATCCACGAGCAGCTTCGCCGTATCGGCGACGCGCTGGATGGAGGTGACCATCTGATCGATCGAGGCGGAAGTTTCGGCGACGCTGGAAGCCTGCACCTGAGTGTTCTTGACCACGTTTTGGACGTTGATGCTCATCTCGTGCATCGTGCTGGTGACTTCGTCGATCGCCGACGCCGCCTGCACGCTGACTTTGGCGGATTCATCGGAAGCGGTAGCCATCTGTCCGGCGCCGCTGGCGACCTGCGAAGCGCTGTCGCGAACCTGGCGGACGATGTCGCGCAGGCCCTGGGTCATGCGGGCGAAGGCGCGAGCCATCGTGTCTTGGGCCGAGCGCGGATGGACGGTCACCTGGAGCTGGCCTTCGGCAATCGCCGCGGAAACGTCGGCCATTTCCTTCAAGTGGATGACCATCTTGCTGAAATTGTTCGCGAGAGCGCCGACCTCGTCGTCGCGATGAATGTCAATCGACTGATCGAGATCTCCGGTCTCGCCGATGCGGCGGGCGACGTCGATCAAGTGATACAAGGGAGCCTTGATCGAGGACGCGGTCTTGACGGCGATGAACACGCCGAGAATGATTGCCAGGAAAGTTCCGAACGTGGTGATGATGGCGCTCCAGGTGGTGGCCGAGGCGGCCGAACCTGACGATTCGTCGTAGGAGCGGCGCACCTCACGGTCCGCTTCATCGAGAACTTCGGCGGATTTGTTCGTCCAGGAAACCGGGTCGTGCTGGAGATAGAAGATCTGAAGATCGGAAACGGTGATGTCTCCGGCGTCCACCTGGTGGCGCTTGGCGATCATCGGCTTGGCAAAATTTTCGGTCCAATTGTGTTCGTTATCGGCCACCTGTCCCAGGGCGTTTTGGAAGACGGGGCTCGAGGCGGCTTTCTGCTGGTCTAATTTGACCTCTTCGAGGAGGTCGGCCATTCCGTGGTTGGTCTTGTCTTCGTCGCGCAGATCGCCGCTGAGCAGATAGTCGCCAAGGTTGAGGCGGTTTTCCATCATCTGAAAACGGATGTCTTCGATGGTCTGGACGTCCTGGAGAGTGGCGCTGGCCGCGGTACTCGCTTTGTGCTGGTAGATTACAGCGAACAGATTGATGATCAAAAGAAATAGCATCACAAACAGGATGATGCCGAAACCCAGATTGAGCTGCTTGCTAATCGTCATATGCCATTGCCTCCCCCACACGCCCTTCCGCACATTTCCCATGCCAGTTGTCTTTCAGTTCTGACCGTTGAAATCAAATTCGATAATCTCAATGCTTTCTTTCGGAGCTGGCTCGAAGCGCCATTTCTTGAGAGCGTCGACCGCGGCGGAAACCAGCAGCGGACTTCCCCCCACTGTTTTCGTCGAGGTGACGTGGCCGTCGGCGGAAATGGTGGCTTCAATCTTCACTTTTCCGGTCACTTCCAATTGCTTTGCGAGTGTCGGATATTCCGGGACAACCCTCGTGCGCACTTTGCGCTGCTTGGTGGCGTCCGGCGTCGCCTCCTGAGTCATAGCGCGGGGGGGCAGCGTCACGGCGGTCCCCATTAGAAGCGTCATTCCCACCACTGCCTTTGCCCATCCCTTTCCGAGTCTCATGGATCTGGCCCTCCCGCGGTTGGCGAAAACTCCCCGGCGAAGAGATTGCACGGTCGTTGCCATGTCGGGGCGAGAGATGAAGCATGTGTCGCGCGAGGCTTCGAGGCGGGATAAGTGGCGGATAATCATGCAGATTTGCAACGGCGCGAGGGGAAATTCAGAACGCAGCACGGGCCGAGACCGTCTCAAACGATGCGTCGCACTCCGTGTCGCGTCTCAGGATGCGACGTCTCCCGATTGCCCCTTTCGGCACCTAGTCCGCCGGTTCCATTGACTCAAGTTGAGATGAGACCGTACCGTGCTAGTTGAACGGTAGCTTAGCGCGCAGCCCCCAAACCTCCATGCGTGCCCTAAAGCCAAATCGTGCCGTACTTTCTCGTCTCGACGACTCGTTTGAGACGCTCTTGGCGCTTTTCTCCGCCGCCACGCTTGAGATCAATCCTTCCTTGGGCGCATCCGAATTCGCACAACGGTTAACCAGCCGCGCCACCGAAATGTTCGGCGCGCGGGCGGCTACTCTTGTGATTCCGTTTAGCACCGCATGGCAGGTGGCGGCGCTTACCGGACCGGCCCAGCGTTGGGACGCTCCGGTGAAGGCGGCGCTGGCGCGCGCGGTGTCGCAACAAGCGCCCGTTCCGGTCGCCGGCCTGCGGCCGGCGCCCGCCGGGGGCATCCTGGGACGTGAATTGGCGAACGCGCTGGCCTGGCGGTCTCTGCTTCCCGTGAAATTAAAAGGGAGCGACGAGTCCGTGCTTGGAATTCTGGTTCTGGTGGATTTGCCGGGCGATCTTTCGTCGATTGAAATGCAGCTGCTGGAAGCGCTGGTGAGCCACGCGTCGGTGGCGCTGGAAAACGCGCGGCTTTTCTCGCGGATCGAGCAGTCGCGGCGCCAATGGGTGCAAGACTTCGACGCCATCACGGACTACATCGTGGTGCACGACTCCGAGAACCGCGTCTTGCGGCTGAACCGCGCCCTGGCGGACCTGCTGAAATTGCGGCTGGTGGATGCGGCAGGGCATCCGATGGACTCGCTGGAAATTCTGGGCGCGAGGGCCCAGCCGGGATGCTGCCCGTTCTGCCGCGCTTCGGAATCGGAACGGGAAGAATTTGTGCATGAATCGGGGGAGCGCTACTTTCTGGTTTCCGCTTCGCGGATTCGCGGCCGTGGAGAAGAGGGCTCTCGCACGATCCACATCTTGAAAGACATCACCGACCGGCGCGAAGCCGAACGCCGATTCCGGCGCGAGCGGGACTTCAACAAAAACATTCTGAACAACACGCAGAGCATGATTTTGGTCCTCGATACGGCCGGGCTCGTGAGTTACGCGAACCGCCGCTGCTTCGAGGCAGGGTATGCCGAGAAGGACTTGCTGGGGCTTCCGCTGGCGGACAAAGTGCCGCCGGCGCGGCGGCCGCTGTTCGTCGAAGCATTGAAGCGGGCTCTCGATGGGACGCCGGAAGACAATCTCGAGGTCCCGTTGGCGAGCCCGGGGGGGCTTACGCGCCTGTTTTCCGTCAGCCTGAGTCCCATGAGAGACGACCAGGGGGAAATCATCAGCATCGTCGTGGTGATGACCGACATAACCGGAGCCGCGGATTTGCAGGCGCGATTGATGCACACAGAGAAAATGGCGGCGCTCGGACAGCTCGTCTCGGGAGTGGCTCACGAAGTGAACAACCCGCTCGCCGCGATCGTCGGATTCACCGACCTGCTGCTCGAAAATTCCGAAGTCCCGGAACCGGCGAAGGAAGAGCTGCGCGTGATATTGCAGGAAGCGCAGCGGACGCGGCTGATCGTCCAGAATTTGCTCAGCTTCGCGCGCCAGATGCCCCCGCAGCGCGAGCCGATTCAGGTGAGCGACGTGATCCGCCAGACTTTGAAGCTTCGCGCCTACGATTTTTCGAACCATGGTGTGGAAGTTTGCGAGCGCTATCCGGACGACCTGCCGCTGGTGGTTGGAGACCCGCACCAGCTGCAACAGGTCTTCCTGAACATCTTGAACAACGCGTACGACGCGGTGCAGGAGACGCGCCGCACCGGCCGGATCGAAATTGACGCGCGGCTTCGCGACGGCTTTCTCGAAATATCATTCCGCGACAACGGACCGGGAATCGCGCAACCCGACCGGATCTTCGATCCGTTTTTCACCACGAAGGGAGTGGGGAAAGGAACCGGCCTCGGATTGAGCATTTGCTACGGGATCGTCCGCGCTCATTCGGGCGAAATCGCGGTGCGGAACAACGAACAAGGGCCCGGATGCACCTTCCAGGTGAAGTTGCCGGTGGCGGCGGCCGCGGCGGAAAAAATCGACGAGGTGCTCAAATGACCGCGCCGGCCACGGCGGGAATTCAGCCGCGAGCGCGGATCCTGCTGATCGAGGACGAGCCTTCGGTTTCCGCGTTCCTCCGGATCGCGCTCGAAAGGCGCGGCTATGAAGTGGTTCATTCTTCCTCGGCCGTCGACGGCCTGCAGTGGCTCGCTTCCCATGATTTTTCCGGCATCATCTCCGATTTCCGGACTCCCGGCGGAATCACCGGCGCGGACGTTCACGACTGGCTGACGCGTCATCGCCCGGAGATGGCCTCGCGGATCGTCTTCATTACCGGGGATACGGCGAGCGATGAAACGCTCACGCTGCTGGCGCGCGCCGGAACGCCGTGCGTGACAAAACCCTTCCGCGTCCACGACCTGCTGGCCGCGGTCGAGAAAACGATTGGAATGCCATGACTCCCGAACCTCGACTTCGCTTTCTGATTGTGGACGACGAGCAAAGCATACGCCGGCTCTGCGTGACGGTGGGGCAAGGGCTCGCACTGGACTGCTCCGAAGCTGCCTCCGCCGAAGCAGCGCTCGAATCCTTCGAATCGATCCCTCCGGATGTGGTGGTCACCGATCTGAAGCTTCCGAGCCTTTCCGGCACCGATCTGCTCCGGAAAATCAAGGAGCAGTGGCCGCGCGCGGAGGTCGCCATCATGACGGGGCACGGGTCGATCGAATCGGCGGTGGAAGCGATGCGGCTGGGCGCCTACGATTACATCGAAAAGCCGTTCCGCGTCGAGAAACTGCGGCAACTCCTGCAGCGGATGGCGGAAAAGGTGCGGCTGGTGGCGGAGAACCAGTTTCTGCGCGAGCGAGTGGATGCCAGCGAGAATTTTTACGGCATGGTCGGCGCTTCGCCGAAAATTCAGGACGTGCTTCGGATGATTTCGCGCTTGAAGGAAGCGCGCACACCCGTATTGATCACCGGCGAGAGCGGAACGGGCAAGGAACTGGTGGCGCGGGCGATTCATTTTGGGGGGCCACTGGCGCAGATGCCGTTTATCGCCGTGGATTGCGGCTCGCTTGTTCCCACGCTGATGGAGAGCGAACTTTTCGGGCATGAGAAAGGCTCTTTTACGGGGGCGCTGAAGTCGAAGCCCGGATTGTTCCAGGCCGCCGATGGGGGAACGATCTTTCTCGACGAGATCGGTGAATTGCCGCTCGAATTGCAGGCCAAGCTGCTGCGCGTGTTGCAGGAGAAGGAAGTGCGGCCGGTAGGCAGCAACGAAAAGATTCCCGTGGATGTCCGCGTAATCGCGGCAACGAACCGGGATCTCGAAGCCGCGTATCGCTCGGGGGCCTTCCGCAAGGACCTTTTCTTCCGGCTGAACGTCGTGGCGGTTCACTTGCCCAGTTTGCGCGAGCGGCGCTCCGATATTCCCCAGCTCGTGCATTTCTTTCTCGACCGCTACGCTCCCGGCGAGCATATCCAGATCACGCCCGCCGCGATGAAAGGATTCCTTCAATACGATTGGCCGGGCAACGTGCGCGAGCTGGAAAACTGCATCGCGCGCGCCGTGGCTCTGGGAGACCACCGCACGATTGACGCCGCCGATCTGCCTCCGGCGATCCAGGCTTCGCGGGAAGCCCTTTCAGCGACGCCGGAATCGGCTTCGCTATCCACTACGGCGTTGTCCGATCTCGAGCGGATGACCATCCTCCGCGTTTTCGAACAAGCGGGCGGCGACAAAGTGATGGCCGGGAAGATGCTGGGGATCAGCCGCGCGACACTTTACAGGAAATTGAAGAGGTATCAGATTCCGCTGCGCGCGTCGCACAAGGAAAAAGACAAAGAAGCTGTGCCGGTGGGGAGCTGAAATCCTGCGAGAAAGCCTGAGACGGTTTCGTTTCAGGCTGAGACGCGTTTGAGACGGCAGCGCATTGCCCCCGCCGCAAGCTCCCGCATTTCAGTCACTTAAAATCACCCGCGGCTTTCAGCCCTTTGGCGCTGTTCGTGCAATCGTTCCCCTGGGTGTCTTTGCGTCCGCCTCTAGGGGTTTGCGCGCAGGTTTGCCAGCGGATGGCGGGCCTCTGCGAGGACGGAAGGAACGAGGGTCCAGTGCCGTTTGAAACAGAGACCGCGCCGGTTTCACGGGCGCAGAGTTGCGTGGAAAAGCTGGCTCAGTTGTTTCCGGGCGCGAGTCCGGTGCGGATTCCCGTGCAGGTCGTCTCGCTCGGGAGCGCCCGGCCTCGGCTCAACGAACACACCGTAATTGAATTTGGGACCCCGGCGGAAGTTCTGTTCAGTTCCGCGCTGCCGCTGGAATTTGAAGATCACATTCGCGTGTCGAATTCCGACGGCTCGCTCGACGCTAAGGCGACCGTCGTGGCGGTTCGCTACCACGAAGGGCGCAAGGCGGTGGCGGCACGATTCAACGACCAAGTGGGTAACTGGATCATCAAACCATGACCTCAAAAACTCGCATACCCGTGAAGTCGCTCGGTTCGCCTCTCGATTCGTCCCCCAAGCCGCAGGACCATGCGGCGATTTGGGGAGAAGCGATTCAGGCTTACCCGCTGTATTCGGCGCTGGCCGCGCAATTCAAGCTGGCAGCGTTGCCGCATCCGGAAGGGGAATTGCCGCCGGCCCGGCCGACGCGCGAAATCTTCGACGCCGATCTGAAATGGCTTGACGGCGTCGACGAGACGGTTCGCGCCTACCAGATTCGACAGCTTCCTTCGGAAATCCTCAACGCCAGCAGCGACGCGCTTCGCGCGTTCATCCACCGCCAGCTGAGAAAATCCGACAAAACCACCGCGGACCGCGACAAGATCGATCTTCTCCTGGTGCAATATTTCGCTCTTTGCGCGCCGGAAAGTCTTTACCGGAGCGAAATCAACCTCGAAGACGTCGCGCAAGTTCTGCAGCCGGTGCTCGCGGAAGCGGACGCCACGCCGCTGGAATGGTGCGAGCCTCTCGACTCGATGCTATCCACCGTGGACCACTGCCAGAGCCTTCGCGACTTGCTGGAGCAGGGAGTGCTCGAGAAGGGCCGCATGTTGAAAGAATCCGCCGGAGCGATGTTCTACGATCCGGCGGCACTCGTCGCGTTTTGCCGGTTCAATTTTCTCGTCCGGCGCGCATTTATCCGCCTGCTTCACGCCGACCTGGCCGCCGTCATGCACGCGATCGACGCGCTGGACGCGGGAGGAGTGAAGACCGTGGATTGCCGCCGCGCCGGCTTTTCGGCGGCGGAGACGACGTCGCAGCTTCGCTACTACGCGGAAAACTGGCGACAGCCGTTTCACAAGGACTACACCGAAAGCTCAGTATCACACGCCTTCGAGCAGCTTCTTGCACTGCGCGCGGACCTGGAAGACGCCGTGACGCGGTTTCTTCCGGCGAGCGCGGACCCGCGCTTCGGCGCGCTCATTCCCACGGAATCCACTGCGGGGGAGCGCGGCAAATCGACCGGCGAGGCCCCTGTTCCGTTTGCGCCGTCGTTTCCCGGAGCCAGCGAATTCTTCGCGAAATCACCCGAGGCGCCCGCATCCTCCCAGCCAACGCCGGCCGCGGCGACACCTCCGGCAGCGCCGCCCGCGGCGAGCGCGCCGCAGGAATCTTCGGCGGCGGGGAATAGTCTTGAAGCGGAGAAGTGCCTGGAGACGATTTGGGAGCAGCTGATTGCCGCGCCGCCATCGCGAGGCCGCTCGATGTCCACGGTGGTGCTGCGCGATACGAAGGTTTTGCTGTCTTCCTGGGAAGTGGCTGCCTTCGTCAGCGAAGGCGACCAGGAAGCGGAGGATTTGCGCCGCGCCGTGGTGGCGCGGGCCTTGCTGGCCGTCGCGATGGACGGACGCAAGCGCTCGGGCGATCTCGCCGAGCTGGCTTCCTCTATTACGCTGGCCCGTACCGAGGTTTCCTATTTCCAGGGGCGCGTCGAAGCCGCGAAGCGATCGAAGAATACCGAAGCCGCCGTCAATCTCGGCATCAGCACGAAGCGTCTGCTCTCCGTTCTCGAGGAAGCAGAGAAGTTGCAACCCTGAGCGCGACCGGTTCTGGGGGACATGTGAATCCACTGGGCGTCCTGATCGTCTCGGACGATACCGAATTTGCGCGCGCGATCGTGGCGCGCTGGCAGACGGAGCGCCACGTTCCCGACATCACGGTGCTCACCAGCGACCTTTGGACGCGCGGCATTCCCGCCGGCAACAGCCTTGTCATTCTGGGTCCCGTACGCGGCACGGATCCGCAGAGTTTGCTCGCCTCGTTGAACGCCAATTCCGGCCTGGCCATCGTTTACTTTGCCGCGGAGGAGCGGGAGGCCCTCGCCGTGCGCGCCAGCCATCCCGGCATTCTTTCGCTTGCGCCCCAGGACGGATGGACGAACACGCTCGTCCTGATCGCTTCGGAAGCTCTCCGGCGAATTGAGGCGGTGAGCCGGGCCCAGCGCGCCGAACGCGCGGCGCTTGAATGCCACGGGCAAGCGACATTGGGGCGTTACATGGCGGAGATGCGCCCGAGCGTGAGCAACGCGCTAACGTCAATCCTGGGCAATGCCGACCTTCTGCTGCTCGATCCCGGACGGGCGGACGGGGAGTCCCGGGAGCAGATTCAAACGATACATTCCATGGCTTTGCGCCTGCACGAAATCATGCAGCGATTCTCATCGCTCTCGACCGAGTTGCGCATCGCTGAGAAAGAGTCTCAGGGTGAGACGCCGGTATCGTCTCACGGTTTGGCGCTGCGCTCTTAGAGCGCCGGGGAAGGGTGCCAACCGGAAGAAAGGAAAGAAGTTTCAGGATTGGTCGCAAAACGCGATAGAGCTGCGCAGGTGGCTGTCAATTTGCAGTCTTGTATGTGGATTATTCCGTGGAGGGTTTGCCGTGGTCACAAAAATTCTTATCGTAGACGATTCCCAGGCGGAAGTCCGGTTGATGCAGGGCTTCCTCCAGCAAGCCGGATTTCACTCCGTAGGCATCTCCGATCCCACGCGGGTGGAAGAGGCGATCGAGGAGGAGCATCCGAGCGTGATTCTCCTCGACGTGGTAATGCCGCAGCGCAATGGGTTCCAGGTTTGCCGCGACTTGAAATCGCAACCTTCGCACTCATCCATTCCCGTAATTCTCGTCACTTCGAAAACCGCGCCCAGCGACCGCTACTGGGGGGAACAACAGGGCGCCAACGGATATGTCGCGAAGCCGTTCACGCCTGAGGAGCTGATTACGGCGGTGAAAAGGTTCTCCTGATGTCGGGTGAGCTGCACAATTCGACGGCGGCGCCGGATTTCGAAGGCGCGGAATTCATTGAAGGCGAAGCGCCGGCGGAAAGCCGCCTGCCCGAGCGGCAATATTGCGTATTCCGCGCGGGGCGCGAGCGGTTCTGCCTGTCCGTGCTCGAAGTCGAGGAAGTGGTGGATTGGCCGCTGGTGACGCGAATTCCGCTGTCTCCCGCGTTCCTGATGGGAGTGTTCAACTTGCGCGGAACGATCGTTCCGCTGATTGACATCGCGTTCACAGAGGGCCGCCGCCCGGGACTTTTACCGAAGCACGTGGTGGTGGCGACGTTCAAGGAAGACCCGAGCCGCGAGGATTTGCGCCTGGGCATTGCGGCGGACGAAGTGATTGGAACATTTTCGGCGACCGAAGACGCCTTGTTGGACCAGGCGCCGAATGATGTGCCGCATTGCCGCGGCCTGCTGCGGCATGAGGACCGTTTGGCGCTGGTGGTGGACCTCCGCCGTCTCGTGGATGTCTATCCCGTGCCGGTGATTTGATATTTCGAAGGCGAAGACGTTGGTGGATTTCGGGATTGCGTTAATGGCTTGCGGTGCCGGCGTGGAGCCGGGAGATTTCGCGGTGATGCAGTGATCGGGACCAGGGGTCGGCGGGTGGCGCCGGTGGGCGCACAAGTTCTTGGGAGGAAGTCATGAAAGCTCGATTGAGTTCCACAATCTGGTTGCTCGTCTTAGGCACCAGCGGCGCGCTGTTCGGCGTTCTCTGGCTGGCCTATCAGGCCGGAAAGAATTCCGGCGGCCAGGGCCTTGCGGAGGCGGGCTCGCTGCCCGGAAGCTCGACGACGCCATTATTCTTCGCCGTGGGACTCGCTGTCTTCGCGGCGCTGCTGATGGTCTACGTGCTGTCGAAGCGCGTGCTGACCCCGGTCGGCGAGCTGGCGAAATTTTCCGAGCGGCTGGTGGCCGGGGATTCCCGGGCGAGAGCCGAGGTGGACGCATCGGATGAATTCGGCTTCATCGCGGAAAATTTCAACCGCAGCGCAGCCAAGGTGGCCCAGGCCGTCACCAACCAGCAAGCGCAGGAATCGCTGCAGCGCAGCATCACGGACTTGCTGAACATGATCAACCAGGTGGCGCGAGGCGACCTGACCGTGCGCGGGAAGGTGACGAATGACGCGCTCGGCAATGTGGTGGACTCCGTCAACTTCATGCTCGACAACTTCGTCAAGCTCCTCGAGCGCGTCCGCAAGGCCGCCATCGACGTTAGCGCCAGCGCGGGCGGGATTCTGGAAGCCGCCGACGACATGGCGGCGGGCGCGACCCAGCAGGACCAGGAAATCACGAACACGTCTTCGGCCGTGGAAGAGCTGACGGTGTCGATGAAGCAGGTGTCGAACAACGCGGAAGCGAGCGCGGAAGCGGCGCGGCGCGCCCTGGACGCGGCGGAGCAGGGCAACCGGGCGGTGCGCGACACGCTCGACGGCATGCAGCGCATCCGGGCTTCCGTGCAAGCCTCGTCGAAAAAGATCAAGTCCCTCGGCGACCGCTCGCTGGAAATTTCGGAAATCATCAACGTGATCAACGACATCACCGAGCAGACCAACCTGCTCGCCCTCAACGCCGCCATCGAGGCCGCGCGCGCCGGAGAGGCCGGGCGGGGTTTTGCCGTGGTCGCCGACGAGGTCCGCAAGCTGGCCGAGCACTCCCGCAGCGCGACGAAAGATATCGCCGCTCTGATCAAGGCCATTCAGGCGGAGACGAACGAAGCGGTGGTGGTGATGGAGGAGGGCACGCGCGAAGTGGAATCCGGCGCGGGCCTCGCCGACCAGGCCGGAAAAGCGCTCGAAGCGATTTCCAGCGTCGTGCGCCAGTCCGCCGAGCTCGTGCAGGAAATTTCGCTGGCATCGAAGCAGCAAGTACGAGGGACGGAAGGCGTCGCCAACGCGATGCAGATCATTTCCGGTATCACGCGCCAGACCACGCAGGGCGCCCGGCAGACCGCGTCCACCGTAGGCCTGATGGTGAAGCTCTCTGAGCAGCTGAACGAAGCCCTGGCGCAATTCCGCTCCTCCGGTTCCCGGACGCAGGAGCCCGCGGAGGTGTCGCATCCGGCAGCGCCCGTCGGGGCGTCCCGCTGACGGACAGCGCCGGTCACAGGCCGGAGCCATCGAGGAATGCGGGGCTCCGCCGGTGAAGAATGCCGCCTATGAGAGCGCATCCCATCACGACGGCGAAGCTCAGCGAGTCTGAGCTGGACCACATCCGCGCGCTGATCGAGCAGAGATCCGCGATCTTTCTCGATTCTTCGCGCGAGCGTTTTTTCTCGACGCGAGTGCGGGAATATCTCGAGGAAAAGGAACTGCCCGGCGGAGCGGAGCTGCTCAACCGCATCCGCTCGTCCAGCGTCGAATACGAAGCGTTTCTCGAGACGCTGCTCACCCAGGAAACATCTTTCTTCCGCTACCCCGCCGTTTTTGAAGCGCTCGAGACCAAGATTCTTCCCGAGGTGCAAGCGCGGAAATTCTGGCAGACGCCGCGGACGCTGCGCATCTGGAGCGCCGGATGCTCGACCGGCGAAGAGCCCTACTCCATCGCCATCACGCTGTGCGACGCGCTGAAATTCGTCGAAGCGTGGGAAATCGAAATTCTCGCCACGGATATCAGCCGGCGGGCGCTGCGCCACGCCGAGAGAGCTCTCTATTCCAAACGGAGCGTGCAGAACGCGTCTCTGCGGCAGGCCGACGCGTACTTCAGCCCCGTGAAGCAGGGGTTTCAGGTGCGGCCGCGCGTGCGCAACATGGTGTCCTTCGCGCAAATGAACCTGGCCGAATCCGTTTACGTCGGAAAATTCGACTGCATCTTCTGCATGAACGTCCTGATGTATTTCTCGGACGACCGGCGGCTGACGATTCTTCGGCGGTTTTTCGACGCGCTTGAACCGGGCGGATACTTTCTTCTCGGCCATGCCGAGACGCTGACCAACGTTCCGGTGAAATTCGAGCCATTGGTGATCGGCGATTGCCGAATTTACCGCAAGCCCGCCACGGCGACGGCGCTGTCCGCGACGGCTCCCACGGAGGCGGCCCTGTGAACGGCCCGAACCAGGAATCGGTCGAGCTGTTCCTCCAGGAGGCGTCCGAGCACCTCCAGTACTTGAGGGAATACTCCGGGATGCTGCAGGAGGCCCAGACCAATCCCGAAGAGCTCGAAAAGCTCTATATCGCGGCGCACACGCTTGCGGGAACGTCGGCAAGCTATGGCTTTCCGCTGTTCTCCGAAGTGTCCGCAAAAATGGCGCACATTTTTCACTATGCGATGCATGCGACGCTAACGCCGGAAATGCACGGGCCGCTGACGGAATTCGTATCCGACGCGATTTCGGTGCTCGAATTCGATCTTCTGGAAATCAGCGAGTCGGCGCTCGAAACCACCTCCGATATCGCCACGTTCAAGCAGAGGTACGCCTTCGCATTTCCCGCGCCACCGGGCGCCGAGCCGCCGGCTCCCGAGCCCGCGCCGTACGACGAAACGGCGGCTCGCGCCGCCGGCGATTTGGATGCGGCGTCTTATTCCGTTACTTTGCCGGATGACGCCGAAGTTCCCGACGAAGTCCTGGAATTTTTCATTCCCGAAGCCGAAGAACATTTGCAGGTGGTCACCGAATGTCTGCTGGCCATCGAAGCCAGCCCGAACCCAGAGGAGATTCACCGGTTGTTCCGGTCGATGCACACGATCAAGGGGTCCGCGGCGCAGGTCGGCTTGCACCGGCTTTCCGCCATCGCGCATCGTGTGGAAGACTTGATCGGACAGCTCCGCGACGGTCTTCTGCAGCCCTCGCCGGAAATCATTGACATCTGCCTGCAATCGGTGGACGTCCTGAAAAAATTCTTGCACCGCCAGTGGTCGAGCGACGCGGAAATGCACGCCGCCGTCGGGCCTCTGCTCGCGCGCATTTCGGAATTGGCGCCCGAGGAAGCGTCCGAGGAAGCCTCGGGAGCCGCGGCAGGGTCGGCTGAATCCGCGCACGAACCAGGCGCCGCTTCCGGAGGCGCCACGCGGGCGTCCGCCACGCGCCAGGCTTCAGGGCAAGCCGCGCCGCAAGCCAAATCCGTGCGTATTTCTCTCGACCGGCTTGACCGAATGATGAACGCGGTCGGCGAACTCGTGATCAATCGCACGCGGATGCTCGGGCGGCTTTCCGAGCTGGCAAAGCTGGTTGAAGTCCTCAATTTCTCAAAGGCGCGCCTGACGGGCAAGGTCGCCGACTTCCAAGACAAACACGAATTCAGCCGGTTGCAAGTTCCTCTGGTTCCCGGGAGCCAGCCGCCACAGATGGACACTTTCCGGGGGCACCTCGCCGCACTCACGCCGTTGACCTCCAGCGACCTTCTGGAATTCAGCGATCTCGAGATGGATCGGTACGACGATTTCAACATCCTTTCACGTTCGTTGACCGAAATTTCCGCCGACGTCACCGAGGTCCTGACGCAGCTGGAAGGGTTCATGGGGCGCGTCGAGGCCGACATCGACGAGTTCACGAAACTCGCGCACCACTTGCAGGATGAAATCACGGCCGCCCGCATGGTTCCCATCGGGAATCTCTATACGCGGCTATCGCGGACGGTTCGCGACGCGTCCAAGGCCGTCGGCAAGCCGGTCGAATTGCAACTCGAAGGCGCGGAAACGGAACTCGACAACAACATCATTCAGCACATTTCGGACCCGCTCATTCATCTGGTTCGCAACGCAGTGGCGCACGGCATCGAAGATCCCTTTGTGCGGCGGCAGGCCGGCAAACCGGAAGAAGGCAGCATCAGCGTCCGCGCCTATCACCGCGGCAATCATATTTATATCGAAGTGGAAGACGACGGGCGCGGCATTGACTACGATCGCGTCCGCCGGGGAGTGATCGAGTCCGGCGCGGCCTCTCCCGTCGCTGCGGCGGAGCTTTCCGAACGCGAACTCCGGGAATATCTTTTCCGCCCGGGATTTTCGACAGCCAGCTCGCGGACCGAACTTGCGGGGCGAGGCGTGGGACTCGACGTCGTGCGGTCCAACGTCCATGCGCTAAACGGCGAGATTGACGTGCGTTCGGAGCTGGGCCGCGGCGCGTGCTTCACGGTGAAAGTGCCGCTCACGCTGATCATTTCCCAGGCGCTGTTCGTCCGCTGCGGAAAATCCACGTACGCGCTGCCGCTCACATTCGTCGAGGAAATCCGCAGGCTGCGGCCCGAGGAAATCGAGGATGTGGGTGGAAAACTGCTGACTCGTGTGCGCGGCGTGGTGACGGATATCGTGAGGCTCGACTTGCAGCTGGGGTTGCCGCCGCTCGAGCCGCAAAACGGCTATTTCCATATGGTGATCGTGAAGGTCGCGGGAAAACACGTGGGAGTGGTGGTGGAGGAAGTGCTGGGGAAGGACGAAATCGTCATCAAGCACCTGGGAGATTACCTGCGCCGGGTGAAGCTTTTCCCCGGAACCACGATCGCGCCGGACGGCAGCCTGATTTTGCTGATCGATTTGAACCGCCTGATTTTCGCGGATTCGTCGGACCGCAACGCCTTGCCGGCCTCCTCCCCGGCGGCGCGCGTGTTCGCGCCGGGCGCGGAAGCGGTGGCCGCGGGAACGATTCCGGCCGAAGCGGTGGATCAAGTGCTGAACGAACGCGTGGTCGTGGTCGCGGACGATTCGATCAGCGTCCGAAAATTCGTGGGGCGCATGCTCGAGAAGGCGGGGTATCGCGTGAAGCTCGCTTCCGACGGCTTGGAAGCCTCGGAAATCGTCGCGCAGTCCGGATGCCACCTGGTGGTCACCGACCTCGAAATGCCGCGGATGAATGGATATGAATTGATGGCGCATCTGCGGCAGGATCCCGCAACGCGGCGCATTCCCGTGCTCGTGGTCACCTCGCGGGCAGGCGCAAAGCATCGCGACCGGGCCATGAAGGAAGGCGCGGTCGCGTTTCTCACCAAGCCCGTGCAAGAAGATCAACTCGTGGCCACGGTCGAGGGTTTGATCGGGTCCGATGTGCCGAAGGGGCGCCCGGCGCCTCGCGTTTCGATAACGCAGGACTAAGGCTTGAAGATATGAAGTCCGCGGAAAACAAAATTCGAGTGCTGGTGGTTGACGACTCCGCGTACATGTGCCGCGTGCTGCAGGGGATCATCAACGCCGACCCGCAATTGGAAGTCGTGGGGCTGGGGCGCGACGGGCGCGACGCCGTGCAACTGGCCGAATCGCTGCGTCCAGACGTGATCACGCTGGACATCAACATGCCCCACGTGGACGGCCTGCAGGCCACCGAACTCATCATGTCGCAGCATCCGCGGCCGATTGTGATCGTCAGCTCGGAATCGCGCGAAGGGACGGACAGCACGCTGCGGGCGCTGGAGCTGGGCGCCATCGATTTCGTTCCCAAGCCATCGAGCGGCGTGGACCTCGACATGCGGAGCGTCAGCGAGGATTTGACGCGCAAAATCCGGATGGCGGCAAAAGTTCGCGTGGTGCGAACAGCGACGCGATCGAAAGTCGGTGACGCCCAGCCACCGCTTTCGGCCGCGGCGCGTCCACCGCGAACGCCGCCGAACCCGTCCCCCAACGGGGGGAAATTTCCCCTGGTGGTCATTGCCGCTTCCACGGGAGGGCCCGCGGCCGTCTTTCGGGTCGTCTCGGCGCTGCCGAAGGATTTGCCCGCGGCTGTATTTCTGGTGCTGCACATGCCGGCTGCGTTTACGTCGCAATTCGCATTGCAACTGGCGGAAATTTCGCAACTGCCGGTCAAGGAAGCCGAAGCCAACGAATCCGCCCAGCCCGGCACGATCTACCTTTGCCCCGGGTCGCATCATCTGCGCCTTTCGTCCACGGGAAAAATTCTGCTGGATTCGGGGGCGCGGATTGACGGCTACCGTCCTTGCGCCGATGTTGCGCTCGAGACGGTGGCGGCCTACGCGCGGCCGTTGACGCTCGCCGTGGTCTTAACGGGCATGGGGAGCGATTCGGCCAAGGGAGTGAAGGCGGTGAAGAGCGTGGGCGGCCACGTCATCGCTCAGGACGAAGCCACTTCGATGATTTTCGGAATGCCCGCCGAGGCGATCAAGACGGGCGCTGTGGACGAAATTCTTCCTCTCGACGAAATCGGCCCCGCGATTGAAAAACGAGTCGCGAAAATCAGCCGCTCGTCTCCCGTGGGTGTTCGATGAGAATCGCCGCCCAGGATTCCGTGAAGCCGCGTCGCGCCCGGGCGTCCGAGTCGATGATTCTTTTCAGCGTAGGCCGGCAGATGTTTCTGGTGGCGGCGGAATCCGTTCAGGAAATTCGTAGCACGGACGGGCTGGCCTCGGCGGCGGTCGAAATCAGCCTGGTGGATTTTCCGAAGGTGAGCCATTTTTTCGAGCGGCGGCAGCGGCACTGGTTCATCGTCAACGCCTGCTCGCATTTTCATTTGCCGGTCAGCCGTCCGACGCTGGTGTTGATTCTGCGCCAGGCGCGGGCGGCTCTGCTGGTGGACCACATCGTGCGCATGGCGGAAGTCTCCTCGGTTTACGCCCTGCCGCACGCCTTTTCGGGCAACGAACGCCGGTGGTTTCGCGGGCTCGCCTACATCGAGGATCAAGTGATTCCCGTGCTCGATCCCGCGGGAGTTCTGACGCGCGAGGAGATCGCCCGGCTCGATTCGCTCTCCGCAACGCTCATCGCGGAAAACGAGTGGCAGGGAGCCGCGCAATCATGACCGCGCCCGCCGCCAACGCCGCTGGGTCGTTTGTTCTTTTGCAGGTGGGGAACCGCCGGTTCGCGCTATCCGCGGAACACGTCGCGGAACTCGCGCCGCCGGTGCGGCTGCATACGTTTCCGCACGAATCGCCCCTGGTGATTGGAGTGATTGTCCGGCGCGGGCGGATCGTTCCGGTGTACGACGTCGCGCCGATTCTCATCGGGCGAGCTTCGGGCACGCACCGGTTCTATCTGATCGCCGGCCGCATGTTCGGGCGGGTGGCAGAGCCCAGCGCGATTCCTCTGCACGGCGAATGCGAGTTGGCCACGGGAGAAACCGGGCCGCCCGAGGCCGGTTCTCCGGCATACATTTCGGGAAGCCTTTCGGTGGGAGAGGCGCGCGTTCCGGTGCTCGATCTCGAGGCGCTTGTGACGTTCCGCGCCGCCTCCGCTTCGCCAAACGGTTCGCCGAGCGCCGCGCCGGGGAGGCCGCGATGAGCGCGAATCCACTGCTCCCGCGCGTCTTGCTGATCGACAGCAACGTTTATTTTGCCAAGCGGCTGGGCGACGCCCTGAAGCAACAGGGCTTCGACGTGGTTCCCTGCACGCAAGGCGCCTACGCGCTGACCATGATCGAATACAACGCGCCGACCGCGATCCTCTGCGCCACGAATTTGCGCGAAATGGGGGCGTACGAAATCGCGCCAATCCTCCGCGCCGATCCCAAAACGGCTAACATCGCGCTGATCGCCATTGGCGCGGGCGGCGATCAGGCGCTGCTCGAATCCTATCGCGTGGGCTGCGACGATTACATTGACCGGCGCCGGCCGCCCGCCGATCTTGCCGCGCACATCCGCAGCTTTCTTCTCAGCCGCCAGGACGGTTTTCAGCCGACCCAGATGCTGTCGAGCGCGGATACGGACTTGAGCGGCAGCCTTTCGCATCTGGACCTGCCCGGCGTGATTCAAATGCTCGAGCAGGCGCGCCAATCCGGCGGGCTGCACATCAACGCGGGCGTAACGGACGGAATTATTTTTTTCGAGGGCGGGCAAATCGCCCACGCCGAGTGCGGCAGCCTTTTCGGCGACGAGGCCGTCCTGCAAATCGTGAAGGCCTGCCAGGGGGCGGCGCACGGCGTGTACAAATTCGTTTACGGCGCGGCGGCCCCGCAGCGGACCGTGCTGCGTTCGGCCACTGACCTGATGCTGGACGCCATGCGCGAATTCGATGAGCATCACCGCGATGAAGATGAAGTCGAAAAGGAGTCGACATGAGCGACACGCCCACTCCCGCCGCACCCCGCACTCCCACCGTCTATTTCATCGACGACTCCGCCACGATGCGCGAAGTGATGAAGATCGCTTTCCGCAAGGAGAGCATCCAGGTGATCACGTGCGCGGACGCCGCTTCGGCGCTGGCCCAGTTCGAGGTCACGGCGCCCGACGCCGTCATTTCCGACGTCATCATGCCCGACAAGGACGGCTACGAAGTCTGCGACTTCATCAAGAATCACGAGCGGTTTGGCGCGACGCCGGTGCTTCTGATGTCCGGAGTGGTGAATCGGACAGTGGCCGAAAAAGCGATGGCCGTGAAGGCCGACGAGCTGATCCGCAAGCCTTTCCAGCCGCACGACCTGATCCTGCGCGTAAAGAAACTTCTGTATCCCGGAGCGTTGAAGCCTGCCGATACTGCGGCAGATGGCGCCTCGTGGTCCGGCGCCGATGGAGCCGCCGCAAATCCGTTGTCCACCCTTTTCGCTTCCGGCTCCGCCAGCGCGGGGGGCTCATTCGCGCCGACGGCAACGTTGCAAGCGCCCGTAACTGTTGCGCCCCCGCGAACCGCTGCCGCGCCGCCGCCCGCCCCAGTCTATCGTCCGGCGCCCGCGCCGTCTGCAGCTTCCGCGGAGCTCTTGAAATTGCGCAACGAGGTTCGCCGGCTCGAGCTGCTCGTCAAGAAACTTCAAGCCGAGCTCGAAGCCGCGCGACAGTACTCCACGGCTCTCGAGGCGCATTTTCAGTCCTCCCAAAGTTCCGAATAAGTTCCCGCCGGTTGTATCGAGGGTAAGCCCTTGGGATGTGGGGCCCCCAATTTCCCACAGAATTTCGCGTTTCCGATGAATCCTTTTCCGCCCTGTAATTGTCTTATTATCGGAATGGAGTATCATTTCCCGGCTTGATTGGAGGCGGAATATGAAATACGCAATGCCAGGGACCGCTCTTGTCATTCTTCTCGCACTGGCCGCTCTTCCCGCGGCTTTCCGGACTCCCGCGGCACCGGACTCGTCGGCCGCTCCCTCACGAAGCTTTGAGCTTACTTATGTTGTGCACGTCCCCGCGCTGCCCGCGGGAGCGAAAGAGCTTCGCCTGTGGATACCGCTTCCTTATCACGAGAAGTATCAGGTCATCTCGCACGAGAGAATTGAATCTCCGGTCTCCTACCACGTCTATAGCGATTCCGAATATCACAACCGGTACGCCTATGTGGCGGTGAACGCGGCTAATGGCGACCAACCCTTCGATATTACGGTCTCTCTTCACGCGCGGCGGTTTGAGCGCCGGGTCGCGCTGGTTCAATCCGACCGGCCTTCCGGCGTGGCGATGTATAACAAGGCGCGATTCCTTCAACCCGACCGCCTCGTTCCTTCGAACCCCCAAATCACCGCGATTTCCGACCAAGTTACGCAGGGCACGACCGGCCAAGTGCAGAAAGCCCGCGAGCTCTACAATTACGTGATCGCCCACATGCACTACGATCACGACGGCACGGAGTGGGGCCGGGGCGACGCCGTGTGGGCCTGCGATTCGCACCATGGCAATTGCACCGATTTTCACTCCCTTTTCATCGCCCTCGCGCGCGCGCAATCGATCCCGGCGGCGTTTGAAATCGGATTTCCTCTTCCCGCGGATAAGCATGAAGGCGCCATCACGAGCTATCACTGCTGGGCGCTGTTCTACGCCAACGGAATTGGATGGGTGCCGATTGACGCCTCCGAAGCGTGGAAACACAAGGACAAAGAGGATTATTTCTTCGGGGCGATCGATCCGAACCGGATCAAGATGTCTCTCGGGCGCGACATCGAGCTTACGCCCGCGCAGAAGGGGGCGCCGCTCAATTACTTCGTCAATCCCTACGCCGAACTCGACGGACAGCCCTACAAGGATGTGAAAACCGACTACTCGTTCCGGGACGAGCCGGCGCCCGCCGCAGCGGCGACCGCCAACGGCTCGGACTAGAGCTGCCGCCCCTTATTTTAAAAGGCAGACGTTCCGTCTCTCACATAAGAAGTTGTCGGACTGCATTCGGTCATTCCAGCCCGTTTGCGCACAGGAACTCCCGCGCCACCACGCTTGCGTCGCGGTGCTCTCCATCCACCTCGTAATTCATCTTGCGCATTTCGGCGTCGGAAATTTTGTCCGCCAGTCCGGCAATGGCCGCGGCCAAGTCCGGATGCGAGGCGAGCGCCTGATCCCTTACCACCGGCACGGCTTCGTAAGGCGGGAAGTAATGCAGGTTGTCTTCGAGGACCGTCAAATCACGCGCCGAGAGCAGGCCGTCGGTGGAGTTTCCCGCGACGATATCGACATTTTTGTCGAGGAGCGCCCGGTAGAGAAGCCCCAGGTCCATGATCTGCGGAGACTCCCGGAAATGCAGGCCGTAGACGCGGGCCAATCCCGCGTAGCCGTCGGGGCGCTCCATAAATTCGTAGCCGAAACCCGCGCGCCACTGGGGCGCGTAACGCGCCGCGTCGGAGATGGTATGCAGATTGAGCCGCCGCGCGTCCTCACCGCGGACGACCATGGCGAACGTGTTGTTGAATCCGAAGGGCGGCATCACTTCAAAATGAAATCGGCTCTCGTACTCTCTCTTCACCCGGTCGTAGACCGCTTGCCGGTCCCGCTCGATGGGATCGTGCAATATCGCCGTAAGCGCAGTTCCCGTGTATTCAGCGTAGACGTCGATCCGCCCCGCCAGCATCGCCTGCTGGCAGATGAACGATCCCGCCAGATAAAACCGCCGCTCGACATGCAGATGGGTCTTATTTTCGATTTGCTGCGCCAGGATTTCTCCGAGCAGCGCCGACTCCGTGAAATTCTTCGACCCGACGATAATTTCGTGATTTCTTCCGGGCCCGCATCCGGCCGTCAGGAGCGCCGCGCCCGCCAGCCACGCCGCAATCCGCCGGATCCGCAGCTTCATCTTCCCGCCGGACGCAGCCGCCGTTCGAGTATCCCCAGGAAAAGATCCGCGGCGATGGCCAGCAAGGCGGCGGGGATGGCGCCCGCGAGGATCAGCTGATTATTGACCATCGCGAGGCCGCGAAAAATGAATTCGCCGAGCCCACCCGCTCCCACGGCCGCGGCGATCGTGGCGATGCCGATGGTCAGCACGGTTGCGATGCGGACACCTGCGAGGAGCGTCGAGAGGGAGAGAGGGAGCTCCACCTGGAAGAGTATTTGACGCGGCGTCATCCCCATCGCTTTCGCGGATTCCCGGACTGCGGGGTCAATCGACAGGATGCCGGTCGCCGTGTTTCGAATGATCGGCAGGAGGGCATACAAGGCCAGTGCGGCAATTGCCAGCCGGTCGGAGCGCTCGCCCAGCCAGGGCACCGGCAATAGGAATCCGAACAGCGCGAGGCTCGGGATGGTTTCCGCGATATTCGCGCCGCCGAGAATTCCCTTTGCGAAGCCCGGGCGCCGCGCCGACAGGATTCCCAGCGGAACGCCGACTGCCACCGCCAGCGCCATGGCTGCCGTCGTCAGCCAGATGTGCTCGAGCGTCGCTTCTCCAATCTCGTTGGCGTGCCTCGAGAAAAAGTCCAACAGTCCCATCGATCCTCCCTTGCCGGCCCATCTCGCGCCGCTCGATTTGGCTGAGTCGCGCCCTGGTCCGCGCTACGTCTCCAAGTCCGCCGGCGCACGGATTTCCTTCCGGTACGCCGCGATTTCCGGCTCCTCCGAGCGCAGGAATTCCCGCGGAGAATAGACGCCTTTCACGCGGCCGCCGTCAAAAACCGCGATCCTGGTGCCAAGCATAATTGCTCCCGGCACATCGTGCGTCACCATCACCACCGTCTTGCGAATCCGTTTCTCGAGCGATAAAAATTCGTCGCGCACGTCCGCGCGCGTCACCGGATCGAGCTCTCCAAAGGGCTCGTCCATTAGCAGGATGGGCGGGTCGGCCGCCAGCGCCCGCGCCAGGCCCACGCGCTGCCTTTGCCCGCCCGATAATTCGTGCGGGTATCTCCCGCGAAATTCGCCCGCCGGCAAGCCCACCAGCTCCAGCAGCTCGCCGACGCGCGCTTTCACTCGTTGTTCTTCCCATCCCTCGAGCCGGGGCACGACCGCGATATTCTTTTCAATCGTGAAGTGTGGGAAGAGTCCCGTCTCTTGGATGACGTAACCGATTCTTCGCCGCAGCGCGATGGCGTCCCATTCGACCGTGCTCCGTCCCTCGACGCGCACCTCTCCTTCGCTCGGCTCGAGCATTCGGTTGATCAGTTTCAGCGTCGTGGTTTTTCCCGCGCCGCTTCGCCCCAGCAGGATCAGCACCTCGCCCTGGCGGACTTCCAGATGCACGTCGTCGAGAAGCCGTGTTCCGTTCGGCAGACGGTACCCCGCGTGCACGAATTCAATGACGTTCCGGCCGTCGGCTTCGGGAGTCATGAGGGAAAGGCGCTGTCCCCGCGCCTCGGGCGGCCCTGCGGCCGCTTCCCGCGCAGGCTATCAACCGCCCGCGCCGGTGTCAAAGTCAATCCGTTCGCTGCGCCGCACAGGCGAATGCAAATCATTCAGAGAAACGTCTTGCCCAGGAATCCGAGACGCGGTATAAGCCGCAGATTCAATTCGCAACTGATTCTGCGCTACACGCGAGATGACCGACTCCGCTTCCCAAGCCGCTGCAAACCATTCCACCGCCGGGCCTGCGGCTTCGCGCCTCTGGAACGAAGATCTTGCCCCTATTCCCCGCGACCGCCGCACCTGGGGCACCTACAACTACGCCGCGCTCTGGGTCGCCATGAGCATCAACATTCCCACATATATGCTTGCGGGCGCGATGATTGCCGGGGGGATGAACTGGAAGCAAGCGCTTCTGACGATTTTTCTCGGAAACCTCATCGTGCTGGTTCCCATGCTTCTCAATGCGCACGCCGGAGCGGAGTACGGCATTCCATTTCCTGTTTTCGCCCGCGCCTCGTTCGGTGTTCTGGGCGCCAACGTCCCGGCGCTTCTGCGCGCGCTGGTCGCCTGCGGATGGTTCGGCATTCAGACGTGGATCGGCGGCGAAGCCATCAATTCGCTTCTGGCCGCTCTCATCCGCGGCTGGAACTATCCGTGGCTCTGCTTTCTTCTCTTCTGGCTGCTTCATGCCATCATCATTCTTCGCGGGATCGAGACGATTCGTTTTTTGCAGAGCGTCACGGGGCCGATTCTTCTGGCTCTCGGACTGGCGATGCTCGGGTGGGCGTACGTGCACGCCCACGGGCTCGGTCCCATGCTCTCCGCCCCGTCGCAGTTCCACTCGCGCGGCGAATTTCTCGCATTCTTCGTTCCGTCGCTCACCGGCGTAGTCGCCTTTTGGGCTTCGGTGGCGCTGAATATTCCGGATTTCACGCGCTATGCCCGCAGCCAGCGCGACCAGATACTTGGGCAGGCTCTCGGCCTCCCGACCACGATGACGTTTTATTCGTTCGTGGGGATTGCGGTGACGTCCGCGACGGTCGTGATTTTCGGCGCGCCTGTCTGGGACCCTGTGGTGGTTCTCAGCCGGCTGGGGAACCCGGTTGCGGTCGTGATCGCGATGCTCGCGGTTCTGCTCGCCACTCTCAACGTCAACATCGCGGCCAACGTCGTCTCTCCCGCCAACGATTTCTCGAACCTGTGGCCCCGGCGCATCCGGTTCAAGACCGGCGGGCTCATTACGTGCGTGGTCGGCCTGCTGATGCAGCCCTGGCGGTGGCTTTCGAGCCACGGCAGCTTTGTGATGGGATGGCTCGTTGGCTATTCGAGTTTTCTCGGGCCCATCGCGGGAATCCTGATCGCGGACTACTTTGTGCTCCGCCGGCGGATCCTGAGTTCGCCGGATTTATTCGAGCGCGGCGGACAGTACGAATATTCGCGCGGAGTCAATTGGCGCGCGATGATCGCGCTGGGCGCCGGAATTTTCGTCGCTCTGATCGGGTTGAAAGTTTCCGCGCTCCATTTCCTCTACCAATACGCCTGGTTCGTGGGCTTCGGCGTCTCCTTCGCGCTGTATTGGGCGCTCACGCCGCGGCGGCCTCGAGACGTTTCTCGACCGGCTTAAGCTGATGCTAGATACTCTTCGCTTTGCATGGCGTGCGAAGCGTGAGCAGCGCCGAAAATCGCGAGAGAAAAAGTCGCCGTATCCATCTGCAATGTGCGCGGTGGGAATTTCCAGCGGGGCAGGGAACCGCGGAAAAAACAACGGCACGGCCTGCCCATGACGCAAGCCGTGCCTTTTTTGCTTCACAACAAAAGCCGCTAATTAAGCCCTGGTTCGATCAATTGCCCGGCGCCGCGCCACCTTGCGGGTTGCTGGGGGCATTGGGCGCGGGCGCAGCGCCCGGACCCGGCCCGCGCTGGCCGCCTCGCCTGCCTCCATGAGGCCCGCGCTGCCAGCGTCCGCCTTCGCCGCGGTCGCGCGACCAGCGGTCCCGCATGAGTTCGCGGATTTTGTCGCGCTGCGCGGGGGTGATCTCATCGCGCAGCGTCAACCGGTAATCGACCGCCGATTTCTCCATGGCCAGTCTCGATGTGCTGATGTCCTGCAGTTTGCTGTCAATCGCCGCGCGATCCGGCTTCTCCGCCGCCAGCAAATCCCGCAAATCAATTCGCTGTACGGCGACGTTCGCGCGGTCCTGAATCTCCTTTTTCATGAAATCGGAGGTCTGTTGCCGGATCTTGGCCGCTTCTTCGTCCGTGACGCCCACCTGCTGGCGTATCGCCGGGTCATTCAAGAGGCGGACAAATCCAAATTCGCGGCCTCCCATTCGATCCTCGCGATTCCAACCGCCGCGCCTGTGGCCCCAGCCACCGCCCTGGCCCCAGCCGCCTCCATTGTGGCCCGACCACATCGGGCCTCCTGGTCCGCCGCCGGGCCCGTCCGGAGTTTCGGGCTGTGCCGGAGGGGGGTCCTGTGGATCGCCTTGGGCCAGCGCCGGAACGCAACTCAGCGTCAAGGCCAGCAGACCAAGGGCCGCCTTCGAATAAATGTTCATTGTTTCTTCTCCCGTTCGCGCTGTTCGTGATTCATACCCTAGATTCCATCCAGGCCCGGAAAAAGTTCCCGAAAGCGAGGGGCGCGTCCCAGCGCAAAAATAAAGGCCGGAGCAACCCCCTTGTCAACGGGGTTGCTCCGGCCTGCGCTTTCTGGTTCCGGTTCCGCTAGGAGTGATGCCCTTCCTCGCAGCAACTCGCGGCCGGCTTTTTCGTCTCCTGGTCCTTGGTCAAAGCCTCGGTCGAGGGCCAATAGGGACGGTCCGAGTCGGCCAGCAGTCCGCTCTCATACCGGTCGTGATGCCGCAGCCAGGCCATGGTGAACGGAAGCCCGTCCTCGTCGCGCCCCTTCGGCACGAGGTCGAGAAACTGGTAAGTTCCGGCCGTGGCTTCTGTTCCCCGCGCATAGGTCGAATACGTGTGAAAGATGTTTCCCGCTTCGTCCTTGTAAAACACGCTCAAGCCGGGACCTTCCGCGCTCGGGAATTGCCCGATTTCGTAGTTGTAGTCCGCTTTTTCTTTGTCGTCGAAGGAAGCGTGGAAGTCGTAATTGAAGTCGGTTCCATAGGACGATACCCATTTGAATTTCCATCCCATCCGCTTCTTGAATGCGTCAATTTTGGCGAACGGGGCCCGGGAAACTGCGCGGAAGGAAACGTCTCGCTGCGCCAGGTGTACGAGCGCACCGTCCGTGTGATCCATCAGGAACGAGCAGCTCGGGCAGCCTTCCTCCCAGTCCGGGCCGAACATGAAATGGTAGATGATGAGCTGGCTCTTGTTTTCGAAAAGGTCCGCCAGCGTCGCTTTCCCGTTCGGGCCTTCAAAGACGTACTGCTTTTCGATCTTCACCCACGGCAGATTTCGCCGCTCGGCTGAAATGGCGTCCTTTTGTTTCGTGAACGCTTTTTCTTTTGCCAGCAGCTGCTTTCGCGCCGCCAGCCACTCGTCCCTCGATACCACCTTGTGCTTTATTGCCGTTGCGCTTGCCATGTCCGTCCCTCCTTGTTTTCGCCCCAAAGAAACTCTTCTGGCCGCAGCGCCCCGGCCCGCGGCCGGAGAACGCAGGTCCGTCCTATTGCGGCCGATTATTTCGAAGCGGTCTGCGATTTCAGCGCGGCTCGTCCCTGGGCCAGCACTTGGCGCGTGGCTTCATTCGACCCTGGAGCGCGCTTCTCTCGCCACGCCTCCAGCCGGCGGCACTGTTCCTCGAGGTTGGCGAGGAATTTCGGATTGCTGAACATTTGTCGCCAGGCAGGAAGGACCGGCTTGATCTGTTCCCACACGACCCACTGCTCGCCGGCCGATTCGAAGAAGAAGTCCTCGTCGATCAGACCGCGATTGACGATGCTTGCCACCATTTCCCAATATCCGAGCACCATTCGCATGTACGTGTTTTCCTGGCTTCCGGGAGGGCTCACGCGCGCCACATCCTCTGGAGCCGTCACGTGAAAATTCGCCGCGAACCAATCGCGGGCATCCCGGAGCTTTGACTCGCGCCGCATTTCAAACAAGCGCAACATCAAATTGACTTGCTCGTGCGTCACTTCGCCCATACTTCCTCCTTGTGGTTTGTCTTCCTAAAACTTTGGCCCGTGGCCGGTTTTTTCCGCAGGAGTTTGCGGACCAGCGCGCTGAATCCTCCGCCGGAAGCGGCGCTTGCCGCGACCACCGCCGCCGCTGAAATGCAAGCCGGACATATCATCATCCTCTCCCTGCCTCTCGAATTTTACCCCCCGCACGGCCCGCCGGGGTTACTGCACCCTTTTTCCGCCCGTCTTCTCGGCGCGCTCGCGCGTGCAATTCATCATGTGCGTCCATCCCCTGATCACCCCCGCCTTATGCTCCTCCTCCATGAATCCCAGCGCCGTATGCCGGAACTTAATCAGGGTGCCACCCTCGACTTCGCTCAGGCGGTACTGCAAATTCGAAACGAGCGGGTAGGACGCAAAAAGAGGCCCGCAAAATTCCAGAAGCGACGGCCGCTTGATCGCCTGCACGGTCGCCCAGAAATGCCCGTTTCCATCTCCCAGGTCCCTGTACCATCGCCCGCCAGGCCAGGCTTCGAGCTTCATCTCGAGCGATCTGCCTTCAGGCGTCTCGTTGTAAGGACCGATCTGCTCGAGTAACGCCGCGAACGTCACGTCAATCGGCGCTTTAACGAGAGTGTCGAGCGTGAGATTCAGCGTGAAATCCTCCATTTTCGGCGTGCCTGTTGCCATCTTTCCTCCTCCGGTCCGTTGGATTGTCAGAAAGCCATCCGTGCTTGAGATCAGCGATTCCGCCAGAAGCTTCGCGCTTCATCGGCGCCTGGCCCGAAGCCGGCGCGCGGCTGGAATGCGAGTTGACCCAGTTCAATGAGACGAATCCGGTTCGCTCATCTTGGCTTCCGCTCGCGCCTTCACCAGATCCAGCTGGTGGCGCCAGAAACGCTCAAAGGTGCCGGTCCATTCGTGCAGGGGCCGAAATGCTTCGCCATTGATCCGATAGATCACTTGTCGTCCCTCCCGCCGGGCTTCCACTAACCCGACGTCATGCAGCACGCGCAGGTGTTTTGAAACCGACGGCTGTTCCAGCCCCAGGGCGTCTACGATGTCGCCCACGGAGCGTTCGCGCAGCGACAGATAGTTCAAAATCTCGCGCCGCCGGGGTTCGGCCACGGCATTGAATGCGTCTGAGGTTGTTGCCGCGCGTGGCATGGGTCCAATATATTCCTATATGAGAATATGTCAAGACCTTTTTTACGCCTTCCTCTTCTGCCGCCAAGGGTGGATTTCAGCTTGAAATTTTCGGGGCCTGCAGATATGCGGGGTCCGTCACACGGCTTGGCGAAAGCGTGGAGCTACGCATGCAACCTTACCTTGCCGTCCGCCAGGCTTGCCGCGCCCACCATCGCTGGGCGCGGCAAGCATTCGCTGGCAAGGCAGCGATTCAGCCGAACCAGGCGTCAACCGGATTGATTCGCCTACGACGTCCAGTTCGCGTTGTAGACCGGCGTATCGCCGCGCCTATTCGCCGCCACGGTGATTTGCTCGGATTCGTCGATCTGGCGTTCAAGCCGGGGCGAGTAGATGAATTCATGGCCCGTTAGCGTGCCGGGGTAGAACCAATCCACCAAGCGGATCGGCGTTCCCCGCGACGATTTGGAAAATGTGAGAACCGTTCTCGCACTTATGTTTGGGCGGTCGACGGAGACGGTCTGCAGGAAGATGTCCAGAGGCTGTTCAGCGAAGTTGTACACCTGGATAAGATTCACGTTCGGGTCGTTGCCATTGTCTATGCGCGAGAAGTAGTACGTGCCTGGAGTGAGGACCACTCCTGGAATTTCCACGGGTTCGAAAAACGTCATTTTCGTGAGCTGGCTTTGCTGACCGGCGTGCGCGAGTGGCGCCATCCCCGCAGTCGCAAGCAAAGCGCCGGCAAGCAGGCCGGCTATTTTTCCGATTTTCATGGTGCAAGTCCTTCCCGGCGGTGTTGATCGCCTTAAAAATATGCCCACTAAGTGGGATGCTCGAGGCCGCCGGACGGTGGCCAAATTTTCATGGCGGTCGGCTAAGTCCTTACGGCGCGCAGCGTTCCGCTCTTGCGTTCGCTTTCCGATTCACCCTGTTTCTCTTTCAGAGGGGATGAGAACCCGCAGTCGAGGAGCGGCGCGACGCAATTCAATTTCTTTAGGATTGCCCCCAGTAGCGGAGAGTGCACGCGCGCTCGCGGAATGACGGCCATGTTACTCACGGAGAATTACATTCAGAAGGGAGCGGCGGATCCGGAGCTCGCCGTTGTAATCGATGAAGCCTAATTTCCTGAATTTGTTCATGAAGTAATTCACGCGGGTGCGCGTGGTCCCGATCATTTCCGCGAGCGTTTGTTGGGAAACTTTCGGGATGTGCGTTTCGTGGTCCACGTGGCGGCCGTAGCGGGCCAGCCGGAGCAGCGCCCGAGCCAGGCGCTTTTCAGTGGAATTGAATAGCTGGTCGATCAGGTCTTCCTCGATGCGCACGGTCCGCGCAAGCAGATAGGAGATGAAACGGTCGGAAAGCGAGTGCTCGGTGTGAAGCGCCCTAAGCATTTCGTCCCGGCTGATGACCACGATCGTGGTCGGCTCCATCGCCGTGGCTGTGGCGATGCAGACCGGGCGTTCGGAAAGGCACCACTCGCCGAAGAAATCCCCCGCGCCCAAAATTCCCACCACGGCTTCACGGCCCGAGCGCGAGACCACCGTGCGTTTCACCCGTCCTTTCCGGATGAACCGCACATCCACGGCCGGATCCCCCTGCGAAAAAATCACCTGATTCCTTCGGTACAGCTTCACCTCCCTGAGGATGCCAAGTGAATCGAGGAACGTTTCAACGCCAAACGCAGCCCGCTTCTCCGGTTTCATCGACTGGGCGCCTCTTCGCCGGTAACTCGAAGCATCACAACAATTTTGGGACGCTGCGAGAGGCGCGGGCGGTTGTATCGGCGGCGGTTGCAATCGGGAGGCATCCGCAAGTCATTCGCATCCTCCGGATTGAATGCGCAGACCGTCTCGCGCCCTCCGGATGTCTCCTTTTGGACAGACTTTTTTCAATTTCTGGAACAAAAATTTAGGGTGAAGAGGATTTTCACCAGCCTCTCGCGGCTTTAAGAAAGTCCGGCGGTTCCCCAGAATCGTTTCGCCGGCCGCGAAAATCGAAAAGGAGAAGGCCATGCGTCACGCCACAGGAAACAAAAACGAATTTTCCACAGAATCCGCAAAATTTGATCCCAAGCGCAAGTCCGCCGAGGAAGAGATCCGGTTTCGCGCTTACCAGCTGTATCTCGCCCGCAACCGCGCCCCCGGCCGGGCTCTCGAGGATTGGCTGCAAGCCGAGCGCGAGCTCCACTCGCAAAATTGACGTGACGCGCCTGTTGCAGGCGCCGCGCTACGCCGCCTCATTCCAGTTCATATCTTAGAAGTGTGTTTGGGTCTCGACGGAAGGATTGAAAAGGAGAGATAAGAACGATGTTAACAAGACATCATATTCGGTTCGCTGTCCTAATGTTCATTGTCGTTGCATTCGTTTCCCTTCCTGCATCCGCACAGAGCAGCATCGAGATGGGCCAGTTGAAGATTCACGTCAGTCCCAAACAAGCCTACGTCTTCGTGGACGGCAGAGCGATCCGCGACGGCAGCCAGACGATTGAATTATCGGAAGGGACTCACAGAGTGGGGGTAGAGAATTACGGCTACGTCCCCAAGATTCAGGAAGTCCACATCGGCGCGGGCGAGGTCACGCACCTTTCCGTCGCGCTTCAATCTTCGGGCGACATGGTTTCCGGTCCCTTCGCTGATATCGAACTCAAAGGACACCCGCGCGACGCGGTCCTGCTGAATGGGACCACACCGGCCTATTTCGTCGGCCACGTCGATGAGTTCGACAATAATTTTATTTGGCACCAGTGGCTCCTCGTCCAACCCGGCAAATATCAGGTCACGGTCACGCGGCACGGAAACACGGTTTGGCAGGGTCCGGTGGATGTCAAGGCCGGGCAGCGCGTGGTCGTGTACCTCAACCATGACGGCAAAATGAAGACGAAGAATTTCGGACGCGGGCTCACGCTCGGGCCCCAGCCGCGATTCGATGCGGGCATCGCCAGCGCCAGGGTCGCCGTGGCGCCGGTCTCTCTGCACCTCCACGCGCAAAACACCAATCTTACTTGCGGCGAATCCACGGACTTGAGTTGGAGAGCCGCCAACGCCGTGAACACCTCCATCACGACTCTTGGCAACGTTCCTGAAACCGGCAACCGCTCGTTGAGCCCCACGCACACCATCACGTATCAGATCACGGCAAAGGGGCCGGGAGGAACGGTCACGAAAACGGTGGCCGTCAACGTCGAATCCGAGCCCACAGCCAGCGTCAGCCTGAGCAACACGGAAGTGCATTTCCGCAAGGTTGGCGACAAGGTCGTCGAGGATCAGCCGACCACTTTGACATGGTCCGCGTCCAACGCCGATAAAGTCACTATCGCGCCCCTCGGTGCCGAGCCGATGAGCGGAAGCGAGACGATCAGTCCCAAGCCCATTCAAACGGCTGACGGTCCGGTCAACGAAGACTATGGCTACACGATTAAGGCGACCAACGCCTGCGGCGGCACCGTGATGAAGACGGCGCTTCTGCACATCGTTGGTTCCATCAATCCGCCTCCGTCCGTGCGGCTCGCCAGCCTCTTTTATCCCACGAACTATCCCACCGCCCGGCATCCGAAGGTCGGCCTCATCGGGACCGAGCGGGAAACTCTCGATCAGATCGCCAAAAACTTTGAAAATTACCGCCAGTACAACGAAAAGGCGAGCCTCCTGATCGTCGGGCACACGGACGTTAGGCGCTCCGAGGCCTACAACATGGCCCTGAGCGTCCGCCGCGACAACCTGGTGAAATCCTACCTCCTCGCGCAAGGCGTTCCCTCGAGTGACATCCAGAGCCGGCCCGTGGGAAAGGAACATGAGATGCCCGTTTCGATGGTCGAAAAACTCCAGACGAAGGATCCGCAGAAGCCGGAGAGTTTCGCCAAGCGCTCGGTCCGCGACACTTGGCTGGCCTACAACCGCCGGGTGGATGTGATTCTCGAGCCCGCGGGCGAGAAACCGGCCGTCGCCTATCCAAACGATTCCGCAGATGCAGCAATTTTGTGGGAGCCGGCGCAGCCCAGCTTGCAGAAAGTTGAGAGCGCCGGGAAATTGCCGGCGGCGTCCGGTTCGACGAACGCCGGGCTGAACGGCGATTAGCAAAAGTGGTATGAGCCCTACACGAGCGCGCCGCGGTCGATGGCGAAGGAGCGTTGAGGACATGGGACCCTCCCGCCGCGGGCCACGGCGCGCATCGTGTTTGCGCAAGAATTTTGAAAGGGGAAAGGTGATGTGGTTTAGGCCGGCGCTGGCGGGTGTGATTGTGGCTTGCGTTCTCGCCTTTCCCGCCTGGGCCGCGCCGGATAAGGCAGGCCGCAAGGACAACGAATATGAGTCTCGGACGGTGAGTGGAACGGTCTTCACCGCCCATTCCAGGCCGGCGCGCTCCGCCGTTGTCTACTTGTATGACGAACGCAACAAATCCGTCCGTACTTACATCACAAATCAGACGGGCCATTACCGTTTCAGCGGGCTTTTCGATTCAGACGACTATGAGGTGTACGCCGCGCGATCCGGGTGGACGTCGAAGACTCGCACGATTTCGAACTTCAGCAACCGGCAGGAGTTCGTCATCAACTTAAAAATTTTCCGGCGGGCATAGGGCGCGAGCGCAGCGCCCGGGAGATTCGGTCGCCGAGTTTTTTGCCGGTTGTAAATGGGGGGCACGATGCAATCCAATTCGCCGGCACTGCCGTCCAACGGGCACGCCAATCTAAAATGGCTTTGGCTCCTGGCGCCTGCGATCGCCATTCTCGCGGCGCTTCGCAACTTTGTCGCGCTTCAATTTCTTTCGGCGCTGCTCCTGTTTGCGGCGGCCTTCCTGATTTTGGCGGCGCTGGTCGCGGGTTTTTTGTTGTTTCTCGACGGCGTGGACCATTTCTATCTCTGGAGTCTGTTACGGCTCGCCTCGCGCATCCGGCCGTCCGGGCGAGCGCCGCAGCATGCGGAGTTTTCGCGGCTGGCCCCGCAAAATTCATTTTCGGGCCGACGCCTCGCGCGTGCGTGGGTATCGTGGTTTTTTCAACCGATTCGGCCGATGTCGCGCTGGAAACGAACCCGCCGCTAGAGCGAGAAAAAATTCCGAGAAGTTCAGATTGAGGAGCGGCCGGTGAGCGGCACGCGGCGAGTTTTTCCGAACCGCTCGGACTGACGCTCCGGCCCTCGTGCTAGACTCCACTTTGCGTGGCTCGCCTGCTTGAAAGCCTAGGCCGCGCCTTCTGTATCTCTCCAACCGGAGACCCGATTGGTCCGCGAGAGCGAACCCCGACTTCTGGCCGAGGCTGCCGCCATGGGAGTCGTGGGGGCGCTGGCGGCCCAACTGTTTGCCTGGGCGCTCCGGCTGTGCGACCGCCTCTTTCTCGTCTGGTTCGCCGGTTATCATCAGCCCGGCATTCCGGCTGAGGGTGGCGTTCTCCACCAAAGCATAGGCCCGCACGGCCTCTGGTTGATCCCCGTGGCGACGACCGTCGGCGGTCTGCTGTCGGGCCTCTTGGTTTACACCTTCGCGCCCGAAGCTGAAGGCCACGGCACCGATACCGTCGTAAAGGCTTTCCACCGCGCGGGAGGATTTATCCGCGCGCGCGTCGCGCCGTTGAAGCTCGTCGCTTCGGCAATCACCATCGGCTCGGGAGGGTCGGCCGGGCGCGAAGGGCCGACGGCGCTGATTGGCGCGGGCGTCGGCTCGATTTACGCGACGCTCGGGCATCGCAACGACCAGGAAAGAGGCTATCTCGTACTCATGGGAATGGCGGCCGGCCTGTCCGCGATTTTCCGATCGCCGATTGGCGCCGCCTTTTTTGCCGTCGAGGTTCTCTACTCGAACATGGAGTTTGAAGCCTCCGCGTTGCTGTACACGATGCTCGCCGGAGTGGTCGCCTACGGAGTCAACGGGCTCTTCGTCGGCTGGAAACCTCTGTTTTTCTTTCCGGCCGGACAATCGCCGCTCAGCGCGCCCAGCTATGCGTGGTTTGGCGTGCTTGGAGTCGCCGGAGGACTCGTCGCCACGTTGCTCCCCGTCGTCTTCTATCGCATTCGCGACCTTTTTCGCGCTCTCCCCATACCCGCGGCTCTCAATCCGGCGATTGGAGGGCTCGGAGTGGGCTTGCTGGCGTTGAAATTTCCCCAGATCCTGGGCGGCGGCTACGGATGGATTCAAGAAGCGATCTATGGGAGCATCGCGGTCAAGCTTCTGCTCATTCTGATTTTCCTGAAAATTCTGGCGTTCGCCCTCACGGTCTCTTCCGGCGGTTCCGGCGGCGTTTTCGCGCCCACGCTTTTTGTGGGGGCGATGCTCGGCGGATTTCTCGCCTCGCTCGTCCACTTGCCGGCAGCGGCTTTCGTCATCGTGGGGATGCTCGCAGTTTTCGGCGCGGCCGCCCGAGTTCCGATCGCCTCTCTGGTGATGGTCACGGAAATGACGGGAGGCTACCAATTGCTGCCGGCCGCGGCGTTTGCCGTGTTGGTGAGCTACCTGGTGCAAACGCGGCTTTCCGCGCGCCTTAAATACCATAGCCTCTACGAAGCGCAGGTGCTCGGAAGGTCGCAGTCTCCCGCGCGCTACGTGGAAAATGTCGAGCTCGCGCTGCGCCTTCTCGGCACGCGCAAAATACCCAAGGCCGCCGCCGTGGGGCACCTCGATCTCGTCGCGCTGCTCGATTCGGGAGTTCCCGTAAAAATGCCGGGGCGGAAGGAGCTGAATCTGGGCGTGCTGCGGCCGGAGAGCGCACTGGTGGGGAAAACGATTCAGGATTGTTACAACGAGGCGGGCATGGCCGCTCTCGAAATCATCGGCATCGTTCGCGGCGGTGAAATCATTTTTCCCGCGCGAGAGACAGTCCTGCAGCCCAACGACCGCCTGGTCATCATCGGTTCGCCCCAGGCGCGAGCCAGCATTTCGCAGCACGTTGCGGCGTTCGAGCCGCCCAAGACGCGGCAGCCCGCACCGCCGCCGGGTTGACAGAATGCATGTCGCGGGCCGATTGAAATTATTTTCGGGGAATCGCGCGTTTACTTGACCGAAGTCCAATACGGCGCCGAACCGTAGTGTTTGTGAAGCTGAATTTCGTAGCTGCGGCTCAGCGGTTGGCGCGCGTCCCACGCCGGACTCTTTCCCACGAGCTCCCGGGACAAATTGACGTAAATCATCCGGTTCTTCCAGCTGACCCGTTTGATCCATTGCGGGTGGATCAGCACACGCTTGCCTCCCCACCAATTCTTGGTATCCACAATGGCGTAGCGGATCTCCCAGGTCTTGTCGTCGAAAAGAAAATCCTCGACGTGGCCAACTTCACCGCCGATGGCGGAGACATGATATCCCGCGACCTCCCGCGTGCTTCGCAAATGGGCATCCGCCGAGGAATTCTTTTGCGGCGCGTTCTTTTTCTTGCGCGCGTCTTTTGCCAGCGCCGCCGGATGCGTCCGCGAGCCCCACAATCCTGCTCCGGGCCAGTAATAGGGCCATCCGTAATGATCGTGCTGCTCGATTTCGCGTTGGCGCGAGATGGGCTTGTGCAGGTCCACGCTCGGGCTGCTCTCCACTTGTTGCCAGGTGAGCTTTGCCCAGATGTGCAGCGGGCTCCACGCCCGGTCTTGCAGCGCCGTAGGAGATATCAGGACTTTGCGGCCGGCGAGAATCTCGCCCGTTTCCACCACGATGTACCGGATCGTCCACTTTTGGTCGTCGAAATAAAAATCGTGGACGCGCCCAATGTCGGTGTCGATCGCGGCGATCGTGTAGTCGAACAGATCCTTCGTTCTTCGCAGACGCATTCGTCTCGGCTCTTTATCTGTTGTTGCGTGAAACTCCCAAAACGAATCGAGTATATCGCAACTGATTCAGCCGGGAAGCGCCGCCTTCACCCGCTTATTCCGGCCGCTTTCCAAGATAGCCCGCCAGAGGAACCCGCAGGGAGCCCACCTTGCTGTTGCCTTCGTCATACACGATCACGCGCAACTCCGTGGCGTTCGTGGGCATCGGCACTTCCCTCGTGATGTTAAACCCCGTCTTCACAAGATTCTCGTAAGTCTCGGCATCAAGCTCAAATGGGAGCGGTAGCACGGTCGTCTGCAGGGCGCGGTGGCCGGCATCCATGGCGATGAAGGCCACATCCACGGCGTCCTTCAATTCCCCATTGCGCGGTGCGAATCCAAGCTGCGAAGGGTCGAACGAGAGCGAAAGGGAGAGCTTGTTCTCAGCGTCGGCGCCGACGGGCGCGACGTGCAGGTCAAACCGCACGCCCGTCGCGTCCATTTCGCTTTCCGCGGCTTGGTCGATCAAACCACGAACCATTTCAGGCGTGAGGCTTGGTTCGGCCAGCGCATAGTAGCCGTCCCGCGCCTCCACGTGCGCATCCCGCCGGTTCACCTTCACCTGAATCTTGTGAAAGCCACCGTCCCACTTGACGTTGTCCGGGTAGAATCCAAGTTGATAGGTGACGCGTGAACCGTCAATCGTCCGCCGGATGGAACTCGCGATTCCGTTGGTATCGCGATACGTGAGGCCTCCGGTTCGCCGCGCCAGTACTTCCATATTCGCAGTCGTGGCCATGTCAGCTTCTTCCGCCGACAGGCTTTTTGCGGCGATGTCCGCTGGGCCTCCTCCCAGCAGTCCCCGAGCGTCGATCGGATACACGGCGATGTGCGCGTTCGTCAGCGCCCGCACCAGCAAGTCGGTCTCCGTCGTGTACTCGAGCCTTTTTCCGTCAGGTTGCCGCTCGATATTATTGGATTCGAGATAGAAAGGGAATTCGGCCGATATCCATATCAAATTCTTGCGGCCGGGCAGGTAACTGACGTGGTTGGCGATGCTTCGAATCGCTTCCGCCGTCGCCGCCACTCGAGTCTGCGTGAGCTGCTCGCCTTGCACCGCCACGTTATTGGTCGCGAGACCTTCCATCTGGTGATTCACGGCATTGGCTTGCGCTGGTTGCACCACGTCGATATCCTGCAGTTCGTTGTCCTTGTCATCTTTCAGCGCGGCCAGCAGGCTCGATGAGTCCCCCGTGAAATCGTGCAGCACGCGCAGCCGCGTCCCCAGCGCATAGAGCGCGACCCGGTCCCCCGGCTCGAGCGTGAGCAGCAGCTTCTTCACCTGGTTGCGCGGATACGGCCGGTTCAGGAAATCCGTGTTTAGAGAATCGAGCAGTATGATCGTCAGGTTCGACGGTGTTCCTTCGCGCAGCCCGATTTCGTTCGAATACGTGTCGGGGGGAAGCGCCTTTTCCACGGGCGGCGTGAACGCGGTTTTCTCCATCGAAAAAACTTGGATCGGCTGCGGCTTCTTGTCGTCCAGCAGCGCGAAATCGTCTTTCGTCAAATCCGTGACAGCTTCCCCGTGCTTATCGCGAACGATCACGCTCACGGTGACAAGGCTCGAAGTCACGCGAATCGCGCTCGGCGCCGGATTCGCTTCCTGCTGCGCCGGGTCGGCTGCGCCGGCCGCGCCTCCCGCCCACGCAAGTTCCGAATGGTTCGTGCCGGCAAATTTCTGATCGCTTGCGCGCAAAAATGTCTGCTCGTTCGCCCAAACCAATCCTGCGCCTGCTGCCAGGCCCGCCAGCAGTCCGAATCCCGCCATCCATCTCAGTTTCACGAAATTCCTAACTCCTCCAATTTGCCATGAGACTTAGTTGTTTTTGATTCGAATAGGCGGGCGGCCCTTCTTCTTCACAATCTATTCAGGCTTGATCGGCAACCCAAGCTGATAATACCACGCCGCGCGCAGCGCCTTCCCGGGCCTTGCCGTTCACTTCAAATTTTAGATTTGCGATTTAAAATTCCGCCCCCCGCAACATACTCCTATGCCATGCGAAGTCGAACTCGGCCCCGCAGGCGGCCCTCTCCGCCGTAGCCTGCCATTGGGTAAGGCAGGTGCCTCATCCTTCACGCACCAAAGGGTGGGTGGCTTTCCGGTCCCCGGTGAAAGCGTCGCCCTGGTCTTCCCGTCGTGCCCGCGCCCCTATCCGGCACCAATCCCGAGCGACGGTGTCCAACTTCAAGACGAACGAGCGCGCTGCCTTCACGGTTGCTGAGTTTGCACGGACCTGCGACGTGCGGCGGCGTGCGCAATCAGGGAGCCACGATCATGGGAATCGCTATAGGCGGAAATAAAAACGGCCCGGTTTCGGATCCGAACATCGTTCCGTTGATCGACGTCCTGCTGGTTCTAATCATCATCTTCATGGTGATCACGCCAACGATCCCCGCCGGATTGCCCACACTCGTCCCTCAGCCTCCGCCGAAATCGCAGCCCCACTCACCCGAGCCCGATACGATTGTCGTGCAGGTGCTGCAAGGTGGGAAGCTCCTGATCAATCAGGAGCCAAGCGGCTGGAACGATCTGGGCCCGCGCCTCTCCGAAATTTTCAAGGAGCGCGCGGACAAGGTCGCGTTTGTGAAGGGCGCCGAAGAAGTCCCTTTCGCCCAAGTCGCCCGCGCCATCGACATCTTGCGCGCCTCAGGCGCAAACCACGTCGGCCTGCTATCCGAAGCTGTCCATTAGCAGACTCGGTCCCGCCTGCATTCTGTGGCCTGTGCTCGGACTTGGCGGATGACGCACTCTTTGTGCGGCAAACGGCGCCAGCGCCTAAATTCCCGCGACATTATCCACACGATGCGCCTCTTCGGTACCCGCGTGCGGTTGCCACAATTCACAATCACGCCTGCCTGCAGCAGGCAGGCGTCACGGCCTTTCTCGCCGCTAGCCGCTTGCCGCGAGGTAACGTGAGATTTCGCGAAACACATTCTTAATCATTTTCTCCGTCAGCTTTCCTGTAAACGTGTTTTGCTGGCTCGGATGGTACGACGCGAAGAGCCGCGGCAAATTTCCCGGCAATTGATAACTCGCGCCGTGGCGGAAGGGATAGCCCGCGAGACTCGCGATCTCGCCGCTTTCCTTCAGCAGCGCGAGATATGCGCGCATCGCAATCGCTCCCAGCGCGAGCACCGCGCGCGGCCTCAAAATGGCGAGTTCGCGTTCGAAATACGGCCGGCAATTCGCCAACTCCTGCGGCAGCGGCTTGTTCGCCGGGGGAGCGCAGCGGAGAGTCGCCGAAATGTAGGCGCCGTCGAGTTTCAATCCGTCGCCGCGATGCGTCGAATTTTCCTGGTTCGCGAATCCCGCGCGATAGAGCGCCCGGTACAAGAAATCTCCCGAACGGTCGCCGGTGAACACTCGCCCCGTGCGATTCCCGCCGTGCGCCGCGGGTGCCAATCCCAAGATCAGCAGCCGCGCATTCGGGTCGCCGAATCCCGGCACGGGCTTGCCCCAATATTCCCACTCGCGAAACGCGCGGCGCTTTTCCCGCGCCACTTCCTCGCGGTATTTCACCAGGCGAGGACATTTCCTGCACGCCACGATCTCGCGATTTATTTTTTCGAGCGAGTCCGCCACTTCACGTCACTCCATGGATGAGAATTTCCGGGCGCGATGATATCACCGCGCCGAATCGCGCCGCGCGGTTTCCGCGCCGAAATGCGCGCAGACAGCGGCGCGGCGAATCGGCTCGATATCGATCTGCGGCCGAATTAGCGCCACGAATCCCGTCTTTTTTCATCTTGCTTTGATTTGAAGCGACAAGCCAAGAATGTTAGGGTGAGGGAGGAGGCGAAGCGAACGATGGCCGCCAGCCCGGAACGAGTCGTAGCAGCCTCGCCCGACGCCGTCTTAGGCGAGAGCATTCGCAATTCTTTCGAGGCGGCCGGGTACTCGGTAGCCGTATTTGCTTCGGCGCCCGAGGCGATCGACGACATCCGCCGCTCAGGCGCCGACCTGCTTCTCGTTGACGCGCCCGCCGGGGCCGCCTCCGTTCACGAATCCATTGCCGCGATTCGCGGCTCGGCCTCGACCGAAGCCGTGCGAATCGTCCTGATCGTTCCGGCCTCTCCCGGCGACCGGACGGCGGCTCTCGATTTGGGCGCCGATGATGCCCTGTCGAAACCCTTTGATTCCGGTGAACTCGTGGCGCGAGTGCGCGCGCAATTGCGGGCGCGACGCGCCGGCGCGCAACTGCTCGACAAAGTACGCCTCGCCGAAGAGGGGCAGCAGATCGCGCACACGGCGTTTGAGGCGCTGGCGGTGACGGAAAAAATGACGAGCGACGCATTCTCGCTCGACCGGCGGCTCAAAATCGGGGTCGGCGTTTTTTTCGCCATCGCCATCGCGATGGCCGGGATCTATTTTCTGTTCGCGGGCAACGCGCGGAAACAAACCCAGGTGAACAACGCGCTGATCACGCGCCTGGAGACGGGGTTGCGCCACCAGCAGGATTTCATCGCTCAGGTCCGCAAGATTCGCAGCGAGGAAGAATCCTCCAGCACGGGCGCGGCCGGAAAAGAGCAGCTGCAGAAACAGGCCGCGGAATTGAAGGCGCAGATGTCGGATGCCGACGCCGGCGAAGTCGCTTCCTTGCAGAAGGAATTGGAGGAAACCGACGCGCGCTTGAAACGTGTCGAGCAGCAGGACGACGCGGCGGAAACGCTGATTTCCGCGGACGTGAAAAGCGTGTGCCTGCTGCACGTGGTGGTGGCGTTTCGCAACGTCGAAGCGGGCAAACGCCTGCGCTATGCCGGCCTGAATCCCAAGGGAGAGCCGCTGCAGGATAGCGACGGAAATCCCGTGCTGACGCTCGAAGGAAACGGCCCCGAAGTCACGCTCGACGTTTTCGGCACGGGTTTTCTGGTCTCTCCCGCCGGACGCGTCCTGACCAACCGTCACGTCGCCGAGCCGTGGTGGAAAAACGACGACATCTCGACGCTGACGAACCAGGGATTTCAGGCGGAAATCTCCTCAATTCACGCTTATTTTCCCGGCGACCCGCGCGCGTTTCACGCCGAAATTCAGCAGATCTCGCAGGACGCCGATCTGGCCACGATGCAGGTGGACATGCAGGACCTGCAGCGAGCGATTTTGAAGACCGATCCTGGGGCGACGGCCGCCGTTTCAGGCGAGCCCATTGTGGCCATGGGCTACGCCACGGGGCTCGCGGCCATCCTCGCCAGGACGGACGAAGACACCGCGCAGAAAATCGTGGATGCCAGCAACGGCGACGTTTCCGAGGTACTCACGGAACTCGCCAAGCGGAACTTGATTCGCCCGCTGATCACGCAGGGCCACATTGGCGACGTGCTGCCGGACAAAATCGTTTTCGACGCGCAGACGACATCAGGCGGATCGGGCGGACCCCTTTTCAATCACGAAGGAAAGGTGATCGGCGTGACGGTCGCCGTGCTGAAGGGATTCGAGGGGTCGAATTTTGGGATTCCGATCAAATTTTCGAAGCCCCTGCTGGGAAATTGAAGCGCCCGTCCCCGGAGCTCCGGAAACCGCCGCTGAATTGACATTGTTCGGACCCGGCGAATAGCATAGTTGCGGGCGATTCCTCCCACAGGAGACGCGCAGGACGGCCTGCCCGATTCGCGGCCAGGATGGCGCACCAGCACATGGAAATGCAAGGCAATTCGGGGAATATTCTGGAGCGGATCGTGGAGGCGAGGCGCGAAGCCATCGCCCACCGGAAGCGTGTGCTCCCGGAAGTGGCGCTGAAGATCGCCATCGAGAAAAAGACGCCGCCGGCCCGGGATTTTTTCGGAGCGCTTTCAAGGGGCGGGATCAACATCATTGCGGAACTCAAGAAAGCGTCGCCGTCGCTCGGGCTGATTCGCGAGGATTACGATCCGCCATCACTGGCGAAGCGGCTGGAAGCCGCCGGGGCGGCGGCGCTATCGGTGCTGACCGAAGAAGATTTTTTTCGCGGATCGCTGGCGCATTTGAAGGAAGCGACGCAAGTGACGGCGATTCCCGTGCTCCGCAAGGATTTCATCGTCGACCCGTGGCAGGTGTGGGAGGCGCGCGCGGCGCGGGCGGATGCGTTTTTGCTGATCGCCGCGATTCTTGACGACCAAACGCTCCGGGAATTGCTGCAATTGGGGCGGTCGCTCGGGATGGAGGCTCTCGTGGAGGTCCACTCGCGCGAAGAAGCGGAACGGGCGGCGAACGCGGGCGCGCGGATTATCGGCGTCAACAATCGCGACCTGCGGAATTTTCAAGTCCGGCTCGAAACTTCACTCGAGCTGGCGGAGGCGATTCCGGAGGAGTGCCTGGCGGTGAGCGAGTCCGGAATTCATATTCCGGAGCACATCGCGCGGCTGCGCGCGGCGGGTTTCGACGCATTTCTGATTGGCGAGCGGCTGATGAAGCAGGCGGACCCGGCCGCGGAGCTGCGGGAGCTGCTCACGCCGGTGGGAGAGGCGAAAGGCGCGTGAGCCGCCGGGCCGAAGCGTGATGGTGAAGACGAAGGTCAAGACAAAGATCTGCGGGATTACAAACGCAAGAGATGCGAAGCGGGCCATTTCGGCGGGCGCCGAATTTCTCGGCTTCAATTTTTACGAGAAAAGTCCTCGCTACATTCGCCCGGCGGCGGCGGGGCGGATCGCTCGCGGTTTGCCCAGGCGCGTGAAGAAGGTGGGTGTGTTCGTCAACGAGGCCGAAGAAACCGTTGTGGCGATCGCACGGCAGGTGCCGTTGAATTTCGTGCAGCTTCACGGCGACGAGACCCCCGCATTCGCGGCGCGCGTAGCGCGAAAAGTGCGGGTGATCAAGGCGCTGCGCGTAAAGCGGGGATTTCGCGCGGCCGAGCTCAGAAGTTTTCGCGTCGCCACGGCGATTCTTTTGGACGGGTTTGATCCCACGCGGCGCGGGGGGACAGGGAAAACTTTCGACTGGAGCGTCGCGGCGCGCGCGGCAAAGCGGAAGCGGATCTTTCTCGCGGGCGGATTGACTCCCGAAAACATCGGCGAGGCCATCCGGCAGGTGCGGCCCTTTGCCGTGGACGTATGCAGCGGAGTGGAGAGCCGGCCGGGCAAGAAGAGCGCGGCGCGCTTGGCGGCTCTGAAGCGAGCCGTCGCCGAGGTTCGAGGAAGAAAAAAATGAGTGCGACGACGAAAACGGTGCCGGACACACGCGGAAGATTCGGGGCGTTCGGCGGGCGATACGTCCCGGAAACTCTGGTGGCGCCGCTCGAGGAGCTCGAGAAGGCGTATCTGGAGGCGCGCGAGGACGCCAAATTTCAGACGGAGCTGGATGCGCTGCTGCGGAATTTTGCGGGGCGGCCGACGCCGCTGCAGTTCGCTTCGCGGCTGAGCGAGCATTATGCCGGGCCGCGAATCTATTTGAAGCGCGAAGATCTGCTGCACACCGGCGCGCACAAAATCAATAACGCTCTCGGGCAGGGATTGCTTGCCGTGCGGATGGGAAAGAGGCGCGTGATCGCGGAAACGGGCGCCGGGCAGCACGGCGTGGCGACGGCGACGGTGGCGGCGCGGTTGGGGCTCGAGTGCACGGTCTACATGGGCACGGAAGACATGGAGCGGCAGCGGCTGAACGTTTTCCGGATGAAGCTCCTGGGCGCGGAAGTGGTCGGAGTGGACGCGGGCAGCCGGACGCTGAAGGACGCGATCAACGAAGCGATGCGCGATTGGGTGACGAACGTGCAATCCTCGCATTATCTGCTCGGCTCAGCCCTGGGTGCGCATCCCTACCCCATGATGGTCCGCGATTTTCACAAAGTGATTGGCGAAGAGGCCCGCGAGCAGATTCTGAGCGCGGAAAAACGCCTGCCGGATTATTTGTACGCCTGCGTGGGTGGCGGATCGAACGCCATCGGCCTGTTCCATGCGTTCTTGGGCGATGCGGGCGTGAAAATGGTGGGCGTGGAGGCGGGCGGGCGCGGAAAGGGGCTGGGCGAGCACGCCGCGCGGCTCGCGGCCGCCAGCGGATTTTCGGGAGCGCGTCCGGGCGTCCTGCAGGGAACTTACACGTACGTCCTGCAAACCGAAGACGGGCAGATCGCGCTGACGCATTCCGTCTCGGCGGGGCTTGATTATCCTGCGGTGGGGCCGGAACACGCATGGCTGGCCGAGCAGGGGCGCGCCGAATACACGGCGGTGAGCGACGAAGAGGCCGTTGAATCGGTGAAGAGACTGGCGCGGCTGGAAGGAATCATACCGGCGCTGGAATCGGCGCACGCGCTCGCGGAGCTCGACCGGCGGGCGGCGAAGATGAAAAAGAATGAGATTGTGATCGTTAACGTTTCCGGCCGCGGCGACAAAGACATGGAGATGCTGGCGCGCCATGTCTGATTCCGCCGCTTTCAGGCCCGCCGCGGGCGCCGCGCCGGGTCGCATCGGGCAGAAATTCCGCTCGCTCGGGGAAGCGGGCGAGCTGGGAATTGTGGCCTACATCACCGCCGGCGATCCCACGCTTGCCGCTACCGAAAAAATCGTGCTGGCGGCGGCAGAGGCGGGCGCGGATGTAGTCGAGCTGGGCGTGCCGTTCAGCGACCCGGTGGCCGACGGTCCCACGATTCAGCGGGCGAGCGAACGCGCGCTGCGCAGCGGAACGACGCTGGCGGGCGTGATCGAGCTGGTCCGGAGGATACGCCGGCATTTGCAGGCGCCGCTGGTCTTGTTCAGCTATTTCAATCCGATCTTGCAAATGGGCCTCGGGAATTTCGCGAAGCAAGCGGCGGAAGCCGGCGCGGATGGAGTGCTGGCCACGGATTTGACGCCGGAAGAGGCGGGAGAATATCGCGGCATCTTGCGCGGGAACGGCCTGGACACGATATTTCTGGCGGCTCCGACTTCGACGGATGCCCGATTGAAGGAAATTTCGGCGGCGTCCAGCGGATTTCTGTACCTCGTGTCGAGGATGGGGGTGACGGGCGCGCGCGAAGCTTTGCCGGAGGATTTGCCCGCGTTGGCCCGTCGCGTGCGGCGATTCACGCCGCTTCCCGTCGCCGTGGGATTCGGAATTTCGCAGCCGTCGCACGTGACGCTGCTGGGGGGTATCGCGGATGCGGCGGTGGTGGGTTCGGCGCTGATGGCGGAGATCGAGAAATCGAAGAGCGTGGACGAAGCTGTGGAATCGGTCGCGGCGCTGGTGCGGAGATTGAAGAGAGCGGCGCGCAGCGGCATCAGCCGGCGCGGCAATCCCGATGAGTGAGCCATCGAAGTTCCGGCGTGTGGCCGTGTTGGGAACGGGACTCATCGGCGGATCGTTCGCGCTGGCGGTGAAGCGGCAAATTCCCGGAGTCGTTGTGGCGGGATACGACCGGCCGGAGGAACTGCAAAAGGCTCGATCGCGCGGGGCGATCGACGAAGCTTGCGCCGACATCCCCGGCGCCGTCGGCGGCGCGGCCCTGGTTTACATTGCGCTGCCCATCGTCGCCGCTATCCGGTCGCTCGGCGAGGTTGCCGCGGCGGCCGAAACCGGCGCGCTGGTGACCGATGCCTGCAGCACGAAGGCGGCCATCTGCCGGGAAGCTGCCGAACAGTTTCGAGCGAACCTCGGAGCGAAATTTCTGGGCGGCCACCCCATGGCGGGGAGAGAAGCTTCAGGGATTGAGAATGCGGACGCCACGCTGCTTCACGGCGCGCGGTACGTCCTGGTGGGTGTCGAGCCCGGGGACAAGCTGCCTGAAGACGCGCGCGTGGAAGCCTTTGTCGGCTTGCTGGAAAAAATGGGAGCCGAGCCGGTGTGGTTCGATGCGGAAACGCACGACTGGGCGGCGGGAATCGTCTCGCATTTGCCTCAGCTCGTCTCCATCGCACTCGGGCGGGTAATCGAGGATGAGACGGACGAGACGGGGTTGCCCGTGTCGCTCGCGGGAGGCGGCTTGCGCGACGCGCTGCGGCTGGCGGCAAGCCCCTATAGCGTTTGGCGCGATATTTGTCTGACGAATACGGAGAATGTTCGCCGCGCGCTCGACCGCATGGAGCAAGCGGTGGAATATCTTCGGACGCATTTGACGAGCCGCGAGCTGGAAAAGGAATTTCGCGCGGCCAATGAAGCGTACAAGGCGCTGCAAAAGGGACAGTGAAGTTCGCGAAGGCGGTCTACTGAGGCGCGGCCGGCGCCGGACTTCAAATACCCGGAGGAGATCAGGGGAATGGATAAGCGAGTGGCGGGAGCGGACGCCGCAATTGCGGGGATCAAGGACGGCGCGACGATCCTGCTGGGCGGTTTTGGATTGTGCGGAGTGCCGGAGAATTTGATCGCGGCTCTCGTCAGGAAGGGCGCGAAGAATTTGACGCTGGTGTCGAACAACGCCGGCAGCGACGATTTCGGAATTGGACAACTGTTGAAGACGAAGCAGGTGCGCAAAATGATTGCGAGCTACGTCGGAGAGAACAAGACGTTTGAGCAGCTGGCGCTCAAAAAGGAAATCGACGTGGAGTTGAATCCTCAGGGGACCCTGGCCGAGCGGATTCGCTGCGGCGGCGCCGGGATTCCCGCGTTTTACACGCCGACGGGTTTCGGTACGCAGGCGGCGGAGGGAAAAGAGGTCAGGGAGTTCGGTGGGCGGCCGTACATCCTGGTGCCGGCGCTGCGCGGCGATTTTGCGTTCGTCAAGGCGTGGAAAGGCGACCGCTGGGGCAATTTGGTTTTTCGGAAAACGGCGCGGAATTTCAACGCCGTGATGGCGACGGCTGCCGGCTTCGTGATTGCGGAAGTCGAGGAGATCGTCGAGCTGGGAACACTCGATCCGAACTTCGTCCACACGCCGGGTATTTTCGTGGACGCGATTTTTCAAGGGAAGAATTATCAGAAGAGAATCGAGCGGCGCACGGTGAGAAAGAGGGCCTGAGCATGCGCCGCCCGAAGGAGCCACCGGCGCTAGGCCCGGCTCCTTTGTGGAATGTGAAGGCCGCGCCTGAAGGCGCGACCCACAGAGCAGCGCGAGATCAAGCGGGCGATTTAGAGGAGTGCAGCGATGGCGGAGATGGACAAGCGGGAAATCGTGGCTCGGCGTGTGGCCCAGGAGATGCGCGACGGCTATTACGTGAACCTGGGGATTGGTTTGCCGACGCTGGTGCCGAATTTCATACCGGCGGGCATCGAAGTGGTGCTGCAATCGGAGAACGGAATGCTGGGTGTGGGAGCCTATCCGTGGGAAGGCGAGGAAGACGCAGACCTGATCAACGCCGGTAAAGAAACGGTGACGGAAATTCCCGGAAGCAGCTTTTTTTCGAGCGCGGAATCGTTTGCGATGATTCGCGGCGGACACGTGGACATCACGGTGCTGGGCGCGCTGCAAGTGGACGAAAAAGGCAATCTCGCGAACTGGGCGATCCCCGGGAAAATGCTGAAGGGGATGGGCGGGGCGATGGACCTGGTGGCGGGCGCGAAGCGCGTGATCATTGCGATGGAGCACACCACGAAAGACGGCGAAGCGAAAATCGTGCGCGAATGTTCGCTGCCGCTGACCGGCGTGGGCGTTGTGAAGCAGATCGTCACGGAGCTGGCGGTGATTGACGTGACGCCGGAGGGGCTGATGCTGCGCGAGGTGGCGCCGGGCGTCACGCCGGACCAAGTGCAGAAAGCGACGGAAGCAAAGCTTAGGATAGCCGCTGATTTGAAGACGATGACAGTGTGAGGGGCGGCCGATTTAGGCCACCCCTGCGGGGCCGCATGCGGGTGCGGTGGATTTCAACGGCCGGGCAGCTGCCGCAGGATGGTGCGCCGCGTGATGTTGGGCCGCGCTTCGCGGGTTTGGCGAAGCTTTTGGGAAATTACGAAACGCGATGCGGGAATGACCGCTGCATCTTTTAAACCGCGCATGGATTCTGCGATTTGAGCCGCTCTAAAAAACAATAACCTCTCCCGCTAGGAAGGATGCAGTTGTCCCTTTCCTCGCGAAGATGATTTGCTCTTCGAAAGCTTCCGGAACGAGAAACAAATCACCAGAAGCCCGCTTCCGAAAAGAGCCAGGGAGGATGGCTCTGGCGCCGGAAAGAGAGACTCCTGCCCGGGAAACTGATCGACCGGAATCCAGCGCCTCCGCGTCACGCCGAAGCCTGATCCGTACTGAGTTCCGGTATCACCGTCGAGGGAATTTGGAGAACCAGGATCGAGCGTCCAGGCCCATGTCGATGCTGGCCCATTCGACATCGGCGAAAGACCTGCCGCCGCCGAGCCATAGCATGCGAAGTAACCAATGCTTGCCGTCGCGCCGCACACTGGTTGTACGTCACTCGCGCTATTGCCGGCGTCATCCGAGAAAGCACCGCCAGGAAATGACGGCGCCCACGCCAATAGTGGATTTGAAACTTGAACGGCGGTTGTGAGGCTGGCCCCGGCGAGACGCGACGGATCATTCGCCGGGTTGAACGCTCCGCGATTGATGATTGGCTGGATGGCGGATGTGCCAGTGAGCGTGAATGGGTAGGTTGCGTTTGGACAAGCCAGCTCAGCGCCACAGCCGGCATTCGAGGACGACGCGGGGTAGACCGGATCCGAATCTGATTTCACTACTTGAACGAAGAAAAGCACCAGCACGATTAGAAGGCTCGTGCAAATCATCCATCGCTTCATTTGGATTATTCCCCCTGGGGCAAATCGCCCTGGTTTTACCGGCAATTCGCGGTCCAAGTGAAGCGGGGTGAATACCCGATCCGTGAAACTCAGGCAATAAAATCACATATCGAAAATGGCCTAGAGCGCGTTCGTCAATTAAGAACGCGCTTGCACACAACTGAACTTCCGGTTCCGAGTGAAGGCGCCTCATTTTCCCGTCGCCTGCGCGCGCGAGAAAAACGCGGCGAATCGCAGCGGAATCGGCACACGTGAAATACCCGAGCGGCTGAATCGGGTATTCACCGGAGCCGAAAAACAAACGGAAAGAAATCGCGACGCGGCGCGAGTCGGCTCCCTGGTCCCGCGCGGAGAAATCCATCCGGTGACGAGCCCTTTGGGAACGAGGAGAGGTGCGATAGTATCCAATGGCGGAGAGAGAAAAAGGACTATGCAGACGCATTCGATCGTTGTGATCAATCTTCACAGCCCCAAGGAAAAATTGTGGGGCGAGTTGGTGGAAATGAATGCCGCGGGAGTGACGCTACGGGGCATCGATCTCGGCTCGTTCGACGATTTCATCATCCAGGTGCTGCATCCGGAGGGCGACCGCGTGGGTTTGCCGACGCTCTTCTTTCCCATGCTGCGGATCGAGCGCATCGCGCTCGATGAAGCGCGCGGGTCCGTGCCCTCCATGGCGGAGCTGTTCGAGAAGAAGACGGGCAGGACGATTACCGAATACCTGGCGCAATTCGCCTAATCCGCGATCATGCCCAAACCCCACGAGATTGTCGACAAAATCTCCAGCAAGACGCGCATCCTCACGGTACCGAACCAGCTGACCTTCCTGCGGCTGGCGTTCCTTCCTTTTTTTCTGATTGCGATCGAATACGAGCGGTACGACTGGGCGCTGGGTATCCTGATCCTGGCGGGGCTCAGCGACGGGCTGGACGGCCTGCTGGCGCGCGGATTGAACCAGCGAACGCCGCTGGGCGCGTACTTGGATCCGCTGGCGGACAAGCTGTTGCTGTCGTCTTCCTATTTCATGCTGGCGCTGAAGGCCAAAGTCGCGTGGTGGCTGACGATTCTGGTGCTGGGGCGCGACGTGCTGCTGCTGACGGCTTCGGCTGTGATTTTGATCACCGTGGGGTACCGGCCGCTTCC